>ENA-OQLI01000578-OQLI01000578.1-human-gut-metagenome-genome-assembly--contig:-NODE-578-length-41396-cov-9.152463_pt1 | contig 41396 bp, 32 predicted proteins | sample MGYA00242805_ERZ504812 | MGnify/ENA primary metagenome ERZ504812 (study PRJEB26092, sample SAMD00036430) | human gut metagenome | host: Homo sapiens | study: EMG produced TPA metagenomics assembly of... | reverse complement strand
GCATCAGGTGAGCAGTGCCAGGCGGAGCTTTGCCTTCATTTCCGGGTCGGCATCCTTGAGCAATTCCAAAAGAGCCGTCATGGAGATGGTGGGTTCGCCTGCGGCGGGTACAGCCTGCGGGCTGGGGCTTTCAGGCTTGGCATAGAAGCCGCTTTCAAACTTTTTGCCCAGCTCCACACGGGAGGACTGCTGGATATGGGCGTAGGTGTTCACCAGCATATCCGCACTGGCGTGTCCTGTGGTCCCCTGCACCGCCTTGATGTCACCGCCGGAGATCATCAACTGGTAGGTCGCGCTGGAATGCCGCAGACCGTGAAAGACGATGCGTGGGAACTCCGGGTGTGCGTCCTGCCATTTCAGGAACTTTTTGCGGATGAGCACCGGCTCCACCGCCAGACCGTTGGGGAGCCGCAGCAGCATTCCGCTGTTGCGGTACCGCTCCGGGTCGAGGGCTTCTTCCCGCTTCAGCCGTTCCAGCCACTGCTTCAGTTCCTCCCGCAAGGCAGCGGTCATAAAGATGGTGCGGCAGGAAGCCTCGGTCTTGGTGTCTTTCAGGATAAGAGAGGTCTTGCTGCCCTCCAGCTTGTCCGGGAAGATGCGGAGGATGCAGCCCTTGTCCACCTGCGCCAGCGTGTCCTTCTGCACCCGCTGCATGGAACGGTTGACGGTGAAGGTGCCCATGCCGTTGGCGGCATCAAAGTCGATGTCCTCCGGGGTCAGACCTGCCACCTCCCCTTCCCGCAGCGCACCCACCAGCGTCAGGTGCACCGCCAGATGCAGGATGGGGTCCTCCATGCTGTCCAGTGCTGCCCGCATCTCGTCCACTTCCCAGATGCTGCGCTCTTGGGTAGTCTTTTTGGGCGCTTCCACCGGGACGGGGCTTTTGATAAGGATGCCCCACTCCACCGCCAGCAGAAAGGAATTGTGCAGCAACTGGTGGACCTCATGGAGGGTGGTGCCGGAAAGGGTGCGCTTCTGCTGCTTGGGCGAGAGGTCTCGCCGTTTGCCGCCCACATACTGTCCGCAAGGGGTCTTGCTCAGGGTGTCGTACAGGGCTTCGATGTGGTAGGGTCGCAGCTTCTGCATCTGCATCTCCCCGATATAAGGGATGATGAGGTTCTGGATGAGCGCCAGATTGGACTGGTAGGTCTTTGGTGCCCACTTGTGCTTGCTGCACTGCTTGGGCAGCCAGTCCATCAGGAACTCTGCCACCGTCACGGTGGACGGGATCAGGAAATTGCCGGTCGCCAGCTCGTGCTCGATCTGCTTCTGGCGTTTCACCGCCTCCTCTTTTGTGGGAAAGCTTTCCCATTTGTCGCAGCTCTTGCCGTGCTCGTCCTGATAGGTGTAGCGGACACTGTAAGAGCTGCCGCGTTTCGTGATATATGCCATAGATTTGCCTCCTTATCAAGCTGCCCGGTAGAGCCACGCATCGAAGCTGTCTTTCGGGATGCGGATGCTTCCGCCTGCCCGCAGGACACGGAACTCGGTGGTGCTGTTGCACAGGTTGTAGGCGGCACGCTGGCTGATGGCCAGCATCTGTGCGACCTCCTTCACCGTGTACACCAGCTTTGTGGTCTCAGGGCTGTTGGTCGGAGGCTTGACGGCATTGGTTCGAGTGACCACCTCCATTGTAGCCGGATTCGAGTCCGACTGCAAGACGTTTTTCGTATAATCTAAAGATTTCACATTCTCGTACATTTTATTACACATAGGCATTGCTCCTTACTTATCGTGGCGCATCGCAGGCTCCTGCGTGCGGTTCTCATAGAATCGAATGACCTCCGGCGGGATGCTGTCCAGTGTTTTCAGGGCGGCTTCGTAGTCCTGCCGCAGCTTGACATCCTCCAGACGCTTCAAGACGCTCCCTTCCTTCGCTTTGTCCAGCGAGGCAGAGAGCGTCTTATTCTTCTCTTTCAGCTTTTCATTTTCGGCGGCAGTCTTGGTGAAGGCCACGTTGTACTTTCGCAGCTGGTCCTTCATCCGTGCCACATTGGGGATATAGCTGTCCAGCACCTTGCTGATCTCCGCCGCTCGGCTCTTGCCGTTGAAGGGGTTGATACCCACCAGCAGGGCATCCAACTGCTCCTTCTGCTTGGTCAGTTGGGTCATCTCTTTGAAGATACGAGGCGGGATATGCTCCCGCCCGGTCTGGCTGGCGCTTTCACCCCGTTCCAGCTCCGGGTACTGCTTGACCATGTGCTGCCAGAACTCGTCCTGCCACTTCACAAGATTCTTGCGGTTGCCGATGATCTCTTTCGCGCTCAGCCGTCCGTCAGCAGTCAGGGGCACGAAGCAGAGGTGCAGGTGGGGCGTTTTCTCGTCCATGTGGACAACAGCAGAGAGAAAGGTATCCGGGCGCTGTCTGCCCTCCAAAAATTTCAGGGCGTACGCAAAGTACGCCCTGATCTCCCGGTTGGTCTTATCCTTGAAAAACTTCGCGTTTGTGAAGCGCAGCGGAACAATGAAAGCCCCAGTGGGGCTTTTAAGTGACAGAACGGTCTTGCGCAGCAAGATGGAGGGGCCTCGCCCCGACAAGTTCCGGGCTGGCGGTGACAAGAGCTTCCACCACTCGCACACTGTCCTTGCGGACACGGCAGTGGGCGGCAGCTATCATGCGGTCGGCTTCTTCCCGGTACCTGCCCTGCGGCTGCACCAGATGGAGGTTGTAGCGGCTCCGGCTCGTGTCGATATCCGGGTTGCTGGCGTACTGCTCCTTGGTGCGCTCGTTGTGGGCTTCGATGGGGCTGATGGCAGGCCCCTTGTACTTTTTGAACCTTAAAATGCCGTATTGGGCTTTCATAGATCACGCTCCTTTCTGAGGTGTACAAAAAATCTGTACGGACTTCAAATAACCTGTACGGTTCGTACGACGTACGGAAATCTGAAATATAAACGTTAATTCGTTTTAATTTGCTTCGATTTGCCGTACGGGTGCGTACAAGTACAGACCGTACAGGTTGTACGAACTTCTTCCGTGAAAAAATGCACTTTTTACGGGCAGGGGTGGACAAGCGGTTCGATGCCTACAAAAAGTAATATCAACTGATAGACAAGAGGAAAAAGTATGTTAGAATGATAAAAACGGTTTCTTTGGAATGTTGCAGAGGTGCAGAATATGGAATTTGATCATAACGGAATGATTTATTTCGCACTAAAGGAAGAATCTGGCCAAGTGGTACACATCTCTGAGATGGTGGAAAAAGATAGAGGAAAGGCGTGCGAGTGTATTTGTCTCTGTTGCGGTCGTCCGTTGGTTGCTAAATTGGGGCGAGGAAAAAGGACGGCGCATTTTGCACATTTGGCGGAAGAAGGAAGAACGACGTGTTTGGCAGATGTAGCAAATGAAAGTGGACTTCATAAAATAGCAAAAGGAATCGTTTGCAAGAGTGAATACATTTGGCTGCCCCCAGTGACGATATCGGAACAAAATGATCCTGATCGCAATGTGGAGGACTATAAACAGCAAGAGCCATTATTGTTGGGAGAAAAGTTTAAGCTTCACTATCAAAATGCTAAAACAGAAGTGCCATTTGATGGATTCAAGCCCGATGTTTGCATTTTTCGAGAGCGAAAAAATATCCTTATTGAGATTGCTGTGACGCACTATGTTGATGCAGAAAAATATAGCAAGATAAAAATGGCGCAGATGCCAACAGTAGAAATCAATATCGCTGATTTTATAAAAGACTATAAAGCGGAAGAAACAGAATCGATAAATGATTTTAAGAAAAAACTGAAAAATGCGATAATAGACAACATTGAAAACAAAACGTGGATCTATCATCCAAGCGAAAACGAAGGAATCCAAAAACTCTGTGAGCGAAACCGAGAACTTGAAAAAGAATTTCAACAAAACCGCATAAAGAACCTGAAGGAGCAGGAAGAACGGAAAAAGCGAGAGGAAGCGCAGGAGATCTGGAAACAGGAACAACAAAGGCGTCGGGAACAGATCGATATTGAAGTAGAACGGCTTCATACGAATGAACCGTATTATTTGAGCTGCAAGGCTAAAACCAAAGGGGCGGATACTGCCGTTCTGAATTGCATCAATCGTCTGGGAATCTGCAATCTGAGGTTTAAGACGGCAGATGAGATACCTTTCTTTTTGAATATCCCAGTCTTTGGAGAGGTTGTGTTTAATTGTGACCGGAGGATCTGGCAAACGATTTTATTTGAAAAAGTGTTCTATCAATGGCAATATGACGATGTGAATAGTGCGAGAATATATTGCTATTTTGCGGGCTGTCGGGAAGGACTGTTGAACCAAAAGTTTGTCTATATTTGGAAAAAGAAGGGAAAGGTCAAATTTTCACCCGAGGAAGATCTTCTCCGCTGTGCGATTGAAGAATATCTGGTGCATTTGTCAGCATTAGGGTTTATCGATATTCGTTATTATTTTTACCCGCACTCTGGAATGAATCACGGAATCATGCACAGTTCATTAAAGCCGCAGAGAAGAAACTATGCGACCTTCTTAGAAAGGTTGCTGATGAATTTTCCAGACACCAATAACCCTTTTCAATATATACAGGAAAAATGGATTAGCTTAGGAAAAGAAATGGAGTTCATTCAAAACCTCGATACTCTGTAAACTCAAAATTTCTCCTTTGGTCAAAGGTTCTGGCACGGATCAATTTGATCCCTGCCACGTTCAAGGTCACCGGTGTTCCCCAAATGGGAACTTCGGTGAAGCCGGTCTCCCTTGCTGCCTCCCGACAGGAAATCTTTTTGGACTCTGTGTCGGCCCCATGCAGGGCGCTCGCTCCCCCGATGGGAGGTCTTGGCGGTCTGGGCAGTTCGGACGGTCATTCGGTTTTCAAGGTTCTGGTATGAAAGATATTTCAGAGGGCTTTCGCGGGAAGTCCTTAATATGTTCGCTGCTGGGGTGTTAATATGTTTTCTTTCTGTCTATAGGATAGCACCGCAATGGCCGCTGTGCCGTATATCCATAATGTCGGAAAACAGGTGCAGAATCTGCAAAATTCCACGCTTATGGACAGGAACAGCCGGAAGTGGTATACTGTGCAAAAAACATCGGAGGTGCGACCATGAACATCAAGCTGACACTGGGAGAACGGCTCAAAGACCTGCGTGTAGAGCGGAATCTGAAGCTGGAAACGCTGGCAGAGCAGACGGGTCTGTCCAAATCGGCACTGTCGAAATACGAGAGCGACGATGTGACCGACCTCAGCATTTATGCGGTGACAACGCTGGCTGAGTTTTATGGTGTGACCACGGATTACCTGCTGGGTGTGACGGAAAACAAAAAACGCCCAGATGCAGTCCTTTCGGACTTGCATCTGAGCGATGGCACAGTGGACGTATTAAGAAATGGAAAATTCAATCATCGGCTACTGTGCGAACTGATCGTGCATGAGAATTTCCGGCGGTTCATGACCGATCTGGAAATCTATGTGGATGGATATGTCAGCGCAAACATTCAAAACCTCAATGCCGGTTTGGAAGCAACGCGGCAAATGCTGAAAAAGAAGTATGCAGCAGATGAAAATGATCTGTACATGAGCACCTTGAAGTTGGGGCAGATCGATGAAGATGAGTACTTTGGCCGGGTCTTGTATGATGAACTGGTGGATATCCTGAAGAACATCAAGACGGAACACCGCAAGGACAAGACCACTTCGGATGGTGCACTGGTCGATAACTTGATGAAGGAACTGGAGGATGCACAGAAACTTGAAGGGTCCGCGGATGAAAAGAAGATCCGAACGGCGTTGAAGGCAATCGGCATCAACTACGATAAGCTGACAGAAGATGAAAAAAAGCTGATAAAGAAGATTCTTTATAAAACGGCAATGCTAAAACCGGGGACACTTGCAGGCAACCGGGGCAAGCACAGACGCTGATCATTTGCCCTGCGGCTTATAAGGGAAAACGCTGCTGCGGCAGGAAGGGGAACGTACACCATTGGTTCCTCTGCAAGCCTGCGCTGGGTGGGCAGAAACCATTAGCTGCCATGCCCATCCGCGCATCCTTCTGCCACAGAACAGGTGCTTGCCGGAACCTCTCGCAGCCCCTTTTCCGCGTCAGCCGGAACCAAGGTGTAACACACTAGACTTTGCGAGCAAAGTCGTGTGCCAAAGGGGTGCTGCGGCCCCTTTGGAAACCCAAGAGAAACGCCCATCAACTGCGCTGCTCGTCCTCGGCCAGTGCGCTGATCCGCTTGCCCATGGCCTTGACCAGCGGAACGACGAGCGCATTTCCCATCGTGAAATAGCGCATCCGTTCCGGCATCCCGGCTGTCCAATCATCCGAGAAGCCGTTGAGCCGGTCGCATTCGATGGGCGTTAAGGTGTACGAAAATATTGAACGTCTACATTGAAGTTTGGCACAAGTTTGATATAATGGTTGTAACAACTGAAAAATTTGTGGATTTTGCTTGGAAGTGGGTTGATGCAATATGAAAATTCTACACTGCGCAGACTTGCATATGGATTCGCCGATGGAAACACACATGACGTCGGAACAGGCACGGATCCGAAATGCTGAAATCCTGAAGTCTTTCAGAAGAATGACAGAGTATGCTGAACAGCAGAAGATTCGACTAGTGTTGATTGCGGGTGACCTTTTTGACGGGGAGCGTGTTACCAAACGCACGGTAGAAGGCGTTTTGGATGCTGTTCGCAGTACGCCGCAGATCGATTATCTTTATGTCAGCGGAAACCATGACGATAAGACCCATGCCTTTGTGGATCAGGACGTTCCGCAGAATTTCAAGTCCTTTACGGATCAATGGTCGACATTTGTTTATGATGATGTAGCAGTATCCGGAATTGAAATTACCAAGGCGAATGCGGCAAGACTTTATGAACAACTGCCTGCACAGAAGAGTAAAGTGAATATTGTCATGCTTCATGGACAAATTTCGACAGTCTGTGAAGTGGATCAGGTGAATCTGAATTTGCTCAAAGGAAAAAACATCCAGTATCTTGCGCTGGGCCATATCCATACATACATCTGTGAGCAGCTGGACCGGGATGGAATCTATTGCTACCCGGGTTGTCTGGAAGGACGCGGATTCGATGAGTGCGGAGAGAAGGGGTTTGTCGTTCTGGATACGGACGCACGGAAGCTGAAGCCAGAATTCATTCCTTTTTCGACGCGGCAGCTGCACCGTGTGAGGGCCGATATTACGGGGGCATCGACAAACAGTGCGGTATATCAGGAGATGAAAAAAGCTGCACAGCAAATCCCGGAAAAAGATATGGTGGAATTTATCCTTACCGGTGCAGCAGACCCTTCCGCGCGCATTGCGAAGAAATATCTGTACAATCTTGCGAAGGACGATTTCTTCTTCATCAAAATAAAGGACGAAACGAAGCTTGTGCTGGACCCGAAAGATTATGAAAAGGATGTGTCGCTGAAAGGCGAGTTTATCCGGTTGGTCATGGCAAGCGATGCAAGCGAAGAGGATAAGGTTAAGATCATTCGCACAGGGCTTGAAGCACTGACCGGGGAGGAAGTGACGGTATGAAACTTTTGGAATGCCATGTTGATAATTTTGGCAAGCTATCGAATTATGAGTATCGTTTTTCGGAGAGCCTGACGGTAATACAAGAACCGAATGGCTTTGGAAAAAGTACGCTGGCTGCGTTTATCAAGGCGATGTTGTATGGATTGCCCAGAACCGCTGGACGAAGCGTTGCGGGTAACGAACGGAAGAAATATCTTCCATGGCAGGGCGGAACCTATGGCGGAAGCTTGGATTTCGAGTTTGACGGAACCGCTTACCGGGTGTGGCGGACGTTTGGAAAGACCGCAGCGAAAGATACCTTTAAGCTTTGGGATCTGACTAACCGCAGGGAGAGTAAGCAATTCAGCGAAAAGTTAGGTGAAGAACTGTTTCAATTGGATGCGGAATCTTTCATGCGGAGCGTCTATATGTCGCAGTCGCAGAATACGGATACCACGGCAACCACGTCCATTCAGGCGAAACTGAGCAATCTGGTCGATAACACAGATGATCTGAATAACTATGATTCGGCGATGGAACGTCTGCGGACAGCGCGGTCGAATTATCGGAAATTCCGTGGAAATGGCGGTCTCATTGACGGAATTCAAGAACAAATTGAGCAGACGGAACGTGACCTGGCACAGGCTGAGACCCAAAAAGATCCGCTGGAACGAAAAACAGAAACAGTTGAAAAGCTGTGCAAAGAAAAAGAACAGCGGGATGATATCCTTTCTGCGATCCGTGAAAAGATCACAAAGGCTTCTGCACAGCAGGCGACCCGGACGCTGCGCGATCAATTCACGGAATTAGAGAAAGATCTGCATAATGCGGAAAGCGCTGCGCAGGCACTGGATCAATCTTATCCGAAGGGGTATCCGACAAAAACGGAAATCGCGGAGCAAAGTAAAAATATATTGACGATTGGAAATGCGCAGAAAGATCTGGTTCAGTTGAAATTACGGCCGGAAGATGTTCAATGCGAAACCCAAAACCGGGAACTTTTTGCAGACGAAACCGAAACGGATGCGGCGATCCGGGAATGCCAGAAAGATTGCGAGGAATTTGTAAAGGCAACCGAACGGGCAAATGTGCAGGTGCGAAAAGAAGAACTGGAACGGAGGGAAAAGCTGTCGCGGCTTTTTCAAGCGGGTGAACCATCCGATCAGGAGCTTCGGGAATGCAAAGACAAGGTGCGCGATTTGTCCCAGAAGCGAGGTGAATTAGCCGCGCACCAGTTGACTGCGGCGGAAGCAACCAGCTTATCAGAACTTTCCCGATTCTTTGACGGAAAGAGCGTCAAGGAACAGGAACTGGATCAGTGCAAGAAAGCAGAGGAGAAAATTCGGGACTGTCAGAGTAAGCTTCAGAACAGCGGTTTGTCAGAAAAGGATCAGGGCGAATGGAAACGGCTGAGCCGGGTCTTCTCCATTGCTGTGCCGGAAGAAGAGGCGATTCATCAGAAGCAGGATGACTGCCGACGGATCGATGCACTGAACAACAAAAAAGAGACAAAAACAGTTGTTCTTCAATCGGTTCAAGAACCGAAAGCTGAAAAGAAAACAAACGCAACGGGACTGATGGCGGGGAGCGTTCTGTTGGTTGCAATTGGCGTTGTATGTTTTGTTTTGTCCAAAATTGCTGTGGGCGCGATTCTGGCAGTTGCTGGCTTTGCAGGAATTTTGCTGGTTCTTTGGGGGCGCACAAAACAGATGCCGAATCATGGTGCGACACAAGTCGCTGTGGAAAGCAGTGCCATCAGCGAAGCAGAGATCCAGGAACTGTATACGCTGCAAAAAGATGTGGCAGAGTTTATTCTGAAATTTTATGGGGATGCGTCTGAACCCAATGAAAAATTGGTAAATCTCTTGCTGGATCGAAAAGCGTATCTTCAGCTGCAGGAGCAGAAGCATCAGCAGGAAAAAGAAGCGGATGCTCTTTGTGCGGAGATCGAAGGACAGCAGAAAGTTCTGCAAGGCGTTTTCCAGCGGTTTTACTCAAATCAGCCGTATCAGGACGGTTTTGCTGCGGAGTTGCAGGAACGTTGGAAAGAGTATAACCGGCTGCAGGAACGCCAGAAAAATGTTCGGGAAGAAAGAGAAAATCTGAATACAGAAATCAACCGCATTGAAAATGAACTGCGGGAGGTGTTTGGAAAATATTACCCGACTGACGAAGAGGAAGACTTCTCCGAACAGCTGACCAAATTGGAAAACGACCGGAACGAACTGTACAAATTGAATTCCGAATGGAAAAAAGCGAAAGAAACGCGGGAAGAGGCCGAAACTAAAACACGCGAATTAGAAGAAAAAATCCAAGCAGTTCTGAAAAAATATAAGGTATATTCCGAAGAAATTCCTTATAGCGAAGCACTTGAAATACTGAGAACAAAATTCACGGCATATCAGAACGCGGCAAAGAACGTGAAGGGCTACTACGTAGAAAAAGAGAAACTCGACGAACGAATTGCATCCGCAGAGGAAAGACTGAAACAGTTTGCACAGACGTATGGGTTTGCTCTGCCGCTGAAGGAAGAGATGTTGAATCGGATTTTGGACGATGTCAATACCCATGCCTCGCAGCAGGAACGGTATGAAGAAGTTCAGGCCAAATGGACTAAATTTCAAATAGAGCATCCGGAATTCAAAAATGGTCTGCCGAAAGAACAGAAAGAGCAGGAGGAACTCCCGGCAGTTGATGCGTTGATTGAAGCTGAAAAAGTGGAAAAGGAAAAATTGGAGAAGCTGGCGGAAAATCTTCAGACAGCACGGGGAGAACGGGCAAAACTCCTGCAGGTCGTCGAGCAGATTCCTGAAATGGAAGATCGGATCGGCCGCCTGACAGAACAGCGCAAGGAAGCGGAATCAAGCTGTGCTGTTTTGGACAAGACTCTGGAATTGATGGAAACAGCCAAAAACAACCTTTCCAATCAGTATGTTGGCGGAGTGGAGCGGAATTTTGCTGCTTATATGCAGGAACTGCTTGGAAGTGACTTCGGCAGTACGCTGGTCGATCATGATTTGACGATCCATGTAGATGAAAAGGGTGAAGCGCGGGAAATCGACTATTTCAGTGCGGGCACCATTGACAGCATTCTGCTTTGTATGCGGCTGGCACTGGTGGATGCCCTCTTCAAGCAGGAAAAGCCGTTTATTCTTCTGGATGACCCCTTTGTGAATCTGGACGATGAACACACGAAGAGCGCATTACAGATGCTACAGGAAATTGCACAAAACCGGCAAGTCATTTATATGGTCTGCAATAGCAGTCGCTGCTGAAAAGTAAAAATAAGGTCTGGACTTAAAAACCTATTTAGAATTTCAAGGAAGTTTGGACGGATGAAGAACTGTACAAGAAGTGTGAGCTGACGGAAGATGAGATTGCGTTTATTGAGAGTACGATTCGGGTGATGGAATAAGAAAAGAACCAGAAGATTAAAGATGAACGGAATATCTGTTAAAAATATTGATGGAGAGATAAAATTACATTATATCACGATTGGATGTAAAAAATCAATAACCGTTTTCTTATGAAATATGTAGTGGATTTCAAACATCGTGTTGTGGTATGATGAAATTGGAAAGGGGTGAGATTCGTGGAGAAAATTTACGCTTTCACGGACGAATCTGGTTCTTTTGGCTGGGATTTGGATAACAAAAATACTTCTACGCATTTTATCATTACAGCCATCATTGTAAGAGAGTCGGATGTTGATGCTGTTAGAACAGCCGTGGCGGATATTCGTGATAGATATTTTCCGAATGGAGAAATAAAATCATCAAGAATTAAAAGAAGCTATCAAGAGCGTCGAAAAAAGATTATAGAAGAAACGTTACCGATTCCATATAAAATCTTCTCTGTTGTTGTGGAGAAAAAACTCCTAGAAGATTCTCGTGGCTTGCGGTTCAAGCAATCATTCTACAAATTTATGAACAATATTGTTCATAAGGAACTTCGCGCAGCATTCAAAAACTTGGTGGTAGTTGCAGATGAAATCGGCGGAAGTGACTATATGCAGAGCTTCTGCAAATATGTGGAAGAACATTCTGAATTTCCAAATTTATACGGAGAGAGTGAATTCTCTTTTGAAAATAGCAAGTCAGAAGTTATTGTTCAATTAGCAGATTTGATTAGCGGAACATTGTCTTTTTTATATGATGAACATAAAAAGGATGCGAGTGTTCCCAACTATCAAGAAATCCTTAAAGATAAAATTATCAGAATAGAACAGTATCCTAAAACATATGTAAATTACAACTTGGAAAGGTGCGCAATTGCATCGGAATACGATAAAGATATTGCGGAAATATGTTTGCATCAAGCGGTTGATTTCATCAATAAATACAAAGATGATACAGATGAACTAAGACAGGCACAATTGATAGTTCTGAAATATCTTTTGTTTAGATTTATGAATAATGACACAAGAGCCTATATCCCTACAAGTGAATTGCTCAATCAGCTTGAATGGACAAAATACGGAAAAATTAGCGTTCAAACATTTAGAAAAGAAATGATAGGCGGAATGCGAGATGCCAGAGTTATTATTTCCGGTTCACACCATAAAAAGGGATATAAGATTCCATCAAAAAAATCTGAGATTGAGGATTTCTTAAATCACGACATCTCAATTATTTTGCCAATGTTAGGACGCTTGAAAAAGTGCCGTGATACAGTGAAACTGGGTACTTGCGGTGCAGTAGATTTGTATCAAGCAGATGCGTATAAAGAACTGAAAGCGTTTATTGAAAAAGATATGGCGGAATGAGTTTTAGAGAAAGGAGCCCCCACCATGACCGAACAAGCACTCCGCAAAATGATTGCTGACGGGGAAAGTACCCGGCAGGAGTTTAAGTCGTGGGTGAAGTGCAAGGACTACCGGCAGCGGAAAGACCTTGCGGTGAAAAGTGCGGTTGCGCTGGCAAATACAAAAGGCGGCGTTCTGCTGTTTGGTGTGGAAGATGACGGCACCATTACAGGTTGCCCCAAGAGCGATCCGCAGGCACTGATGGAAGCCATCTACGATATGACCCGGCCCAGCCTGTTTACCGAAATTGAGCCGGTGGAAACCTCTGACGGTGTGGTGCTGGTGATATCGGTGGAGAAATCCAGTTCTCATGTTGCCACCACCGGCGGCATCTATTACAGACGGTTGGGGAACGTGACAAAGCCCTACTACCCGGCAAACGACGTGTACTCCCCTGCCGATAACCCGGATTTTTCGGCAAAGATCGTGGAGGGCGCAACCGAAAGCGACATTGACCTGCTGGAAGTGTACCGCCTGAAAGAAAAGCTGCGGATTCGGGATGCAGGCTCTGCCCTGCCGGATTTGGCAGATACCACCTTTCTGGACAACCTGAACCTGATCCGCATGGACAAGGACGAAGTGCGTGTGACGGTGGCAGGGCTGCTGTTTGTGGGCAAGGCAGCGTCTATTGCACGGCTGCTGCCGCAGGCAGAGGTGATCTACCTCCATTACAGCGACGAGGCGCAGACGGAATACGACAACCGCATGGATATGCAGGAGCCGGTGATCTCGATTCTGGATAAGCTGACCGAGCGCATCCGCACCTATAACCGTCTGACCAATGTGCAGGTGGGGCTGTTCCGGCTGGAGGTATACGATTTCTCCGAAGCGGTTTTTCAGGAGGCTTTGCTGAATGCGCTGGCGCACCGCTCCTATGAGGATATGGCACCGGTCTACGTCAAGCACTACCCCACAAAGATCGTGATTGAGAACCCCGGTGGTTTTCCGGGGGACATCAACGAAAGTAACATCATCACCCACCAGTCCATTCCCCGGAACAAGCTGATCGCCATGACCCTTCAGCACCTGAAGTATGTGCAGCGTTCCGGGCAGGGCGTGGACATCATGTTCCAGAGTATGCTCACCGAGGGCAAGCCCTACCCGGAGTACGCCAGCACGGCCAACTCCGTCCGGCTGACCCTTCGTAGCACGATGGAAAACCAGAACTTCGTGCGTTTCATCGCAGAGACGCAGGATAAGCGGTCCAAGATGTTCACGCTGTCGGAGCTGATGATTCTGCACTATTTGCGGGAGCACCAGAAAATCACCTTGAAGCAGGCGGCAAAGACGATTCAGGAAACCGATGACAATGCCCACAAGGTTCTGAACGCTCTCCGGGACGAGGGGCTTCTGGAACTCAACGGCAAGACCTATATGCTGTCCCTCAAGGTCTACGAAACGGTGAAAACCGATGTGGCCTATGTGCAGGATAAGACGGTCAGCCAGATTCAGGCAAAGGATCGGATTCTCGAATATCTGAAGCATAAGCCGTCGATTACGAATCAGAAAGCACAAGAACTGTGTGGATACACAAAAGATCAGGCGTACCGTATTCTCCGAAAGCTTTTAGATGAAGGGAAGATTGAAGTAAAAGGAGCGGGGCGCGGAAGAAGCTACTTCTTAAAAGAAAATAAGCGATAAAAACGCGCGCCGCGCGATTATTACGCGCAAAGAAACGTGCGATTTCCTCAAGAATGAACAGAAAATGACTGAGATTCGATGAAAAACAGAAAACGTTAATCGCGCGCTGAAACGCGCGCCGCGCGATTAGCATTTTTGCCGCGCGTTTTCTGTGGCTCAATCCTCCAGTCTGCCGTGGTCACACCCCAGCGACAGGTAGTGCTCCATCTCCCCTTTCAGCACCATCTGTGCATACTCCAAGGGCTTATTGTATAGCAGCCAGTCCAGCTCCGCCCGCTGTGCCGGGGTGCTGCCGTACTCATCCTCGACGGCGATGCAGTCGATGGCAAGGGTGGTGCCATCCTCGAACCGGGCTTCCACCCGGTTGGTGTCCATATTGAAGCGGCAGGAAAGCAGCTTGTTCATGGTGAACCTCATTTCTATATCAAACGGTGTCTGTTCGGATGTCCTAAACCCTGCCATAAAACCGATATGTCATGTAAGATTGTTGTTTGGATAAAACTGGAATATTTGATGTTCTGAAAATCCCTGAAATCCGGCTTGTTGGGCTGTGTCGGAGTGCTGTTTTTGCCGGGCTGATTTTGGCTCTGCACACTTTTGCACATTTTCTGCACATCGCAAGGATGGATAACAGGTGCAAAGACGTGCAAGCAATGCAAAGAATGCAATAGAATAACAACGGTAAAATAACGGCAATTCGATTAAAATGACGTTTTAACGTCAAATGATGAAATGGACAAAATGTGCCATTCGGTTCCTACGAATCAGTAGGCCGGGGGTTCGAGTCCCTTCCATCGCACCAAATAATGAAAATCCGAACCTTTTCTCAATAGGAGAAGGGTTCGGATTTTTTGTTTCTTCGGAAAGCAAAATGCCGCGGTTGCGCAGCAATGAAAGCCCCAGTGGGGCTTTTAAGCGGCAGAGCGGTCTTGCGCCAGCAAGATGGAGGGGCCTCCGCCCCGACAAATGACCATAAAAGAAAAATACCGCCCACGCAGCGCAGCGATGATTTTGTCGGGTGAAGTAAGCGGCAAAATGAATCGGGTGTGTTGCGGGACGGTAAGCTCTTTCGTGGACTTTTCCTCACGGAAGTGGTGGGTCTCACGGTGATAACCAACCACTTTCTGTGGCTATGTTCAAAATGAACACGACCACATTTTGTGGGTGGTTTCAAACCAATCCACAAAGACGGTGGGATTTACAGGAAAAATACTACTGTATGTGAAATTCGTCAAGAGGGTTTTGGAAAACCCCTATTCTCACACTCATCCACCCTATCATGTGGGGAACCACGGGCATGATCTTGTGATCATGAGTTCTTCCAAAATGCTGACCCCAAATGAATACGATGTGTTTTTCAGCTTTCTGGAAAACACGGTGATGAAAAACGCATACTGACAGTAAAACCGCTCCGAGCGTTCTGCCCGGAGCGGTTTTGCGTCAGCAGTATTTATGCAGAATGGTCATAGACGGAGGGAGAAATCATGCGTCCTTGCACAGCTTGGTCAATTCTTCGATGGCGGCATCCTCGTCCGGGCCATCGGCGGCGATGGTCACGGTCTCGCCGCACTTCACGGCCAGACCCATTACGGCAAAGATCTTCTTCATGTCGGCGACTTTGCCGTTCTTAGTCATAGTGACTTTGCTCTCAAAGCCTTTGGCAGCTTTGCTCAGGATGCCGGCGGGACGGGCGTGCAGACCTTCTTTGTCCTGAATGGTGATATCGATGCTCTTCATAAAAATCTCTCCTTTTTGGAATCGTTATTGTAAGTGCTCCAGCACATAGTTCATATCGGAAGTGGTCTTGAGCTGTTCCAGCGCATCCTCGTCTTCAAGGATCTCGCAGACATTGCCCAGCAAGTCAAGATGGTCGTTGCCGACACCGGCAATGCCGAACACGAGGTAGGCTTTTTCATCGCCGAAGTCCACGCCCTGCGGATATTGCAGCAGGACAACGCCGGACTTTTTAACGGTGCCCTTCTTCTGGCTGGTGCCGTGGGGAATGGCTACGCCCATGCCCATGTAGGTGCTCACCAGCTTTTCGCGCTCCACCATGGCATCGGCGTAACTGTCATCCACATAGCCGCGCTTTGCCAGCAGCGCACCGGCAGCACGGATGGCCTCCTCCTTGGTGACGGAGGGCAGACCCAGCTGGATGTCCTCCGCCTGGATCTTCATCACGGAACCGTTGGCTTTGGAAGCCTCGGTCACGGCAGCCGCCAGAGGGGCTACGGCTGCATTGCGCAGGTCGGATACGATCTCCTCGTTGGCGGCAGCTTCGGCCTTGGCATCCAGTGCCGGGGAAGTGGAGGTCAGTGCGTTGTACAATGCGTCCAGATGCGGATCTGCAAGGAAGTTATCCAATGTAACAAGCTGTGCCTGCGGGGCGCACTTGGCGGCGCGGTCAGCCAGAACGCGCTGGCAGACCACTACGTCCGCGTTGGCGGGGATGGTATCCACGCTGGAGTTGGTCACGGTCAAGTCGGGGCGCTCCGCCTTAATGCGGTTGTGGAACTTGGTAGCACCCATAGCGCTGGAACCCATACCGGCATCGCAGGCAAAGACGATCTTGCGGATCTGGCCGACATTTACGGCAGTAGGCTCGGGGATCTCGCCCTTAGCCTGTGCCTTCATCTCCTTCATTTCGTTCTGGGCATCGGTCAGGCTCTTAGTGTGACCGGAGGTCGCTTTCAGAATGACCGAGGACAGGATAAAGGAGACTGCACCGGCGATGACAACGCCCAGCAGAACGGTGAGAATGGAATCCCGGGGAGCCATTGCCATGTAGGCGATGATGGAACCGGGAGAAGCAGGACCGGACAGACCTGCACCGGTCATAGAGTAGAACAGGATGGCGCAGAAGTTGCCCACGATGGGGGCGATGATGATCACGGGGTTCATCAGGATGTAGGGGAAGTAGATCTCGTGGATGCCGCCCAGCAGGTGGATGATCACAGCACCGGGAGCGGACTGGCGGGTGGTGTCGTCCTTGCAGAAGAAGCAGTAGGCCAGCAGGACACCAAGACCGGGACCGGGGTTGGCTTCCAGCATATACATGATGGAGCGGCCGGTCTCAGCAGCCTGGCTTGCACCGATGGGGCTGAAGATGCCGTGGTTGATAGCGTTGTTCAGGAACAATACCTTTGCAGGCTCAATAAAGATGGACACCAGCGGCAGCAGGCTGTGTGCCACAAGGAAGTCCACACCGGCGGTCAGCACAGTGAGGATGGCGGTCATGAACGGGCCGATGACGTAGTAGCCGAGGATGGCCAGCAGCATACCCAGAATGCCGATGGAGAAGTTGTTGATCAGCATCTCGAAACCGGCGGGGATATGGCCTTCCACCTTCTTATCGAATTGCTTGATGACCCAGCCGGCCAGAGGGCCCATGACCATGGCGCCCATCAGCATGGTGTAGTCCGAGCCGCAGATGCAGCCCACCACGGCGATGGCGGCGATGACACGGCCGCGGTCGCCTGCAATCATCTTGCCGCCCTGCCCTGCAATGAGGATGGGCAGCAGGTAGGTCAGCATCGGGGAGACCATGCTGGCCAGCTTTTCGTTGGGGAACCAGCCCGCTTCAATGAACAGAGCGGTGAGGAAGCCCCACGCGATGAATGCGCCGATATTCGGCATGACCATGCCGCTGAGGAACTTGCCAAAGCGGGAAACAGCGTTTTTCATTTGTAGCTCTCCTTTTTCACTTGAAAGGCAGGCGGTGCAGCTCCTGTGGCATGGGAGCTGCGGCCTGCGGACGGTTGTTCGGAGGAGCTTTCGTTTCGTTCTGGCACTATTCTAGCCGATACTGCGCCGGATTTCAATGGTGACAAGCGGTGGGGTTGTCACCGGAGGATGGTGACACCAGTGGGCTGATACGGCAACATTTCCAATGGATGCGCGGGTGATTTGTGCATATTTGCTGATGCGCCGGGATACAAGACGGGAACAAGGAAGCTTTTGTCACCGGGCAATGGTGACAAAAAACACACAACTTCTTTTCTGCGTTGGGGGCTGGCAGACGGGGTGGCACTATGCTACAATAGAAGCAATGGGTAACTTTTGGGAAAAGGAGAGAAGCAACATGGGTGCGGTGTATCGTGAGGAACTGTCGGCAAATGCACGGAAGCTGATCGAGCAGCTGCTCAGCCTTCCGCAGGGCTGGGTGACGGCGGCGGCGCTGGCTGAAAGCATCGGGGTCAGCCGCCGCACCGTGCTGCGGGAGCTGCCCGCTGTGGAGCAGTGGATGCAGGCTGCCGGGGCGCATTTTGTGCGGAATCCCGGCAAGGGTCTGCTGCTGGATGAAGCGCCGGAGCGGCGAGACGCACTGCGCACCCAGCTGAACAGCGGCGACAGGAAAGAACTTTCCCGCGCAGAGCGGCGGCAGCAGCTTTTGACAAGGCTGCTCAGCGAGCAGGAGCCCTGCAAAACAGCGGTACTGGCACGGGCGCTTGGCGTTTCGGAAAGCACGCTGTCTGCAGACTTGGATGAACTTGAGACCAAGCTACACCCCTACCGGGTGGAGATGTTCCGCCGCCCCGGCGTGGGGGTCTGGCTGCAGGGGGATGCTTCTTCCTACCGGAGGGTGGTGTCTGCCCTGTTGCGCAGCAGTATGCCGGAAAAGGAACTGGCAGAGGTGCTTTGCGGACGGATGCCGGAAAACGAGATCTTCTCGACCCTGCTGGATACAAAAACGGCCGAAAAGGTCTGGGCGGCTTTGCAGCAGTTTGAACAGGAAGAGCAGCTCCATCTGCCGGATGCAGGCTTTCTGGCGCTGGCGATCCATTGCACCCTGACCATTCAGCAGCTGCGGCAGGGCGGCGACAAGGGCAGCGCCCCCAGAGGGCTGCGCCCGGCGGGCAATCATGCTGCCCGGCTGGTGGCGGCGCTGAACCGCGCCTTCGGGCTGACCCTGCCGTCTGAGGAAGCGCAGTATCTGGAACTGTATCTCTCCGCCTATCTGGGCGCAGAGGACCCTTGGGGCAGCGCACAGGAGATGGAGTTGCGAAATCTGGAAGCCGCCCTTATCCGGGAAATGGAAAAGGCGCTGCACACAGACCTTTCCGGTTACACCTCCCTGCGGGATGACCTGTACTGCCACCTGCGCCCCATGCTGCTGCGGGTGGAGCAGAACATTCGTACCGAAAACCCCCAGCTGGACACCATCCGCACCGACTACCCCGGCCTGTGGAAAGCCACCCGCGCCGCCTGTGATGCGGTGCAGCAGCAATTCGTTCTGCCCGCCATCTCGGACGACGAAGCGGCCTACCTTGCCATGCACTTTGGCGCAGTGCTGGAACAGAATGCCATGTTCCGGCTGCGGCTGCGGGTGGTAGTGGCCTGTCCGCTGGGCATGGGTTCCAGCCGCTTTCTGGCTTCCCGGCTGGGAAACGAGTTTCCCTCTTTGCAGGTAGAGGGGTGCTGCTCGGTGCGGGAGCTGAACACTGCCGACCTGCGTCGGAGAAAAATCGACTTCATTATCTCCACCGTGCCGCTGGAACTGGATTACCCGGCGGTGTGCATCAGCCCTTCCCTGCTGGAGCCAGACCGTGCCGTGCTGAAGGACGCTATCACGCGGTACAGCCAGAACCGCGCAGAACCGGAACCGGCGGTGCAGCCTGTGCAGGATGCACCGCACGCAGGCTCCAAGCTGCAGTATTATGCACGCTTGACCCGGTCCATGACCGGGCTGCTGGAACATCTGACCATCCAGCCCGTCAAGGCTCCCGGCAGCCGCGCTGCCCTCATCCATGCAGCGGCGCAGCTGTTCTGCCCGCAGGAAGCGGACGCCCGGCTGGTGGAGCAGCAGCTTCGCCGCCGTGAAACGCTGGGCGATACCTACATCAAACCCCTGTATGCCCTGCTGCTCCATTGCAGGACAAGTGCGGTAAAGGACTGCCGCTTGGGCTATCTGCAGGCACAGCCGCCGGTCTATGAGCCGGGGCGCATCGTGCTGGGGGCACTGGTGCTGCTGGCTCCGGACGACGGGAACGGCGTCCCGGTGGAGGTCATGCAGAATGTCAGCGGGCAGCTGATCGAAACGTCCCGGCTGATGGAGGCACTGCGCACCGGCCAGCAGCAGGAAGCTGCAGACCTGTTGGAACAGGGCTTTGACCGTGGCTTTTTTGCGGACTGCAAACCGCCGCACACAAAATGAACTGAAAACGAACTCCCGGCTTTTGCCTTTTTGGGCAGAGCCGGGAGTTTTTTGTTGTTGTAACAAGATACCTATTAGAGAACTTTTGAATCAAAAATCATGTATCCCAGAAAGTTGGCGAAAAGCACCAAAAACACGCAGTGCGATTTGTTGAAACAACAGCTTGACAGGGGCAAGAACTGTTGGTATTATAATGCCAGAGCTTTCGTTTCAACAGTTTCGAGTTTCATAACAACAATCATGAAGGAGGCTGTTGTTCCCATGATCTACACCGTAACATTGAATCCGGCGCTGGACAAGACCGTTGAGATCCCGAACCTTGCGCTGGACACCGTAAACCGGATCACCAAGATGCGTACCGATCCCGGTGGCAAGGGCATCAACGTCAGCAAGGTGATCGCAAAGCTGGGTGGGACCAGCAAGGCTATCGGCATTCTGGCCGGTAACAGCGGCAAAGCCATTCAGGACGCACTGGACAGTGAAGGGCTTGCCCACAACTTCCGTTTCGTGCCCGGCGAGACCCGCACGAACCTGAAGGTCATCGACCCGGAAAACCACACCAACACCGACATCAACGAGCCGGGCATCGAGGTGGATGCCCCGGAGCTGACCGCCCTGCTGTACGACCTGCTGAAGGAACTGAAACAGGGGGATATCGTGGTGCTGGCAGGCAGCCTGCCGAAGGGTGCCCCCAAGGACACCTACTACACATGGGTGGAATCCTGCAAAAAGGCAGGGGCAAAGGTCTTTCTGGATGCAGACGGCGAGCTGCTGGCAGAGGGGCTGAAGGCTGCTCCCTATCTGGTCAAACCCAACAACGACGAGCTTTCCCGCATGATGGGCCGGGAGCTGAAAACGCTGGATGAACTGGCCGATGCCGGTCAGGCGCTCATCCGCAGGGGCATCGAACATGTGGTGGTGTCCATGGGCGGTCGGGGTGCGCTGTATCTCCGCAAGGACAGCGTGATCTACGCTCCGGCACTGAAGGTCAAAGTAGGCAGCACGGTGGGTGCCGGCGACAGCGTGGTCGCCGCTCTCGCCTACGCCGAAGCGGAAGGGCTTAGCGAAGAAAACACCGTTCGCCTGTCCATCGCCACAGGAGCCGCCAATGTGATGTGCAGCGGCACACAGGCCGCAGAGCGCAGCCAGATCGAAGAACTGCTGCCGCTGGTCACCTTCCAGCATCTGTAAAACTTCTTGAAAACACAACGGTAACTGTTATAATAAAAGGAGAGTTTCATTATGAAAGTCAAAGCTGTTCGTCTGCACGCCGCCAACGATCTGCGTCTGGATACTTTTGAACTGCCGGAGATCAAGGACGATGAGATCTTGGTCAAGGTCGTTTCCGATAGCATCTGCATGTCTACTTACAAGTGCGCCATCCTCGGCACTGCTCACAAGCGTGTGCATCCGGATGTAGCCGAGCACCCCGCCATCATGGGTCACGAGTTCGCCGGTGATATCGTCAAGGTGGGCAAGGCGCATCAGGATAAGTTCAAGCCCGGCATGAAGTTCACCCTGCAGCCCGCCCTGAACTACAAGGGCACCATGTGGAGCCCCGGCTACTCCTACGAGTTCTTCGGCGGCGACGCCACCTACTGCATCATCCCTGCCGAGGTCATGGAACTGGGCTGCCTGCTGGAGTACAAGGGCCGTGCTTACTACGAGGCTTCTCTGGCCGAGCCTATGAGCTGCTCCATCGGTGCTTTCAACGCCGCCTACCACACCAAGATGGGGGTATACCATCACGATATGGGCATCAAGAAGGGTGGCAAGCTGGCGATTCTGGCCGGTGCAGGCCCCATGGGTCTGGGTGCTCTGACCTACGCACTGCACCGTGATGTGCGCCCCGGCATGGTGGTGGTCACCGATATCAACGAGGATCGTCTGGCCCGTGCGGAGTCCCTCTTCCCCCCGAAGGAGGTCAAGGAGAAGGACGGCATCGACCTGTACTTCGTCAACACCGCCAACATGGCAGACCCCGCTGCCGAGCTGCGGGAGCTGACCGGCGGTACCGGCTTTGATGATGTGTTCTGCTACGCCCCTATCGCGCCGGTGGTGGAGCTGTCCAGTGCTGTGCTGGGTCGTGACGGCTGCCTGAACTTCTTTGCAGGCCCCACCGACAAGCAGTTCAGCGCCAAGATGAACTTCTACGATGTGCACTACAATTCTACCCATGTCATGGGCACCACCGGCGGTAATACCGCCGACATGATCGAGTCGCTGGAACTGACCGCCGCTAAGCGCATCGATCCGGCTGTGATGGTCACCCACATCGGCGGTCTGAACGCCGCTGCCGAGACCACCCTCAACCTGCCCAAGATCCCCGGCGGCAAAAAGCTGATCTACACCCACCTGACCATGCCCCTCATCGCCCTGACCGATCTGCGTGCCAAGGGCGAACAGGACAACGACCCCCGCTATACCGCACTGGCTGACATCGTGGATGCCCACAACGGCCTGTGGTGCCCGGAAGCAGAGGAATATCTGCTGGCAAACTTCAACCCGGAGGACTAAGCAGAACGTGCCATGGGACAGGACAAACGCAGACAGGAGGAATCCCCCATGGAACAACGCCGCAATCAAATCGTGGAGCTGGTGAACCGCAAAGGCAGCATTAGCTTTGCCCAGCTCAAGGAAGCTTTCCCTTCCGTTTCGGAAATGACCCTGCGCACCGACCTGAAAGCACTGGATGAAGCCCGCCGTGTGGTGCGGGTGCATGGCGGTGTCAAGTCGGTGGAGCAGGTGGTAGGTACAGACGACCTGCTGAGCCGCCGTGCCGCCCGCAATGCCGAAGCAAAGCAGATCATTGCCGAAAAAGCCATTGCTCTGCTGCGCCCCAACACCACCCTGTTTCTGGATTCCGGCAGCACCGCCACAGCAGTGGCCCGGTGCATCCCGGATCAGCCCATGCTCATCTACACCAGCGGCCTGAGCTGCGCCATGGAGCTGGCAAAGCTGGAAAAGCCCCATGTATCCCTGCCGGGCGGCAGCCTGAACCGGTTCAGCATGAGCGTCTGCGGTGCACAGAGCATCCAGACGATGGAGGGCATCAACTTTGATTTGCTGCTGCTGGGCGTGACCAGTTACAGCCCGGAAACCGGTTTTACCTGCGGCGTGGAGGATGAAGCACGGCTCAAGCAGACCGTGCTCCGCCGCTGTGAGCAGAAAGCCGTGCTGCTGGATTCCTCCAAGATCGGACTGAAAAGCACGTTCCACATCTGCGAGCTGTCCGATATTGATATTGTGATCTCGGACGGAAAGCTGCCCGTAGAATTTTTACAGGCCTGCCGGAACGCAGGCGTAACGGTACTATAAAAGGAGTATTATTATGAAGATCATCCGCGCAAAAGATTATCAGGATATGTCCCGCAAAGCGGCCAACATCATCTCCGCACAGGTCATCATGAAGCCGGACTGTGTACTGGGTCTTGCCACCGGCGGCACCCCGGTGGGCACTTATGCCCAACTGGTGGACTGGTACAACAAAGGCGATTTGGATTTCTCCGAGGTCACTACTGTCAATCTGGATGAGTACCGCGGCCTACCCAAGGAGCACCCCCAGAGCTACTGGTATTTCATGAATGAGAACCTGTTCAGCAAGGTGAATATCGACCCGGCCAAGACCAACCTGCCGGACGGCACCAATCTGGACACTGCCGCCGAGTGTGCCCGTTACAACGGTATCATCCACAAGCTGGGCGGCATCGACCTGCAGCTGCTGGGCATCGGCCCCAATGGTCATATCGGTTTCAATGAGCCGGGCGAAGCCTTTGAGCTGGAGACCCACTGCATCGACCTTGCACCCACTACCATCGAAGCCAACAAGCGCTTCTTTGACGGCAACGAGGCCCTTGTCCCCAAACAGGCATACACCATGGGCATCAAGACCATCATGCAGGCACGCAAGGTGCTGGTGGTAGCCAACGGTAAAGCCAAGGCACAGGCCGTCAAGGACGCCGTGACCGGCCCTGTGACCCCTGCCTGCCCCGGCAGCATCCTGCAGCTGCATCCGGACTGCATCCTTGTGGCAGACGAGGAAGCACTGAGCCTGCTGTAAACTCCCAAAGCCAACTTCTTCATTTACCATAACTTTGCTTAAGATCCAACCAAAGCACAGAAAGGGCCGGACTCGTTGCACGGGTTCGGCTCTTTCTGTCAGAAATAAGATTTATCTTGCTATCTTACGCAAAGAGCAACTCCAAAAGAGCCGTCATGGAGATGGTGGGTTCGCCTGCTGCGGGATTTACGCTGAAAATATGCTGAAAAGAGGTCACCCCGATCGGTGGCCTCTTTTTTGCTGCCGCGAACTGTCTGGCTGCGGCAGCGGATAACAGCAATGTCCATTGCGCTTTGTTTTGCCCGGATGCGCACCCGCAGAAAGCTCTCCCTCGTCAAACTGCCCAAAATATGCCCTTAAAAGTTTACTTGACGCAATTCTCGAATCAATATATAATTGGGTCAGAAACCAATCATAGAAAAGGATGGTTCCCAATGGCGCGCAGATACGACAGCAAGGAAGCAAAACGGCGGATACTGACCGCCTGTGTCCGGCTTTTTCTGGAAAAAGGCTACACGAACACCAAGGTTGCAGAAATTTTAAAGGAAGCAGATGTTTCCGCCGGGTCGTTCCAGAATATTTTCCGCACCAAGGACGGTGTGCTGACCGAGCTGATCGGCATGATGTTCAGCAGGCAGTTCGGCGCGGTAAGGCCGCTGGCGGCAAACGCCCCCTCGCCGGTGTACCTCTACGCGGTGGAGACGGCTTTGCAGCTGGCGGTGACCGAGCTGAGCGAGAATCTGCGGGATATCTATGTGGAAGCGTACACCTTCCCCGCCACGGCGGAGATCATCCACCGCAGCACCACGGCGGAGCTGCAGGCGGCGTTCAGCGCGTATCTGCCCGGGTGCGCCGAGTGCGATTTCTACGAGATGGAGCTGGGCACGGCTGGCATGATGCGCGGCTACATGGCACGGCGGTGCGACCCCTACTTTACGCTGGAGCGCAAAATACGGCGGTTCCTGAGCATGAGCCTGAGTGCGCTGCAGGTCCCCGCGCAGGAGCGCGAGCAGGTCATCGCTTTTGTGGCGGAGATCGATATGCTTGCCGAGGCGCGGAAGGTGGTAGATGCCGTGCTTGCATCGCTGTCCGTGCAGTTTGATCTGAAAGGATAACAAGGTTTGATGACAAGGAGGGAGTAACATGAAAAAATGGCTGATCTGGTGTTTGACGGTGCTGGCAATGGTGTGCCTGATACCGGGGATCGTGTTAAAAGCGGCGGCAGAAACAACCACGGTGCGCTGCAAAAACTGTGGGAGTGTGGAGACACGTGAGATCCTTGGATACAGAAAATATGATTCGAACTCTCATAGGTTTTATGTAGCTGAATGCCAGAACTGCCACAACGATGGCAATGTTACGTATTTAAAGGTACATACCGGCGGCACCGAAACGCCCACCTGCACCACAGGCAAAACCTGCGAAAAATGCGGCGCGGAATACGGCGAAAAAGACCCAAATAATCATGATTTGGTGCATCACGATGCAAAAGCCCCCAGCTGTACGGAAATCGGCTGGGATGCTTACGATACCTGCTCTCGTTGTGACTATACCACCCGCAAAGAGCTGCCCGCACTGAACCATGATCTGAGGCAGTCCGTGATAACAGCCCCCACCTGTACGGAAACCGGCTGGGCTTACGTTAAGTGCTCCCGCTGCGACTATTACGACACTCCGGTGCTGCCAGCGCTGAAACATGATCTGAGGCAGCGCGTGATAACAGCCCCCACCTGTACGAGAGAGGGCTGGGCGCACGTTGCCTGCTCCCGCTGCGACTATTTCACCAGTCTGGTGCTGTCCGCACTGAATCATGATTTGGAGCAGCACGCAGCGCAAGCCCCCACCTGTATGGAAAAGGGCTGGAACGCTTACGAAACCTGCTCCCGCTGCGACTATACCACCTATGTGGAACTGCCTGCACAGCATGATTTTGTGCACCACCAAGCAAAAGCCCCCACCTGTACGGAAATCGGCTGGAACGCCTACGAAACCTGCTCCCGCTGTGACCATACCACCTATACAGAGCTGCCCGCGCTGAACCATGATTATCAGGCTGTTACCGTAGCCCCCACCTGTGAAACAGACGGCTATACTGTTTTTACCTGCTCCCGCTGCAAAGACAGCTACACCGCAGACCCGACCGATCAGCTGGGACACAAGTTTGGTGCATGGTCCCCGAACGGAACCGGCTCTCAGAGCGCCGATTGTCTGCGAGATGGCTGTGCGCACACTGGCAGCACGGATTGCCGGAAGTTTACTTTCCGCACTGCGGAAGGCGAAACGCTGACCTTCTGCCCCGTGTGCGGGCAGGCAGAAAACGCCGCGCAGCTGGAAAAGATCGAAGCCGCAACGGCGTGGGCTATCAGCGGCAGCCTTTCTGCGGAGGATGTGACCGCACGGACGAATGGGGAATACCTGAGCGTGGCCTTTGAAACCGCAGGCAGCCTGACGCAGCCCACCGGCCGGGTAAGGCTCGCGCTGCCCGCCGGATTGCTGGAAGGCAAAACGCTTGTGCGCATTGCCCCGGACGGCACACAGGCCGAGTTGCCTTTTGAAACAGAGCGCGGAAAGCTCATCTATACGCTGGATTTTGCAAACAGCGAGCTGCCCGTAATGCTCTTCCGGCTGGTACCCCAGACCACCGCCCTCTGAACGCTTTTACAGCGGCACAAACAATAAAACGCAAAATGCCCGCTCACCGTGGTTTTCCACAGGTGGGCGGGCATTCTTTTGGGCCTTTTGGGCATAAAAATACCCCCGGAGGATGCAGCGTTTTTTACGCTGTCTACTCGGTGGTCATTTCCATCGTGCTGTCGCTGTTCTGGCCTGTGGTGCAGACCGGCATCAATAACTTCGGCATCTGGATCGCCAACTCTTCCGAGACTTCTCCCATTCTGGCTCCGTTCATCTATGGTACGATGGAGCGTCTGCTGCTGCCCTTTGTTGCGGAGTGCCCCCTTGGCAAACCCGGCGGGATTGCGCTATAATAGAGCCGTAACAGTTCCACAAAGGTGTGGTAAGGGAGGTGTGGTCATGATCCGGGTGGCGATCGTAGAGGACGACGCGGAGGTACAGGGGGTATTGCAGGAGTATGTCCGGCGGTATACCCGGCAGTACGGGACGGAGTTTGAAGTGACGGTCTTTGCGGACGGCGTGGATATTCTGGAGGATTACCGCGCGGTCTACGATATTATTTTTCTGGATGTGGAGATGAAGCATCTGGATGGCATGACCACGGCAGAGCGCATCCGGCAGATGGATGCAGACGTCATCCTGATCTTCATTACCAATATGGCGCAGTACGCCATCCGGGGCTACTCGGTGGGAGCGCTGGACTATGTGCTGAAGCCGGTGCCCTACTTTGCCTTTTCGCAGCAGCTGCTCAAGGCGGTTGCCCGGCTGGAAAAGCGGGCAAAGCACTACCTGACCGTGCCGGTGGAGGGCGGGCTGCGCCGGCTGGACACCGCAAGCATCTATTATCTGGAAAGCGAGGGTCACCGGGTGCACTTTTACACCGACGAGGGCGATTTTTCCGCCCCCGGCGCCCTCAAGGCCTTTGAGGAAAAGCTGGCAGACTGCCCCTTTGCCCGCTGCAACAGCGGCTACCTTGTCAATCTGGCACAGGTGCGGGAGCTGCGGCAGAGCACCGTGCAGGTGGGCCCCTGCGAGCTGCAGGTCAGCCGCCCCAAGCGCAAGGCTTTTCTTGCCGCACTGACCGACTACATCGGAGGTGAGGGCTCATGACCGCGCTGCCGGATATCCCCCGGCTGTACACCGCCCTTGCCGAGTGTCTGGCGGTGCTGCTGTTCACCCCGGCGCTTGCGCCCCGCTTTTCCAAGGTGGTCACCGGGGGCATCACCCTGCTGTGGGCGGCGGTGCTGTCGGCCTTTCTGGAGCTGACGGGCAATGTGCCCGGCGGGCTCTGGATCCCCTGCATGGTGACGGCCATCGGGCTTTCTTACTTATATTTATGGGGTGTGTGGAGCATCACCCTGCTGGAAGCCGGGTATCACTGCGCCCGGGCGTTTATTCTGGCAGAGCTTGCCGCCAGCGTGGAGTGGCAGCTGCACTGCGCCCTCTGGCCCGCCCGCGGCCCATGGGAGCCGCTGTCTTTGCTGCTGCTGGCGCTGGTGTATGGGACGCTGTTCGGCATTATGTGCTATCTGCAGCACCGCCGTCCCCAGCCCGCCGGGCACTTACAGATCGGCGGCAGCGCCGCCCTGACGGCGGTCATGCTGGCGCTGACTGCCTTTGCGGTGAGCAATCTGGGCTTTCTGCCCGGCAGCGAGATCAACATGAGCATTTTTTCCATCCGCACACTGGTGGATTTTTCCGGCGTGCTGATCTTATCTGTGCAGCACGAGCAGCTGCAGGAGAACGCTTTGCACAGCGAGCTTGCCGCCATGGACGAGGTGCTGCACCGCCAGTACGAGCAGTACAAGCGCAGCAAGGAGGGCATCAACCTCATCAACCGGCGGTACCATGAACTGAAAGTCCAGCTTGCCCGCATCCGGGAGGAGCAGGACCAGACCAAGCAGAACGCCGCCATTGCTGCCATGGAGCAGAACATCCGCCAGTACGAGGCCGAGAACAAGACCGGCAACCCGGTGCTGGATACCCTGCTCACCGCCAAGACCATGGAATGCCAGCAGGAGAACATTACCATCACCAGTGTAGCGGACGGCAGGATGCTGGGCTTTCTCACGATCCGGGAGCTGTGCACCATCGTGGGCGTGGCGCTGGACAACGCCATTGCCGCCGTCCGCGCCGAGCCGGACCCCGAAAAGCGGCTCATCAAGGTGGCGGTGTACAGTCAGGGCGGTTTTGCCATGCTGCGGTTCGAGCATTATACAGAGGCCGCCCCGGCACTGGATGCGGACGGTCTGCCGCAGCAGGGGTCGGACCTGAAAAGCGTCCGCACCACCGTCGGGCAGCACGGCGGCAGCATGACGCTGCACTGGGAAAACAACTGGTGCACCCTGCGGATCTTATTTCCGCTGCCCAAAAACAAATAATTTTTACGGCAGGTATCCCCTGCCGTTTTTTTTTGTCGTCTGGCAGGGTGCACAAATACAATGTTGCAATATTTGTGTATTAGCACAATAAAAATTGAAACCTTATTGTAACTTTTGCAAATTATGCGTTCAAAACGACAGATTGTGAACAAAATGAAAATTCCCTGTCAGCTTCTGGTATCATAAAGCCAAGCTGGCGGGGGTGTCCCCGCCGTTGTCCGATTCGACAAAACAAGGAGGAGAAAACTATGTTGTCCATCAATATGGATGACGTGATGCAGGTCCTTACGAATGTTCGTGGGTACCTCATCGCGTTTGGTGTAGTGCTTGCACTGGCGGTCGTTGTGATGATCGCGGTGCGCAAACTGCCCAAAGCAAAGAAAAAGATGATCCGTGCACAGTCTGGCCTTGCCATTCTGCTGGCACTGACCATCGTTGTCAACCTGATCTGCACCGGCCCCATGTCCACCATGCTGGATCTGGTGTCCGGCAGCGGCACCATCAGCGAGGAGACCTCTGCAAAGGCCACCCAGCTGGTGAATGAGATCACCGCAGACGGTGTCGTTCTGGCAAAGGACGAAGACGGCATCCTGCCGGTGGCTTCCGGCTCCAAGCTGAACGTTTTCGGCTGGGCTTCCACCAACCCCTGCTACGGCGGCACCGGTTCCGGTGCGCTGAACGCCACTTACCCCGTCACCGATCTGCTGACCGGCCTGCACGATGCCGGCATCGAGACCAACGAGGAACTGAGCAAGTTCTACACCGACTACAAGGCAGACCGCCCCAGCGTTAGCATAGCGGCGCAGGACTGGACCCTGCCGGAGCCCAATGTCAGTCTGTACACCGATGAGATGATGGAGAACGCAAAAGCATTCTCGGATACCGCAATGGTCGTCATCACCCGTGTCGGCGGCGAGGGCGCAGATCTGCCCACCGATATGGCTTCCGTTGTGGATGGCAGCTGGATCCGCCGCGTGGCACAGGCTTACGGCTCTGAGCGCGGCACCACTTACTACAACGGTACCTACGACGACTCTCTGAACGAGGGCAACGACTGGGATAAGGGCGACCACTTCCTGCAGCTGTCCAACCGTGAGGAAGACCTGCTCGGCCTGGTCACCGCAAACTTCGACAACGTCATTCTGGTCTACAACGGCGCCAACGCCTTCCAGATGGACTTCCTGAAGGATTACCCCCAGATCAAGGGCGTCCTGCTCTGCCCCGGCACCGGCCAGTCCGGCTTTGAGGGCTTCGGCAAGGTCGTTTCCGGCGAGGTCAACCCCTCCGGCCGTACCGTGGATACCTATGTTTCCAACCTGAAGAATGCGCCCTGGTGGAACAACTTCGGCGACTTCAAGTACACCAACACCGAGGAGCTGAATTCCGATTCCACCTTCTTTGATCCGGAAGGCACCACCCCGTCCTTCGTCAACTACGTGGAAGGCATCTACGTGGGCTACAAGTTCTACGAAACTGCCGCCGCCGAGGGTCTCATCGACTACGACAAAGAAGTGGTCTACCCCTTCGGCTATGGCCTGAGCTACACCACCTTCACCAAGGAGATGAGCGGCATCACCTCCGACGGCACCAACCTGAACTTCAGCGTTACTGTCACCAACACCGGCGCTGTGGCGGGCAAGGATGTTGTAGAAATTTACAGCAATCCTCCCTACACCAACGGCGGCATCGAGAAGGCTACCGCAAACCTGCTGGACTTCGCCAAGACCTCTGAGCTGGCACCCGGCGCATCCGAGACCATCGAGTTCTCCATCCCGGTGGAGCAGCTGGCTTCCTATGATTACCAGACCAACGGCTGCTATGTGCTGGAAGCTGGCGACTATGTCATCAGCGCGAACGATGATTCCCACACCGTTGCCGATTCTGAAGTCTACACCGTTGCATCCGACAGCGTCTACAACGAGTCCAACAAGCGCGGCAGCGATGCTGTGGCTGCGACCAACGAGTTCGATTTCGCAGAAGGCGAGATCACCTATCTGTCCCGCGCCGACGGCTTTGCAAACTATGCCGAGGCGACCGCTGCTCCCGCTACCTATGAGATGACCGACGAGCAGAAGGCTGCCTTCGACAACGCACACACCTACGTCGAAGCTGGCTATCAGCAGGATGACGACGCCAACGCCGCCGACATCACCACCGGTGCCAAGAACGGCCTGAAGCTGGCCGACCTGCGCGGCGTGGATTACAACGACGCCCAGTGGGATGCCCTGCTGGATCAGATGTCCATCGACGATCTGCAGCAGATCATCGGCTTCGGCGGCTACCAGACCGCTGCGGTCTCCAGCATCGAGAAGGTCCGCACCAGTGACTGCGACGGCCCGGCTTCCATCAACAACTTCTTCACCGGTGTCGGTTCCGTCGGCTTCCCGGCTGCTGCCCTCATCGGCATGACCTGGGACAAGGATCTGGCCTACGCCTTCGGCGACAGCATCGGCGAGATGGCTGACGAGATGGATACCTCCGGCTGGTACGGTCCCGCTATGAACATCCACCGCACTGCTTTTGCAGGCCGTAACTTCGAGTACTACTCCGAGGACGGCGTGCTGTCCGGCGTGATGGCTTCCAACGCCATCAAGGGCGCACAGGATCGCGGTGTGTATGCTTACATGAAGCACTTCGCCCTGAACGATCAGGAAGGCAACCGTGCTTCCATGGTGGCGACCTGGTCCAACGAGCAGGCCATCCGTGAGATCTACCTCAAGCCCTTCGAGATCTCCGTCAAGGATGCAGACTGCCACGCGGTCATGTCTTCCTTCAACTACATCGGCACCCGCTGGACTGGCGGCTGCAAGGAGCTGCTGAAGAACGTCCTGCGCGGCGAGTGGGGCTTCGTGGGCTTCGTCGAGACAGACTACTTCGGCGTCTCCGGCTACATGACTGCTGACCAGTGCGTCCGCAACGGCAACGACCTGATGCTCTGCACCACCGGCAACGACTTCAACACCGTGACCGTGCTGACCAACAGCAGCAAGCAGGCCCTGCGCGAGTCCGCAAAGAACATCCTCTACACCGTGGTCAACAGCCGTGCATACGCAGAGGAGAACCTGAACCCCGGTATGGCAAAGTGGCAGATCGTCCTGATCGGTGCCGATGTTCTGGTGGCTCTGCTGTTCGTGACGCTGGAGGTCAAGACCCTCAAGGGCTACAAAAAGCGCAAGGAAGAGGAAGTCAACGCCTGATTTTAGGCAAGACGCTCTGAACGTTTGCAGCACCTGAACTGAAACCAGACCAAAGGCCCGCTGCGTAAAAACAGCGGGCCTTTTCTGGATTTGAAAAGGCAAAGAGGAAAATGCCATGAAACACACAGATATCATCAACAGCCTGAGTCTGGAACAAAAATGCGCCCTGCTGAGCGGCGGCACGGTGTTCACCACCCGGGCGCTGCCGGGCAAGGGCATCCCGGCCATTACCCTGTCGGACGGCCCCAACGGCGTGCGCAAGCAGGCGGGTGCGGCTGACCATCTGGGCCTGAACCCCAGTGTGCCCGCCACCTGCTTCCCCACCTCGGCCACCGTTGCCAACAGCTGGGACCCGGAGCTTGGCGAGGCTGTGGGCGCAGCCATGGGCGAAGAGGCAGCGGCACAGGGCGTGTCGGTGCTGCTGGGCCCCGGCCTGAACATCAAGCGCAGCCCCCTGTGCGGCCGCAACTTCGAGTATTTCTCGGAGGACCCCTACCTTGCCGGTAAGATGGCGGCGGCCTACGTCCGCGGCATCCAGAAAAACGGCATTGCCGCCTGCCCCAAGCACTTTGCCGTGAACAGTCAGGAGCTGCGCCGCATGGCCTCGGATTCCATCGTGGACGAGCGCACCCTGCGGGAAATTTACCTGACCGGCTTCGAGATGGTGGTCAAGGAGGCGCAGCCCAAGACCATCATGTCTGCCTATAACCTTGTCAACGGCACCTACGCCAACGAGAACGCCCACCTGCTCATGGATATCCTGCGCAGGGACTGGGGCTTTGACGGCGCAGTGGTCACCGACTGGGGCGGCAGCAACGACCATGCCCTCGGCGTAAAGAACGGTTCTACGCTGGAAATGCCCGCCCCCGGCGGGGACGCCATCCGGGAGCTGATGAAGGCGGTGCAGACTGGCAAGATCACCGAGGCAGACGTGGACGCCCGACTGGAGGAACTGCTGGAGCTGGTGTTCACCACCAAGGCGGCGGTGGACGCCGCACCCGGCAAGTTCGATGCCGATGCCCACCACGCGCTGGCACGCCGGGCTGCTGCCCAGAGCATCGTGCTGCTGAAGAACGAAAACAGCCTGCTGCCCCTTGCAAAGGGGGAAAAGGTGGCGGTCATCGGCGACTTTGCCCAGACGCCCCGCTATCAGGGTGCAGGCTCCAGCGCCGTCAACTCCATCAAGGTGGATTCCTTCTTGGACTGCCTTGCCGAGAGCGGCCTGAACAGCGTCGGCTACGCCAAGGGCTTTGACCGGCAGGGCAAGCCCGATGAGGCACTGAAGGCCGAGGCGGTGCTGCTGGCAAAGAACGCCGATGTGGTGTTGCTGTGCATGGGTCTGGACGAGATCAAGGAGAGCGAGGGCATCGACCGCGCCGACATGAAGCTGGCAGAGAACCAGCTGGAACTGCTGGCCGCTGTGGCGGCAGCGAACCCCAACGTGGTGCTGCTGCTGAGTGCGGGCTCCTCGCTGGAAAGCGATTGGGTCAAGGACTGCAAGGCGCTGGTCTACGGCTGCTTGGGCGGTCAGGCCGGTGCGAGCGCACTGGTCGAGGTGCTCACCGGCGCGCAGAACCCCTGCGGTAAACTGGCGGAGACTTGGGCGCGCAGCTACGCCGACACCCCCGCAAAGGAGCATTTCGGCGGCGACGGCCCCACTGTGGAGTACCGCGAGGGTCTGTATGTGGGCTACCGCTACTACGACACCGCCGGTGTGCCCACCGCCTTCCCCTTCGGCTACGGCCTGAGCTACACCAGCTTTGCGTACAGTGACCTGAAAGCAGACGAAAAGGGCGTGACCCTGACTGTCACCAACACCGGCAGCTGTGCCGGTGCCGAGGTGGTGCAGCTCTATGTGGCAAAGCCGGATGCAAAAGTTTTCCGCCCCGCCAAGGAGCTGAAGGGCTTTACCAAGGTGCAGCTGGAAGCCGGAGAGAGCAAGACCGTCACCATCCCGCTGGACGATAAGGCGTTCCGCTACTGGAACGTTGCCACCGACCGCTGGGAGGTGGAGGGCGGCAGCTATCAGCTGCTGGTGGGCGCTTCCAGCGTCGATATCCGCTTGACTGCCGCCGTTACGGTGGCGGGCACCGGCGCACCCGACCCCTACGCGGGCAAAAATCTGGAGCATTACCGCACCGCACAGGTGCAGAACGTGCCGGACGCGGAGTTTGAGGCGCTGCTGGGGCATGCCATCCCGGAGAACAAGGTGCACATCGACCGCAACATGACGCTGGGCGAGATGGGGCACGGACGCAGCCCCATCGGCTGGCTGGCGGCTGCCGTGCTGGGCACCCTGCTGCGCCGCAGCATCAAAAAGGGCAAGCCCGACCTGAATATCCTGTTCCAGTACAATATGCCTCTGCGGGCGCTGGCCAAAATGACCAACGGCGCCATCAGCATGGGCATGGTGGACGGCATCGTGATGGAGCTGCAGGGCTTCTGGATCATCGGCCTTGTGCGGGTGATTTTTGAGGCCGTGAAGAACCTCGTGCTGAACAGCCGCATGGAAGAGCGCTTGAAAAACAGCTGAAAGGAAGCAGGCTATGAATTTCTGGAATAACTTTGCGGCAAAGCACCCCGCCGCTGCCAAGTGGGTGCGCGAGGGCGGCTTGTTCGTCATCGTGTCCAACCTTATCACGGTGTTCAAGTATCTGCTGCTGCAATTCCTGCCCAAGGCCTTTGCCAGCCTGCCGGTGGTGGATTTCGGCTGGCCGGGCATCGATATCACCCTGTTCGGCGAGACCTTCAAGTGGAACATCCTCGGCTACGATGCCGCCCACGGCGGTCTGCCCTACTTCTGCGCTTACATGATCGCCATGGTCATCGGCGAGTGCATCAACTTCCCCATCCAGCGCAACTTTGTGTTCCGCAGCAAGGGCAATCTGGCAAAACAGATCGGCTGGTATGTGCTGGCCTTCTGCATCATCACCTGCATCGTCAACTCCATCAACTGCATCTGGGTGGCGGTGGCCGGTCTGCTGGTACCGGACTTCATCTACAACATCGGCACCACCGTGCTCAACGGCGGCATCTCCATGGTCATCTTCTTCTTTGTGAATAAGATCATCTTCCCGGAGGGCGAAAAAGCCGCCAAATAATAAGACATCTCCTTCATTTTCTTCTTTTCATCATAAACCAGAAGGGCTGCTCCGTTCTCCGGGGCAGCCCTTTTGGTTTGAAGGAGAGCACCCCCTCAGTCATCGCTGCGCGATGACTGAGGGGGTGCCTGCCGCAGCCATCTTATTTTTGTTTTTCTGCACAAAATGTTCTGCGGGCAGGGTTTTCCTCTTGACAAGCGGGCAAATGTTTCGTACTATATTTAGTAGTATGGAATCAAAGACGCTGTACGCAGGTTTCAGTGTGACCCTGTACCCGTTTCAGGCAAAGCGTGCCTGTTTGATATAAAATGGAACCGTAAAGAGAAAAGCCGTATGCTTTTGCCCGTGCCGCCGGTTTTGGGCGGTGCGTATGGTTTTGGTGTCACTTTTTGCATTGAAAGCTCTTTCTATATCATTGCCCGTGTCCTGCTGCGCAGCGTCTCCTGCTTTTAATTTTGCATTGAATTGAAACAAAGGAGAGTGAACGCAATGACCGCGATCGGAGTGATCGTGGCCTTGATCGTTGCTGTTGTCGGTGTGGCTGCGGGCTATTTTATTGGTTACAACAACCGTAAAAAGACTGCCGAAGCCCAGATCGGCAGCGCCGAAGCCGAGGCTACCCGGCTGGTGAACGAGGCGATCAAGACCGCTGACCAGAAGCGCAAGGAAGCGGTTCTGGAAGCAAAGGACGAGGCTTTCCGTCTGAAAGCCGAGGTCGATGCCCAGAAGGCAGAGGCCGACAAGGAGATCAAGCAGCGCCGTGCGGAGATCAGCCGTCAGGAGAACCGCATCGACCAGAAGGAGACAGCGCTGGACCGCAAGACCGAGGCGCTGGAAAAGAAGGAAGAAGAGCTGAAAAAGCGCGCTGCCGAGGCCGAGGAGCGTCTGGCAGAGATCGACGCTTTGCGCGCCAAGGAGATGGAGCGTCTGGAAACGCTGGCCGGTTTGAGCCAGGAGGACGCCCGCGAAGTGCTGCTGCACAAGGTGGACGAGGAGCTGACCCACGAAAAGGCCGTGCGCGTTGCCGCCTACGAGACCGACCTGAAGGAAAACTGCGATAACATCGCCCGCAACCTCATCGGACAGGCCGTCAGCCGCTGCGCTGCCGACCACTGCAGCGAGACCACCGTCAGCGTGGTGCCGCTGCCCAGCGATGAGATGAAGGGCCGCATCATCGGCCGCGAGGGCCGCAACATCCGCGCACTGGAGACCGCTACCGGCGTGGATCTGATCATCGACGATACCCCGGAGGCCATCACCCTGTCCTCCTTCGACCAGACCCGCCGCGAGGTGGCCCGCATGACGCTGGAGCGCCTGATCGGCGATGGCCGTATCCACCCCGCCCGCATCGAGGAGACGGTGGAAAAGTGCCGCCACGATCTGGAACTGCAGATGAAGCGCGAGGGCGAGCGTGCGGTGATGGAGCTGGGCATCCACGGCCTGCACCCCGACCTGATCAAGCTGATCGGCCGGTTGAAGTACCGCACCAGCTTTGGCCAGAACGCCCTGACCCACAGCATGGAAGTGGCTTGGGTGGCCGGTCTGCTGGCAGGCGAGATGGGCGTGAACGTTACCATGGCACGCCGCGCCGGTCTGCTGCATGATATCGGCAAGGCACTGGATCATGAGATCGAGGGCAGCCACGTCCAGATTGGCGTGGACATCTGCCGCAAGTACAAGGAGAACACCCAGATCATCCACGCCATTGAGGCACACCACGGCGACGTGGAGCCCAAGACCCCGCTGGCCTTCATCATTCAGGCTGCCGACGCCATCAGCGCCGCCCGCCCGGGTGCCCGCCGCGAGAACGTGGAAAGCTACGTCAAGCGTCTGGAAAATCTGGAGGAGATCTCCTCCAGCTTCGAGGGCGTGGAGCAGGCCTTTGCCGTACAGGCAGGCCGCGAGGTGCGCATTCTGGTCAAGCCCGACGTCATCAGCGACGATCAGGTCATCCTGCTGGCACGCGCCATCGCCAAAAAGATCGAGGATACGCTGGATTACCCCGGCCAGATCAAGGTCAACGTCATCCGCGAGAGCCGCGCTGTGGAGTACGCAAAATAAAGCTTTTTCCGCAGGCTGCCGTGTTTTTTGCACGGCAGCCTGTTTTTTTGCGCCAAAACGATTGCATTTCCTGTTAAAAAAGGTATCATGGATGCAGAAGAAAGCAAAAAGCAACGACCCCGGAACAGAAAGGAGCATCGTTCTATGAAAAACTGGAAGAAATTACTGGCCTGCCTGCTGGTCGGCCTGATGGCACTGACCGTGTTCACCGCCTGCGATGCCAGCGTAGGCGCACCGATGAGCCCCAAGCGCTCGGACGCCGAAAGTAAAAGCGTAAAGGCGCTGCGCGATAAATTCAAAATGACATACAACGTGGAAATGACTTACAACGAGGACCTGAGCGAAAAAGCTTACTATGTTGCCTACTGGGTCGCCGGCACCTCGCCGTCCTGCTCTGTCAATAAGGAAAAGACGGAGCTTTCCCGGAAGAACAGTGTAGACAACGTTGCAAAAACCTACCTGAACCAGGGTTACTACGCTTCTGCCTTTGACAGCATGGGCATTGGCAAGGGCATCGGCGGCGGTATGGCCAAAGATGACTTTACGCCGGGCTTTGACATCAAGCCGGACCCCAACAGCACTTCGGACATCATCTTTGTTCTGCCGAAGGACGGCACTTACCCCGAAGCTATGACCACAGCCGCAAAGGGCAAGACCAAACTGGGCGTTGCCTATGTGGTAAAGGACGGCGTAAGCTACGCCGTGGTGCTGTTTGGGTGAATTTCATTACAACAAACAAAGCAGCCGCCGCACTTTCTTGTGCAGCGGCTGCTTTGCTTATGTTGTAAAGGTTATCAGCCCTTCAGGAAAGCCGGCAGAGGCTTGCCCTCCTTGAGCCACTGGTGATACTCGGCGGTGGCGGCAAATTCCACGTCACCGGCAGAGTTCAGCGCAGTTTCCACCGAGTCCTGCACCACGCCGATGATGAAGCCCACGCCCACCATCTGCATGGCGATGTCGTTGGAGATGCCGAACAGCGAGCAGGCCATGGGGATCAGCAGCAGGGAGCCGCCGGCCACGCCGGAAGCGCCGCAGGCACCCAGAGCGCTCATGGCGCTCAGCACGATGGCGGCGGGCAGAGACACCTGAATGCCCAAGGTGTTAGCTGCTGCCAGCGTCATGATGGTAATGGTGATGGCGGCACCGTCCATGTTGATGGTAGCGCCCAGCGGGATGGACACGGAGTACATATCCTTGTCCAGATCCAGCTTTTCACACAGGGACATATTCACAGGGATGTTGGCGGCAGAGCTGCGGGTGAAGAAAGCGGTCAGACCGGATTCCTTCAGGCAGCGGAATACCAGCGGGTACGGGTTGCAGCGCAGGTAGATGAACATGATGAAGGGGGAAACGATCAGCGCCATGAACAGCATGGTGCCCACCAGCAGCGCCAGCAGTTTGCCGTACTGGGTAAAGATGGCAAGACCGTTGCCGGAAACGTTGGTGTACACCAGACCCATGATGCCGAAGGGGGCCAGATTGATGATCCAGCGCACGATCTGGGAAACAGCATCGGCGGTGTTGGCCAGAAAGACCTTGGTGCTCTCTGCGCCGATGTTCTTCATGGCAATGCCGAACATACAGGCCCAGAACAGAATGCCGATGTAGTTGCCGTTCATCAGGGCGCTGACGGGGTTGGCCACAAAGTTGGTCAGCAGGGTGCTCAGCACCTCACCCAAGCCCTGCGGGATCACATCGGACTGTGCCGCATCGGCCAGTACCACCTTGACCGGGAACATAAAGCTGGTGATGACCGCAATGGCTGCCGCCAGAAAGGTGGTGAGCATATACAGCCAGATCACGGTGCCAAAGCGGCGGTCCAGCTTGGACGAGCCCTGTGCCAGCGCGCTTGCCACAATGACGAACACCAGCACCGGGGCAATGCCCTTCAGCGCACCGACGAACAGGCTGCCCAGCTCGCCGACCCAACCCGCGCCCGGCGCAACAAGCGCCAGCACCGAACCGACTGCCAGGCCGATCAGGATGCGCAGGATCAGGCTGGTCTGGTTGTATTTTGCTACAACCGCTTTCAAGGTTTTCATATCGTAACACTCCTCTTATGCTGTACGCCTAACGCGCACACTTTCCTGTTTCTTACGCGAGAACAGTTGTCATTATAGCATATACGGCAAAAAAGAGAAAGTGTTTTCAGGCATTTTGACGCCTCAAATCACGTTTTTTGTAAGCTTTTGCAAAATTGCCCTGAAAACTGTACTTGTAGAAAATACAGTTTTGCGGTTTTGACGAGGAACAGAACCCTCTCAGGGAAGTGCCCCTTCGGTCTGCATCCCCGGCTCCCCTGCCATACCAAATTTATATACAATGCAACTTTTACTTGCCAAACTATTGTCTTTTACTGGAAAGTATTGTATACTCATCACGTTAGAAGCAAGTATTGCTTGCCAAAATGTTCACATATTTGAAAAGAAACACTTGTCAATACAGACGAGAAAGAGAGGACACCCCTATGAACGAGGCCGTAACCAAGCGCTTTCTGCTTTACTTCCGCCTGATGCTGCTGGTCTGGATCCTGATCGCAAACGCCATCATCCACCTGACCGGCATGGAGTACAGCTGGCTGATCTTCCTGAGCAACATCATGATGTTCACGCTGGAGGGCGATGTGAAGGATCGCCTTGTCACCGTGGAGCTGGGCGGCCTTGTGGGTCTGGTGCTCACCGTGGCGGCGCTGCTGTCCATCAGTGCCCTGACCCCTGTTCTGGGCGATTTCCTCGGCTTTATCCTGCCGCTGGCCGTGGTGCTGTTCATCCTCATCATCCTGCACCCCTACGCACCCAAGGTGCTGAACAACGTGGGCTTTGCCTACCTGACCGTGGCCTGCATCGATATCCCTGCCCTGACCGCCCATCTGCCGCAGTTCTTTATCACCTTCATCGTGGGCTCTGTGCTCTTTAACGGTGTCTGCGTGCTGCTGATGAAGCCCGCCAAGGCGCTGGCTGTGCGCAGCGTGGAGAAGCAGGGCGCTTAAAAAAGTATATTTCCGCCGTTATCTCTTGATTTTTTTGTTCCGGCGTGCTACAATCAGCGTAGTTTCATCCTGTCCAAAACATTGATGCGGACAAACTGAAGCCCCGCTTTTCATGCCGCAGAGAGGGCTGCCCCGGGTTTCCGGGTGCTGCAAGCAGCCTGCCATGACCCCGGCTTCTACCACCGCAGAGTGCAGAGGCGAACCTCTGCCGGGCGTGCCCGTTACAGCACTGCGAGGGGCGCGTTTCCCCGCCGGGGAGCGCGCAATTCGGGTGGAACCGTGGAACGCAGACATTTGATCGGCGCTTCATCCCGTGAGTTTTACGGGGTGAAGCGCTTTTTGTTTTTGTTCAACACCACATTGTCAAAGGAGAATCTACTATGAAGATCATCTACAAGGACGGTCATGTGGACGAGTGCCCGCAGGATCAGGAGCTGCACGTTATCCGTCACACCGCTGCTCACGTTATGGCACAGGCCATCAAGCGCCTGTATCCGCAGGCTGATTTTGCCTTCGGCCCTGCCACCGAGAACGGCTTCTACTACGATGTCGATCTGGGCGACCAGAAGCTGAGCGATGAGGATCTGGCCAACATCGAAAAAGAGATGCGCAAGATCGTCAAGGAGAACCTGCCCATCAAGCCCTTCATCCTGCCCCGCGCCGAGGCTGAGAAGCTGATGGAAGAGCGCAAGGAGAACTACAAGATCGAGCACATGGCAGATCTGGCCGACGAGACCGAGTTCAGCTTCTTCCAGCAGGGCGAGTACGTGGATATGTGCATCGGACCCCACCTGACCTACACCAAGGCGCTGAAGGCCTTCAAGATCACCCAGCAGTCCGGCGCATACTGGAAGAACGACAAGGAAAACAAGATGCTGACCCGTATCAACGGTGTGGCAT
>ENA-OQLI01000571-OQLI01000571.1-human-gut-metagenome-genome-assembly--contig:-NODE-571-length-42117-cov-6.829650_pt1 | contig 42117 bp, 37 predicted proteins | sample MGYA00242805_ERZ504812 | MGnify/ENA primary metagenome ERZ504812 (study PRJEB26092, sample SAMD00036430) | human gut metagenome | host: Homo sapiens | study: EMG produced TPA metagenomics assembly of... | reverse complement strand
GCATTTTCAACACCGCCTTCATAATATTTAGAAATACAAAGGCGTACAGTGGACGGACTAACAGCAAGTTTTTCAGCAATATTGCTGAAAGTCATCCCATCGGATTTATATAATAAAATTTTGGCACGATCTACAATTTGTGCTTGAATAGTTCTCTTTTTGGATAATGTTATAAGATAATTCCTGTCCTCATCTGACAGAGCGAGATATGTTCTTCTCATAGTGTTCATCCCTTTCTTAGATAACACCATTTTACCACACATTATCTCAAAAAGATATATAACAGTTATTTAATTTAACCTGTTGTACTAGATAAAATAATATAAAGAAACTTCAACAAAATGTGCTATCCTATTTGTAGGCAATACAACGAAAAGAGGCATCATTATGTTGAAGTTCCAAAATAATAATACCACTGTTATTGCAACTTTTGAAGACTTTATTTTAACCACTTACGTTATTATTGACGAGTTGTATCATCAGTTTGCACTTCCTGAGGTTGCTAAACGACGGCATGTTTTGGATGCAAAACTATCTGATTTGGAAATCATTACCATTAGTCTTTGTGGTGAGTTGCTTGGCGTTGATTCTGAAAATGCCTAGTTTTCTTTCGTGAAAAAGAATTACAGACATCTTTTTCCACAGCTTTGCAGCAGAAGTCGTTTTAACAGAACAAGGCGTGCTCTGATGCAGACAACCGAATTATTAAGACAAAAGATGCTCTCTGTTTTTCCGGTTCCGGTCAGTTCTTATTGCATTATTGATAGTTTTCCGCTTGCAGTCTGCAAATTCGGACGTGCACGATACTGCAAAACATTTCGCAGCCAGGGTGCTGATTACGGAAAGTGCCCTTCTAAAAAGGAAACTTACTTCGGCTATAAAGTGCATGCCCTGGTCACGTTAGAAGGTTACATTACTGCATTTGAGATTACGCCGGCATCCACAGATGACCGTGAAGGATTACGGGATCTGGTGGATAATTGTTCAAATATTACAATTTTAGAAGATAAAGGATATGTTGGCGAAAAACTCATGCAGGAAATGCAGGAACAAACGATCTGTCTTTTTGCACTCAAGCGTTCCAACAGTAAAGAAAACTGGCCAAAATCGGTGCGTCAACTGATCTTCAAATTGAGAAGACGGGTAGAAACTGTCTTTTCACAGTTAAGCGGTCAGTTAAATGCAGAAAGAGTACTTGCCAAAAGCTTTCAAGGCTTATGCACCCGTTTGGTTAATAAAGTATTGGCATACAACCTCTGCATTGCATTAAACAGTATTTTCGGTGAAACCTGCGAACTTGGAAAAATCAAAGAACTGATATTCTAAAAAATTTGTTTATCAAAAAACAGGGATTCTTTGCGGTTTTTACAAGTTTTTAAACGTTTTATTTGAAATAGCACAATAGGTTAATTTACGATATACTAGTAAAAAATTTTTGCAGATAGTACGAGAAGAAGTAAATATGAATAAGTAGGAAAAAATAATGAAAGAAAAGTGCTTTGTAATAATGCCAATAGGAGAATTAGAAACGTATCCTGAAAATCATTTTAAACATGTCTATGAAGACATATTATGTCCGGCAATTCAAGAGGCAGGATATATTCCGAAACGTGCTGATGAGGATAAAAAATCCTAATGTACTATTTGAATTAGGGATAAGACAAGCATTTGATCTCCCAGTGGTTCTTATACAAGAAGAAAATACTCCAAGAATTTTTGATATAAGTTCTATAAATACTTTGGATTATAGAAAAGAATTAATATATCGAGAAGTGATAGAAGATAGAGAAAAAATAGTAGCAGCGATTAGAGAAACAAAAGATAACAAAAGGGGAATAAACTCAATTATAAAACTTTTGAAATTAGGAAATGCACAAATAGATGACCAAAATAGATTAAGCGAGAATGAAAAAACAAATATATTATTGTATTCATTGCTTAATCGAATGGAAAGAATAGAGAATGAAGTAGTTCCGTTTACTACTCAAGTGAAGAAGAATAAGTTAATAGAATCGGAATCTGATAGGGAACGCCGTATAGCAGGAAAAATTAACTTAATAGAAAGAGAGATAATGCGCGCCTATGAGAAGCACGGTGAAAAAGAAGCTGAATGGGTAGCAAAAGAGAATTCCGATAATATTAATATAGATAGCAGCTTGTCCGAAAAAGAAAGACAGCATATAATTGAATCTATAGAAGAAATAAAAAAAATTTGGAAATAAAATAGTATCAATCATTTGAAGGCTGAATCTACATGTAGGTATATGGAAGTGAATAATAATGGATGCAATAGCTGAGAAATATAGTGTTTTTGATTTTTTTAACTTGTTAATAGCTGGAATAACTGAAATAGTACTTTTGTGTATGTCGTTTGTTGTTGGAAATAGTTGCTTTTTCGATACTATTATTAAAATTAATGAGTCATTGTCAAGGCACAATTCAATTATTGCTATAATAGTATTTATATGCTGTGCGGTTGTTATTGGTAGCATCATACAGGTGATTGGAATATGGATTATTGAAAAAAGAATCGGATGGGAAAAAAGAACAATTGAGCAGTGCTTAGAGAATAAAGCATTATGGAATAATTCAATCCGGTTAAAACACATACAAAATAAAGCTAGAGATTATTTACAGTTGTCTGACGAACAACGCATTTATACTAAAGAAATTTGTTCTGCATTTTTTGCACATTGTGTGTATTATCTTCATATAAAAGGCGCTGATAGAAAAGTTGAAAAACTTCGGGAAACACAGGGGCTTTCTGAATTGCTAACTTGCGTATTTGCAATAGGATTTTGCGAAAACTTTATTATTACTATAGTTCGATTATATAATCACTGTGATATTGAACATATGCTGATTATAGTGAGTGTTTCCGCTTGTTTTACCTTAGTTTTCTATGCACGATACATAATATCAGGAAAAAATCGGATAAAAATGGTGCTTTCCATTTATGATGTTTTGGATTAAAGGTAAGCGCTTAAATCTTGGGTAGCTTTACCAATTCCGTTTTTGAAATTATACTAATGATAGTAAATATATTTTTACTATACTCCGCTTGATAGGAGATAAAGATTTACTACATTTGGAGGTTTCATTATGAGTAATAAACGTGCTCAAGGGCGCTCCCTGGACGAATGGATGGAACTGGTAAATGAATGCAGGCAAAGCGGTCTGACAGATGCTGCATGGTGTAATGAGCATGGGATATCACCCAGTTGTTTTTACAATGCAGTTACCCGTCTCCGAAAAAAAGCCTGTCAGATACCTGATTCGGTTGGAAAAGCCAGCATGCTTACTACATTGGGAGCAGACACCTGGTACTACACCATCGAACAGCTGTTTACGTGTCAACGATGATAATTATATAGGGGATTTATGATGAATCAAAAAGAAAAAATGAGGGAAAATCTTTTAGAAGAACTTGATGATTATTTTATGCAATTAGTGTATTTAAAAGATTTATTAAGTGTAGAGGAAGATATACGTAGCTCTAAAGAAAAATTACAATGTGCTCCTAATTTCACACTGATTGTGGAAAGTGCATTGATTGATAGTTATATGATTGTTCTTATGAAATTGTATGATAAATCAGATAAAGCACAGACAATTCCAAATCTGATAAAAAAATGCAAAAATAATAGTGCATTGTTCAAAACTCCAAAGGATACTTTATCTAAGTTAAATGAATTTGAAGTAAAATTAAGTCAAGATGAATATATTTCACATGCAATTAAAACCCTTACATGCAGAAGAGATTCTATTTATGCACACAATGATAAAAAATATTTTGGGAAAAAATTAATAAAAGACACATCGAATTTGAAAATGTATCACATTTGGTTTTTAGTAAATTATACAGAAGAAATTTTGAACTATCTTTTTTCACAGCTATCTTCTGAAGAAAGACGAAAAACAAAATATAATCAAGATTTAAGTAATTTGCTCATGAGAAAAGAAACTATAAGCTGAAGAGACATTGAGGTCAGACCCTATGAAGGATTACAGCTTTCTGTGTATAATAAATGTCACATTTGGGTCAGACACCTGGTACTAGATTGCATGGGGCACCCAGATTTGGAATATGTGGTGTGGATATATTCTTGAAAACCGATGATGTAGAGAAGGCTGTACTATAATTGGTATGGGGATGACAGGCATGAATTAAGGGAAAAGCTTTATCAATTAGGGGATGATAAAGCTGAAAGACTTATTATTGTGGGTGGGGAGAAAGCTTGAATGAAATGTTTTGAATAGAACGAAGTGTTCCCAGTTGACCTGTATGATTGACAAGGCACATGGATATGGCTACAGGAACATTGGATTTATTCTGGACAGAGGATATTTCAGCAAATCAAATCTGGAATATATGGAAAAAAACGGTTACAGTTTTCTGATCATGGTAAAGGGGATGAAGGACTTTATCCGTGAGATTGTGATAGAAAAACAGGGCAGCTTTGAGAACAGCCGGGGAAAATATATTGATCGTTATGATCTGTATGGAACAACTGTCAGGCACCTGTTATACGAAGGGGGTGCGAAGAAAAGAAATATCCACATTTACCATAGTGATGGAAAAGCATATGGTGAAAAACAGGAGATCAAGCAGAAGATACGCCGGCTGAAAAAATATCTGGGCGCATGTGTCGGGAAAGAATGTGTAGCATTTGGCCCGGAGATCATGAAGTATTTTTACTTGAATTTTGAAAAGGATGGGAAGACGCTGAAGTTTGCAGAAGAGAACACTTCAGCAGTAGAAAAGGAACTGTTTCTGGCAGGATATTTTGCCATTGTTTCATCAGAAAATATGACGGCACGGGAAGCAATTGAGTTATATATATAAAAGCAGAGATGCATCAGAAAAACTGTTCTGCAGTGACAAATCTTATCTTGGAAATAAAAGAATGCGCGTATATAGTGATGAAGCATTGTATCAAAGGTATTTATCCAGTTTATTGCCCTGATTCTGCGAAGCAGGATCTATATAGCATTAAAAGAAAAAAGCGAACAAATGTTGAAAAGACCGAACTATCTAACAGTTCCGGCAGCATTAAAAGAACTGGAAAAGATAGTAATGATACGTCAGCTTGACGGCGTTTATCGTCTGGATCATGCTGTCACCGCAACCCAGAAAACCATACTGGATGCCTTTGGTTTAAACGAAGGTAATGTACGGTATCAAGCGAAAGAAATCGAAAAAATCTTACAGAGCAAGTAAGAAAAACAAAGGAGAAAAAAGACATAGCAAGAATGAGAAGAAGCAGCGAACAGACCCTGGAATACAAGATTGAACAGGCAGAAGCAAAGGTTGCAAAAACGAGAGAAGCACATGAAAAAGCGGTTGATGAATTAAAAAAACTGTACGATATAAGAAAGGCATATCAGAGAGATGAACTGTTAAAAGCGATGAAAAACAGCAGCCGTTCTTATGAAGAGATCCTGGCATTTATTACCTCAGGAGAGACATCAGAGGATGAGCAAAACAAGACTGAATAAGTCTGTAAACAGGCAGCACAGGTGAATTTAGTCTGGTTGTTTTGGGGAAATCTTACATTTAGGGGATTTATTTTCGGAAGTTCACATAGAGACAGGATGTATCATGCGTGAGAAGTATGAAAGTGGATTGATTCGGAATGAGCATGAATTTAAGGAGGTGCTAAATAATGTGTTATCTGGTAGCGAAAGATCGTGATGCGCATGGTTGTTTTGCCCTGAAAACAACTCATGGAAAGCATCTTGTAGAATTAAAAAGGGAACTGAATAAGGCAGTTGGATATAAAGGTGTGCAACTTGTAACAATCAGTAGGCCAACAGCGTATGGTGAGTATGCACCGTATCATTTTGTGGATACAGAGCAAGAGTTTCAGACACTTGTAAAAGGACTCCGTCCATAAAAATAATGTCGTAGGAATATCAAGGATCTGAAACTCGAAAGACAGCTTGTGCGAATAATACCAATATAAGAATTCATAAACATGTATAAAATTATTGAGACCAAAAAGTTTTCATGATATCATTATTGGTAGAAAATAGTGATACTGTGGAAGCTTTTTTTGTATAGGGAGTGTGTGATAGATGGGAAGATTTGTGAATCCGGACAACAGTGCTTTTCAAGCTGCTTTGAATTCCAGAATTTACGTGGATAAAACTGGTATGATCGAATATATGAATCGCGTTCTGGAGACTACAGATGCGTATATTTGCAACAGCCGCCCCAGGAGATTTGGGAAATCCTATGCGGCGAATATGCTTGCAGCATATTACAGCAAAGGTGCAGATTCTGAGATGATGTTTTCCGACCTTTCAATAGGAAAAACACAGGATTTCAAAAAGTATCTTAACAAATATGATGTAATTCACATTGATATCCAGTGGTTTCTGGCAAATTGTGAAGATAAGAACAAAGTGGTACAGTTTATTACAAAAAGCGTACTGGACGAGTTGCGCGAAATTTATCCAGAGTGTTTGGTTCTCCAAGAGGGATCTTTGTCTGATGCGCTTTCAAGAGTTAAAAATCAAACAGGACAGAAATTTGTCATTATTATTGATGAATGGGATGTTTTGATTCGAGATGAAGCGCAGAATCAGGCTGTACAGGAAAATTATATTAATTTCCTGAGGGGACTGTTTAAAGGTACTGAGCCAACTAAATATATTGCTCTCGCATATCTGACAGGTATCCTTCCAATCAAAAAAATGAAAACCCAGTCAGCACTAAATAATTTTGATGAGTTTACTATGCTTAGTGCAGGCAATATGGCGCCTTATGTCGGTTTCACAGAAAGTGAAGTGAAGATGCTTGCAAAAAAATATCATCAGAATTACGAAAAGGTCAAAAGGTGGTATGATGGTTATCTCCTAAATGAGCATCAAATATATAATCCACGGGCGGTTGTGGGAGTTATGCTAAATGGCGAATTTAAGAGCTACTGGTCAGAGACTGCTTCTTACGAGACAATCGTGCCGTTGATCAATATGGATTTCGATGGCTTAAAGTTCGCTGTTATTGAAATGTTGTCAGGCGCTGAAGTGAAAGTGAATACGGCAACTTTTAAAAATGATACGGTAAATATACAGAACCGCGATGAGGTTCTTACGTATATGATCCATCTTGGCTATCTGGGATACGATCAGAATCGAAGGTCTGCATTTGTTCCTAATGAAGAAATTCGGCAGGAACTTACGCTTGCTGTAAGGAAAATTGTGGTATAAAAAGTTATAGGTACTTATAGGAAAAATATCACGGAACTGTATTGTTTATTGCTACGTATTGCGGTAATATAAGTTTATAAGCGGAGGTGATTGTATGTTTAAAGTAAATCCATATAGACCAGGTGCTGGTTTAATGCCAGTATATATTGCTGGACGAGATGAAGACATTCAGAACGTAAGTCAAATGTTTGATGCGTTAACTATGGATATACCTACTCAATCAATTATTTTTAGTGGTTTGCGCGGCGTTGGAAAAACTGTTTTAATAAATAAGCTGCAAAGTATTGCAGAAGAAAAAGGTATTTTTTGTAAGCATATTGAAATTGAGGAGAGAAATGACTTTATTTCACAGATTGCTGAATGTTCTCAGGCATTTTTAAGAACAATAAGTGCAAAAGAAAAATTTAAACATTTAATACAGAAGCCATTAGAGGCAATAAAGTCCTTAGTTGTTTCTTTTAACCCAGAAGATAATTCATTTTCTTTATCAATGCAGGATAGGGAATTGTATGTGTCAAATAATTTAACGCAAACACTTACTGAAGTATTTTCAACAATCGGAGAAACCGCACAAAAAACGGAAACGCCAATTTGTTTCTTTATAGATGAAATTCAGTATATGAAGCAAAACCAGCTAGGATCTTTGATCGCTGCATTGCATAGAGCAAATCAGTTAGGTTATCCAATTATGATTATAGGTGCAGGATTGCCTAAAATATATAAAATGCTTTCTGATGAAAAATCTTATTCCGAAAGATTGTTTATGTATAAAAAAATCGATTCATTGACGGATGAGCAATCAGAAAAAGCAATTGAAGAGCCAGCAAAAAAATTCAATATAATATATGCACATGAAGCCACAAACAAAATAGTAGAAATTACAAAAGGGTATCCTTTTTTTATTCAACAGTTATGCAAAATTGTGTACGATAAAACAAATAAAGATGTCATAGAATTGTCTGATGTAGAAAATTGTATAGATGAATTTTTATCATCTCTGGACGAAGGATTCTTTAAATCAAGATATGAAAGATGTGCAGAAAGTGATAAAAAATTTATTTTTGCAATGGTAGAATGTGGTGAATTACCATGTACGATATCAAATGTTGCACACAATCTTAATAAAACAGTTGGATCTATTTCAACAACAAGAGCACAGTTAATTAGCAAGGGAATTATATATCCTGTAAGATATAAAGAACTTGATTTTACGGTTCCAGAATTTTCAGGATATATACAAAGACTGGAAGAATATAAACAGTGGTGTATATCAAAGTAGAATCAAACAGTAACTCTCTGTGAGCTTTCAGAAAACATCCCAATAAAATTATTGAGCACCAAAAGTTTTCATGATATCATTATTGGTAGAAAATAGTGATACTGTGGAAGCTTTTTTATATAGGGAGTGTGTGAGTGATGGGAATATTAGTGAATCCAGATAATTTGGCTTTTCAGGTAGCATTGAATTCCGAGATATATGTTGATAAAAGCGGACTTATTAAGTATACGAATAAAGTTTTGAATACATTGCAGGCCTATATTTGCAATAGCCGTCCGAGAAGGTTTGGAAAATCTATTACAGCGAATATGCTTACAGCTTATTACAGCAGAGGCTGTAATTCAGAAGAAATGTTCGCCGGATTGGAAATTAGTAAAAGTGCAGATTTTAAGAAGCACTTGAACCAATATGATGTAATACATCTTGATATCCAATGGTGCATAGAGCCAGCTGGTGGACCTGAAAGGGTGGTTTCTTATATTTCGGAAAAGACGATTGCGGAGCTTGCGGAATACTATCCAGGTGTATTGAAAGAGAAGACGGAATCTTTGCCAGAAGTGTTGTCTCGTATTAATGGTGCAACTGGAAAAAAATTTATTGTCATCATTGATGAATGGGATGTCCTTATTCGTGACAAGGACGTTAATAAAAGGGTACAAGAAGAGTATATTAATTTTCTCAGGGCAATGTTCAAAGGAACAGAACCAACAAAATATATTCAACTTGCATATCTTACTGGTATTCTTCCAATTAAAAAGGAAAAAACTCAGTCGGCATTAAATAATTTTGATGAGTTTACAATGCTGAGCGCAAGTAATCTGGCTCCGTATATTGGTTTTACAGAAGCTGAAGTGAAAAAGCTGTCAGAAAAATATCAGCAGGACTTTGATGAAGTGAAGCGATGGTACGATGGCTATCTTCTGAAGGATTACCAGGTTTATAATCCCAGAGCCGTTGTCAGCGTAATGCTAAGGGGGGAATTCAGGAGTTACTGGTCAGAAACAGCATCCTATGATGTGATTGTGCCTTTGATTAACATGAACTATGATGGGCTGAAAACAGCTGTTATTGAGATGCTTTCCGGAGCCGAAGTTAAGGTGAATGTGGCAGCTTTTCAAAATGATACGGAAGATATTAAAAGTAAAGATGATGTATTGACTTATATGATCCATTTAGGATACCTTGGTTATAATGAGAACAGGAAGACTGCTTTTGTACCAAATGAGGAGATACGACAGGAGCTGACGACTGCTGTTGAGAGTAAAAAGTGGAATGAAATGCTGATATTGCAGCTGAATTCGGAAAATCTGCTGGATGCTACATTGGATATGGATGGTGTGGCGGTTGCAGAAGAGATTGAAAAAATCCATAACGAGCATGTGTCAGTAATTCAGTATAATAATGAGAATTCCTTGAGCAGTGTGCTTACAATTGCCTACTTAAGCGCAATGCAATACTATTTTAAGCCAATCCGTGAATTTCCTACAGGACGAGGATTTGCTGACTTTGTATTTATCCCAAAGCCAGAGTACAAAAATGATTATCCGGCATTGCTTGTGGAATTGAAGTGGAACCAGAATGCGCAGACTGCATTAACACAAATTAAGACAAAAAAGTATCCTTCTTCGATTTTGAATTATACAGGTGATATTCTTCTTGTTGGAATCAATTATGATAAAAAAAGTAAGGAACACCAGTGCCTGATTGAGAAGTACGAAAAAGATTGATTTTGCCAGAACAGTGCCGAATGAAAATAACTTAAAAGGGCAGGTGTGGATGTTCTCCACAACCTGCCCTTTCGTGGTAAAGGTCAAATCCTTCGCTCCACGCCAAATACAGCGCCGCTTATTTGCGACGCTTGTAACACTCAGCCGGAAGGTCTTTTGACCACGGCATGAGTGGTTCTAAATCTTTTTCATCTATACTTCCATCGGCACGAACAATCTGCGTCAGTTCTGTCAGCAAATGCTCCATGTAGTAGTAAACATTCAGACCATTTGCACGGGCAGTCTCCGTAACACTGTAGATGGTTGCGCTGGCATCGGCTCCTCGTACTGTATTGATAGTCATCCAGTTCTTACGACCAATCGTGAAAGTTCTCAGTGCGCGTTCACTGGCCAGGTTATCAATTGGCACTTCTCCATCTGACAGGAACACCTTCAGGTATTCTTCCTGATTCAGGCAATAGTTGATGCCTTTGGCGGTTTCGCTCTTTGGAAGCACCGAACGGTCTGCCTGTATCTTTCGGAGCCAGGAAAAGAATTCTTCAACCAGAGGCTTGATGGAAGCCTGCCGCTCTTTTAAGCGCTCTTCTGGAGTCTGCTCCTTCAAAGCTCCTTCCAGATCATAAATAGCGCCGATTCTTACAAGTGCTTTATACGCAACAGATGACTCGACTGTTTTGGGATTGCTTTTTCCAATTGCCTTAATCGCATTTGCAAAGTGACGTCTTGCGTGAGCCATGCAGTTCGCATTTTTTACACCGGTCAGATCCCGTTCCAGCTTATGATACTGTTCCAGACCATCTGTCATAAGAATACCGTCAAAGTCCTTATAGTACGCTTTCGGATGATCGCTGTGCCGCGTCTTCTGGTATTCATACACAATGATCGGCGACACCGGACTTAACTCTCCGGTGATGTGAACCCACATATAGCTTTTACTGCCTGCAGGTCTGCCATCATGAATTACATCCACAGGTGTTTCATCACTCTGATTTACGTGTGCTTCCAGCTGACGCTTTCTCATGAGATCACACACTGGCGATAAATAGCGTTCAGCCGTCCACACCGTCCAGTTCGACATCGTCTGTTTGGACAAATTCAGGCCGTTTGCCTGGAAGTCTCTGGAAATGCGGTCAAGCGGATTGCTGTTTACATACTTGGCATTGATGATTGCGGCTTCAAGAGAAGGCGTTGCAATGCTTCCCCTGAACATCGTTTCCGGATGATCGCCACGAAGAAATTCATCCTGATGCGCACCATCTGTTCCAACATACACTTTTATGATATGTTTTTCCGCAGTCCATTTGGCCGGTTCGAAACGAAGCTGCCAGAAAATCTCATCCGGCATACTTTTCCAGTTCCCTTCACCGAAAGCTTCATTCAGTTCCTGTTCCGGTATATCATGAGGAATTACTTCCTGTGGAAAATCCTTCAGATCTTCTTCACGCTGACCTTTTTTCTTAGGCTTTCGCGGCATTTTTCTGGATGAGTCAATAACCTCTTCCACAGTTGGCTCTTTGACTTTTTCATCGTAGTTCGCTTCAGCCTCATTAAAAAAAGAAAGCTGTCCGGCGATATCATCCAGTTTTTCCGTATGACGACCAAAACGTTGCTGGTTTGCCAGCCGGACCTGCTCTACGAGGTTTTCATAGTTCTGTTCCAACCGGTCAAGCCGGTCCTGCATCTGGTAGATGACATCGTTCTTGGTTTCATGATCCATCTTGTTCAGTTCATCTGGAGTGAATTTTTTACACATGATATCCGCCTTTCTTACTAAGAATAGTATAGCAGAAATCCGTGATAAATGCGAACCGGCCCACAGGCAGAGTTCGTCATTTTTTCCTGTCATGAAAGTCATCAGAATTCGTATGCCAGCCTTTGGAAATATAGGGGTTTCAAAGTGCAATTGCATCGTTCCTGCCTGATAGCTGGCAAACGAATTGTTCTGATTCGGTCATCCATTGTAAACAATAGCAGTTTTTTTCAATACCAAAACAGAAAATATATTTTCTCTGTTTTGTACAAATGTTTCAATAGATATTTTTCGGATCGACATCTTTGATTTTGGGATCCAGGGGATTTAAACCCATCATAAGATACTTGTACTGTTCTTCGGTAAGGTCCGCTGCTTCCTGTGTATTCCTTGGCCAGGATAATCGTCCTGCCTCAAAGCGTTTGTACAGAAGTAAAAATCCGGTACCCATCCACAAGAGTCCCTTGCACCGATCGGAACGCTTCCCACAAAACAAAAAGAGCGTTCCCTTCTCGAATGGATTTTGACCATACTTATCGCCGATGATCGTTGCCAGCCCATCAATGCCTTTTCTCAGATCAACTGTGCCACAGGCAAGAACAACACGGCGAATACCAGCAGCATCTTCAAGCATGTGACACCTCCTGAATAATCAGACGCAGAAGAGCATCAGAGATTTCATTGGAAATATCAATCTGTAACGCTGCAGTACGAATTGTTGCAACTGGTTTACCGGAAACCATGTAGGTATTTGTTTCCTCAGAAGTGTGGCATGGAATTTCAACAAAGGTCAGTTCTGTTTTCTCTGCCACAGCAGGAACGGAAGCGTTTTCCTTCATTTCTTCATATGCCTGTTGCCGGAACCGTCGCTGCCAATGATAATAGCTTTGTTCGCAGATGCCATTCTCATCCATCCAGCTTTTGGCTGACTGGCCTGCTGGTCTCTGCCCACAGGCCTGAATGATCTTTTTCCAGTACTCTGCACGGACTTCATGAGTGCACTGATCCATAGTCTTTAGTCCTCCCTTGAAAAAATCTATTGTTTTTCTCAAGTATGCACTAAAAATGGATTTAGTGAAAGGCGCGTGGTTTGACCTTTACCTTTCGTGAGGGGAATGTATCAGAAACCTGTAAGTCGGAATACCATTAATTCGCTTGCAGAGTCGTCGTCACGGTCCTGTGTCATAAGAACCATCACAGAACCATCCTCTGCAACTTTCATATCTTCAATCCAGGGGTATCTGGTTCCAAACATATCGTAGCAGTCTACTTCGGCGAGGAGAGTTCCGTCCTTTGACCAGAAGTAGAATTCTCGCATATTTCCATCTGCTGCAATATAGCCATTCGCTGTCTCAGCTATTCCCGTGAGACTTCCGAAATAAGCAGGATCCTCGTGCTGGTCACCGCCAAGAAGCAGCTGCTGGTTGCCCTCCAGATCATAAACTGCTATTTTCGATGGGGTGTCATCTCCTGCAAGACGTCCGTATACCATAATATGATCATTGCTGATCTCAACCAGGCTGACAAATTTAAAGATACCGGTTCGTGCCTCGTCATCATTCATGGAGGTTAAGATCCAGGGCTCTGTAAGCACGCTGCCGTCCTGGAAGGTTACTTTTTCCGTGTCATAGCCAAGGTAGCTGGTAATGCCCCAGGCACCGGATGGGTGCACAGACAGGTAACCGCTTGTGCCGGTCTCCAATATGGTCTGCCCGTCTTTCATAACGATTCCTTTTCCACCGTTACGGGAAATATAAAGTTTTCCGTCCGTGTCTGTAAAAAGATCCATTCCCGGCTCATCCATTGTGTCAGAAGAAAGAAGATTCAGGGTGCTTCCAGTATATTCATAAGTTTCCAGAGTATTATTCAGCTGATGATACATCCGGTCTCCGGATATTGCAAACTGGTGACGCATGATTTCAAATCCGTTCTGGGAAACACTAAATGGAATATACTCCGGAGTGACGGTATAATCTCCAACAGCTATACTCTGCGGAGCCGGTGTGAATGGAGTTCCATCCCAGGGGTAAGGTGATTCCACATTGCCAGTGTCCTCTAATTTCAGTTCCAGATTGTTAAAAACATTTCTGACAGAATCATTTTCTTCTCCGGAAATGATAACTTTGTAGGTCACACCGGATGGCTCGTGACGATAAATGTAGTAAATTCTGTCAAAATTGTCTGTGGTTCGTATATAATCCACATCGCCAATGGTTGTTTTTTCAATAGTGCCGTCTGCATAGTCATGAAGATCGATATCGGAGGTCTGCAGATATTTGCGGAAAGAGTAGCTTGATTCTTCATTTGCTTTAATGGTGAAATCATTTTGTGAGTTGTCCTTGTCAGCACCTTCGAATACGCTGACGGAGCAGGTGTATTCATAATCGCTGATATCATTCGGATCATAGCTCCAGTCATCTGGAAGGTTAAGCTTGAACAGGGTTACGTCAATGGTGTTGTCACTTTCTCCATGAACGGTGAGAGCGCTACTGGCAGTCAGAAGCACAAGTCCGGTCACAAGAGGTAGTATTTTCCATATTTTTTTTCTCATATTCAGCACCTCTTTTCTATGTGGAATGTTTTGTATTTTTATTTTCCCAGATTTTGGAGACTTTGTCACTGACACAAATGACAGGTAATCCGTAAGGAAAGCGTTATTGCTGGAAAAAATGCGGATATCCGGAAGCGGCAAATGGGAATAGAAGTAATTTGTCCTGCATAGGCTATTGAAAAAAGGATATTTGGAATGATATCAATTGGCCTGTGTATGATCGTAAAAAATGAGGAGGCGGTACTTCGCAGAATCCTCACGCCGATGAGCAAGCTTGTGGACAAAATCTATATTTGCGATACCGGATCGGTGGATAAAACGAAGGAGATTGCCAGGGAGTTTACCGATGAGGTTTATGATTTTTTGTGGAAAGATGATTTCTCTGCTGCCCGCAATTTTATTACGGAAAAAGCAGATACGGATTATTGGATGTGGCTGGATGCAGATGACGTCATTACGCCGGAAAATCAAGAGAAGCTGCTCAGGTTGAAAGAGAGCATGGATTCAGATACGGATGTGGTTATGATGGATTATGCAGTGGGATTTGATGAATGGGAGCATGTTACGTTTTCTTATTACAGAGAGCGTATTATGAAGACTTCCCGGAATTTCAGATGGCAGGGGCGCGTCCACGAAACGGTTGTTCCTGCGGGGAATATTTTATATTCGGATGTGGTGATTGAGCATCGAAAAATAAAGGCTGGAGAGTCTTTTCGCAATCTGCATATATATGAGCAGATGATTGATTCCGGTGAAAAAATGGAACCGAGACATTTCTTTTATTATGGGCGGGAGCTTTTTTATCATAAGCAATATGAGTATGCAATTTTAATTTTAAAAAAATTTCTGGAAGAACCAGATGGCTGGATAGAGAATAAACTGAACAGCTGTCTGGTTCTTTCCTGCTGTTATCAGGCAATGGGAGAGAATGCAGCTGCTTTTGATATACTTTTTTACAGCTTTACGATGGATGTTCCGAGAGCGGAGATCTGTTGTGAGATAGGAAGATTGTTTATGGAAAAAAGGGAGTATGTGACGGCTGCATATTGGTATCAGCAGGCTCTTCTTGCGCCACGGAAAAAGAAAAACGGCGGTTTTTATATTGCAGACAGTCATGATTTTATACCTGCGATACAGATGTGTGTATGTCTGGATAAAGCGGGAAGGCACAGGGAGGCGTTTGAATTTCATAAAAAGGCAAGAGTATTGAAGCCTCTGCATCAGGCAGTTATTGGAAATGAGAAGTATTTCAGGGATGTTTGGGGTATGGAGTGAGAGGGAAAATTCACCTGTATTGTTAGTATTTCATATATTGATAGTGAATATCTAAGCTGTTATGGGAGAATGTGTATGTTTTTTGATCGTCATAATCAGAAAAATTCTTCTGAAAAGGAAGCTTCTGGTGATATCACCTGTACATCCTGTTTTGGAAACAATAATCGCTGCGGCTGCGATTGCAGTTGTTCGGGACAGGGAGCCACAGGGCCTCGTGGTGCAACCGGTCCTATGGGACCTGTTGGTCCAAGAGGGTGTCCCGGTGTGACTGGTCCTATGGGACCAAGAGGATGCCAGGGAGCAGTAGGCCCTGCAGGTCCTATGGGTCCGCAGGGAGAACCGGGCATGCCAGGAGTTATGGGCCCAGCCGGAGAAGCCGGTCCTGCCGGAGCGACAGGCCCAACCGGCCCAACCGGCCCCGCCGGAGCGACAGGCCCAACCGGCCCAGCCGGAGCGACAGGCCCAACCGGCCCCGCCGGAGCGACAGGCCCAACCGGTCCTGTCGGAGCAGACGGCCCGATTGGTCCAACCGGCCCAGCGCCAACTCCGGCAGCGGCAGTGGCAGATGCTACTGGTACAGAGGATGCTGTGACACAGCTAAATACACTTCTGGCAAATCTTCGCGCTGCCGGAATTCTGCAATCCTAGCGCATGTTTGAAAAAGGCTTTCTGCAAGATGTGCGTCACAATTTGTGGGAGATTTCGCCCAGATGAGGGCGCCGTAGCGGCTACAGCAACCGAATTCGGGTGAAATATACCGCAATGAGGGAAAGGGCTGGAAATGGAGCAATCCATTTCCGGTCTTTTCTCATATAAAAGTGTGATTGCTAAGCATTAAAATTAAATAATTTTGTGTTTTCGGTTGTAATTTCATGAATTTCGCATATAATAAAAGTGTGATTATTAAGCACAAAACTCTAATAAAAAATGTGATTATCAAGCATAAAACTCCAATAAAAATGTGACAGGTGATTCTATGGAACGATTTATCTCAAAAAAGTTGCTGGCTTGGAAGAATTCTCCCTACCGCAAGCCTTTAATATTGAAGGGCGTACGTCAGGTAGGAAAGACTTGGATTCTGAAAGAGTTCGGCAGACGTTATTATGAAAATACAGCTTACTTTAACTTCGACGAAGATGAAGAATATAAGCAATTTTTTGAAACAACCAAGGATGTGGACCGGATTCTACAAAACCTTATGCTGGCAAGCGGTCAAAAAATTGTGCCTGAAAAAACCCTTATCATCTTTGATGAGGTGCAGGACTGCCCTAAGGTCATTAACTCTATGAAGTATTTTTGCGAGAACGCACCGCAGTATCACGTTGCCTGCGCCGGTTCTCTGTTAGGTATTGCTCTGGCGAAACCCTCTTCTTTTCCGGTCGGTAAGGTCAACTTTATGCAGATTGACCCGATGACCTTTAATGAATTCCTGCTTGCCAATGGTGATGAAAACCTGGCACAATATCTGGAACAGGTGGACACCCTTGAACCCATCCCTGACGCCTTCTTTAATCCGCTGTATGAGAAGCTGAAAATGTACTATGTCACCGGTGGTATGCCGGAGTCGGTATTGATGTGGACGGAGGCACGGGATGTTTCTGCTATGCAGGAAGCATTATCCGGAATCCTCGGAGCCTATGAGCGTGATTTTGCCAAACATCCTAATCTCAGCGAGTTCCCGAAAATCTCAATGATCTGGAAATCCATTCCGTCTCAACTGGCAAGAGAGAACAAGAAGTTTATCTATAAAGTGGTCAAGGAAGGTGCACGAGCCCGTGAGTACGAGAATGCCTTACAATGGCTGGTGGATGCCCGTTTAGTGCATAAAATTTATCGCAGCTCAGCTCCTGGCCTGCCGATTGCAGCTTACGATGACTTGTCGGCTTTCAAAATTTATCTGGTGGATGTGGGATTGCTTCGCCGTCTGGCACAGTTGGCCCCCACTGCTTTTGGCGAAGGCAACCGTCTTTTTACTGAATTCAAAGGCGCATTAACCGAAAACTTTGTGTTGCAGACTTTAATTACTCAGTTTGAAGTCATGCCTCGTTATTGGAGCCAGAACAACCCACCTTACGAAGTGGATTTCCTCATTCAGCGGGAGAACGACATCTTTCCCGTGGAGGTCAAATCCGAAGCAAACACAACCAGCAAGAGTATGAAGAAGTTCAAGGAACTGTTTCCTGATAAGGTCAAGCTACGCATCCGTTTCTCACTGGATAATCTGAAACTGGACAATGATGTGTTGAATATTCCGTTATTCATGGCAGATCAGGCGGATAGACTGATCGGATTGGCATTGGGGAGTGAACCATAACCCTTGAGACGCTGGCAATATTGCTGCCCACAAAATTATTGAGACTCTAAAGCTTTCATGGTATCATTGTAAAAACAGAAAATAGTAATACTGTGAAATCTATTTTTATATAGGAGCATGTGCGAAGGGGGAAAAGTTATGAATCTGGTTAATCGTGCTTTTCAGTTACAATGTGTTTTTAGGGAAAATAAATACATGAAAAAACTTTTATACACAATTGTTTTATTAATAGCCGTTCTCATAATTCCCGCCTAGCCGGCACACGCCCAGAGCCATTGGTATACCAAGGATCCCATTATCCGGCAACGTAGTAACAATTCCAAAAGGACGGGTAACTTCCAAAGTAGTGAAATATTTTAAGAAATACAAGATCAAAGTATATACCCATACTGTGAATTACCGGGGACAGTGGGAGAAATACAGGGCTATGGGAGTGAGTGGTATTTATTCGGATGCATTGTGAAAGCGAGGTTGGATTCGATTTTAAGGATGATTTTGAAAAAAGAGAAAGGGGCATTCAAACATGAAAAACTATCGTGCAGAATTAACAGGCGTTTTTGGTGCTCCAGTGGATGATAATCCTACTGGTGTAGTTGAGGAGGCTGCGTTTGCAGCGAAAAATTTGAATTATCGTTATCTGACCATTAAAGTGCTTCCAGAGGATCTTGGAAAGGCAATGGACAGTGTGAAAATCTTTGGCATGAAGGGAATCAATCTTACCATGCCTCACAAGATCAAGGTTCTCCCTTATCTGGATGAACTGAGTCCGGCAGCAGAGATTATCGGAGCAGTGAATACGGTTATCCAGAAAGAGGGAAAACTATTCGGTGAGAATACGGATGGAAAAGGGTTTGTAACCGCGTTGAAGAATTCTGGTGAGACTCTGGATAAGAAAAATGTGACTATTCTTGGCGCTGGCGGAGCAGCCAGGGCGATAGCTGTTGAATGTGCATTAAATGGGGCTGCCCATATCAATATTATCAATCGAAGCATTGAAAAAGGTGAGGAACTGGCATCTCTTATTCAGATGAAAACAAACAGCCGTGCAAAGTATCTTAACTGGAAAAACAATATGGAAATTCCATCTGATACAGATATTTTAATCAATGCCACTTCAATCGGTTTTTCTCCAAATGTGACAGACAAGCCAGACATTGATTATACTACCATCACACCGGAAATGTGTGTATGCGATGTCATATTTAATCCTGCGGAAACAATTTTCCTAAAGTCCGCAGCAGAAAACGGTGCAAAAACTATCACCGGTCTTGGAATGCTGGTACAGCAGGCCGCACTGAATTTCACCCTTTGGACAGGCGTAGAAGCGCCGGTAGATGTGATGGAGGATGCGCTGAAGAAGGAGTTTGAGTAAGGAAGACAAGCTTTTTCTGAAAAGAAAGTTGTCAGATTGAATCTTTTTAAACAAAAAGGATGTGAGACCTTTGAAAATAAATTATGAAACTGTCCACTTCAATTATGCAGACAGAATAGGCAATCTGACCGCGGAAGCAGTCGGCGTAGTAAAGGGAGAGAAACATTTTCCGGTTTACAGTGGAAATCGGATTTTTAAGCCGTTGAGTAAATCCAAGCCATTTTCTACGCCTCTGTTTGCTTATGCGGAAGTGTTCTGGTCGAATGTGATAAATGAATATTTTGTATCGGCGCCTTTATATCAGCTGGCTTTTTGCCATGGTTATGAAGAAGAGACACAGAAATACTATGATTATGGGACTGTGGTTCCAAGGATTTATAATGAAGATGAGCAGCTTTTGAATCTTCTGGAATTCTTTCGAAAGTATCCGGATAAAAAGGTAGATATAGATCAGTATGAGAATTATTGTATGATGTTTTATGATTATACGGATATTCTAGAGGCTTCCTATTTCCAGAATCACGAAGACATGGCAGAGCAGCTTGCCATGCAGATCCTGGTTTCTGTGCTGAAAGGCGATCAGAATTATCACTATGAGAATATTGCATTCGTTTGTAATAAAAAAGGAGAAATTCTGAGGCTGGCGCCGATGATTGACCATGAATTCTCCACTTACTTTATGTTTCCGGACAATTCTGCGCAGCATATGTACTGGTACAGTGAGTTGATCCGTTCCATAGAGGGACATGAAGTTCAGGATTATGAATATGACTGTCTGAAGAACCCAAAAGAACGGCAGATGATGGAAAAAAGTGCCGTTTGTCTGCATAAGAATCTTGTGTATATAAAAGAGCATTACCCGGAAGTTACCGCGAAGTTTATAGAGAAACTGAATTGCCTGAAGCATGATCTGGAAGAGAATCCATCTCCATTTTATCTGCAGGAAAATATTGAATATCCGGGAACTGCCAATTCTTATGCTTACATGTCCGGGAAAGCCAGATACAAGGATCATGATGAGGAAAAGGCAAAGCTTCTGGAAGAGAAATATAGTTCCAGGGAAAAGAAAATAGATTTCCATGTATTGAGTGTTCAGAGTGTGCAGGAAATTAAGGGAATTATAAGACTGTTGAAAGTAATTTTGGAGAAGGAGAACAGCAATTGGGATAAAGTAAAGGAACAAAATGATGAGTACAAAGCCGAAACTGGATTTACAGATAGAAAAATAAAAGCATATGACAAGCTGGAACTGACAGATGAGCAGCAGAAAGTTCTTGATGCTCTTAGACAGAACTGTATGGAAGAGACTCTTTGGTCAGCAATTGCAGCCTTCCAAAACTACCCATTCCGCACTGCCTCTGGCCTCCCATACCAGTACAAGCTGAAAATCGGCAAAGACGGAACCTACAACAAAGAGCTTCTCATCGACCGCAGGGAAAACAGCAAAACCCTGTCCTGGAGCAGCATAAAAATGGCATTCCAAAATTGCCGGCAGATATCCGGCATCGTGAAACGTCCAAAGGCATTAGGGGATATTAGAGGTATTTCTTATATTTATCCATTGTTCTGGAAATTTGGACTGATCGAAGTGCCAGAAGAGACTGCGAAGAAGATGCGTGGGGAATGTGATACTGCAGAAGAACGGTGATTTTTTAAACTCGCTCTAAAAATAATTGAAGTAAAAATGAAAAAAATACTTGAAGTTTGGAGAAAGTAGGAAAGAAAAAGCTCTGACAAATGATAATTTTTTTAATAATCATTTGTCAGAGCTTTATATTACGCAGCAACAAAATCTATGCCTGCTTATCCCTACAGCTTCTTCCCCTGCTCGAATTTCGGCTCACAGGTCAGCTCCACGCCCAGTTTACGGAAGGAAAGCACATCCACAGAAGACAGCATAACAGAAGTATGTGCCTGGCAGCCTTTCAGCTTTGGAAACTGCTCCAGGGCAAGACGTGCTTCTGGATTCGTAGCGGCGCTGATGGAAAGAGCGATCATGGTCTCATCCATATGAAGACGAGGATTCTTACTTCCAAGATAATCTGTCTTCAGTTCCTGAATAGGGTGAATAGCATCCGGGGAGATCACATGCTTCTGGTGATCGATTCCGGCAAGCTCCTTCAACACATTCAGAAGAAGGGCGGAGGAAGCACCAAGCAGATCAGAGGTTTTACCTGTGATGATCCTTCCGTCTTCCAGCTCCATGGCAGCAGCCGGAGCACCAGTTTCTTTCTCTCTTTCCAGGGCAGCAGGAACAACCTTGCGGTCCTCCAGTGTGGCATGTGCCTGCTTCAGAAGAAGCTCGATCTTGTAAACCTCCTCCTCTGTGCCGGTACCGGACATAAGCGCATCCATACTTTTATAATATCTGCGGATGATCTCCTGACGGGAAGCCTCCTGGCAAACCTCATCATCCACAATACAGTTTCCTGCCATATTAACGCCCATATCTGTAGGAGATTTGTATGGGCACTCACCCATGATTTTCTCAAACATAGTCTGTACAACAGGGAAAATCTCTACGTCACGGTTATAGTTGACAGTGGTCTTACCATAAGCTTCCAGATGGAATGGGTCGATCATGTTGACATCATTCAGATCAGCGGTAGCTGCCTCATAAGCCAGGTTTACCGGGTGCTTCAGCGGGATATTCCAGATTGGGAAAGTCTCGAACTTGGCATAGCCTGCGCTGATTCCTCTCTTGTATTCATGATAAAGCTGGGAAAGACAGGTAGCCATTTTTCCGCTTCCAGGTCCAGGCGCTGTGATAACAACCAGCGGGCGGGTGGTTTCGATATAGTCATTCTTGCCGTATCCCTCGTCACTTACGATCAGGGAAGTATTGCTTGGATAACCTGGGATATTATAAAGGACATAAACCTTGATTCCAAGCTTCTCCAGACGCTTCTTGAACGCATCAGCACTGTTCTGTCCGGAGTAACGTGTGATGCAGACGCTTCCTACATAAAGTCCTCTGCTTGTAAATTCGTTCATCAGACGGAGCACGTCCTCATCATATGTGATGCCAAGGTCACCGCGGACCTTATTCTTCTCAATATCAGGTGCACCGATTACGATTACGATCTCTGCCTGGTCGGAAAGCTGCATCAGCATGCGCAGCTTGCTGTCCGGCTCAAATCCTGGAAGAACACGGGAAGCGTGGTAGTCATCAAATAACTTGCCTCCAAATTCCAGATAAAGTTTGTTGTCAAATTTGCTGATTCGTTCACGAATGTGCTCGGACTGCATTTTCAGATATTTGTCATTATCGAACCCAATTTTTTTCATTCTGTCTTTCCTCCCTCTTTCTCTGGGCTGTTCTTTACTATGTTCACAAAACACCTTGCGGAATATTGGCGGCACATAGTAATCTTTTAGTTCCTCATCCATTATGTTATTTCATACTGTTAAGTTACAGGTAAAAAGGATGCAGCAGATGTGTTCTGCACCTGCCTTAAAAAATATGTTCCTGGACTGTATTAGAAAAAACATTCCTGCAAATTGTACGCACATCCTGCAGAAAGCCTTTTTCAAACACGCTCTAGTATACTACAGTTTGCGCCGTAAAAAAAGTATCTATTTTTTTTCTGATGTGAATTTTTTTGACCTTTTTTTCTCAAAAATTCAGAGGGTTTTCACAATATCCAGGTTGATTTATCTGCGTTTTATCTTTATAATAGAAAAGATAGTAAGGAGGAATGAAATGGATAATAATCTGGACAACAATCAAGGCGGACGCCGCCCTGATAAAGGGGATCCAAGAAGAGATCAGGATCCTAACCGCAATAAGAAAAATCATCAGTCCATTCTGGCTTTTCTGATATGTCTTTTGGTTACTCTGGTGTGTTTCAGCCTGTTTACCAATATGCTGCAGGATAATTCCAGTGAGATTACGTATGATAAGTTTATTGATATGGTGAATAATGATGAAGTGAAATCCGTTACACTTCAGTCTGATAATCTGACCATCGTGCCGAAGAAGCAGGTGAATCCTTATCAGGAGATCAGTTATTACACCAATCTGACAGAAGATGAGACTGCCCTTACCAAACGTCTGGAAGGAACCGGTATTATTTTTAAATCTGAGCCGCCGGATGCTTTCGGAGAATTTATGGCAATGATGCTTAGCGTACTTTTACCGTCTGTGCTTCTGTTTGTGCTTCTTATGTTTTTCATGCGCCGCATGAACAAAGGCGGCGGTGGTATGATGGGCGTTGGGAAAAGCCGCGCCAAGGCGTATGTACAGAAAGAGACCGGAATCACATTTAAGGATGTTGCCGGACAGGATGAGGCCAAGGAATCCTTGCAGGAGGTTGTGGAATTTCTTCACAATCCAGGCAAATACGTGGAAATTGGTGCTAAACTGCCGAAGGGCGCCCTGCTTGTAGGACCTCCGGGTACAGGTAAAACCCTTCTTGCCAAGGCTGTTGCAGGGGAGGCACATGTACCGTTCTTTTCCCTTTCCGGATCAGAATTTGTGGAGATGTTCGTTGGCGTAGGTGCTTCCCGTGTCCGTGATCTTTTTGAGGAAGCCAAGAAGAATGCGCCGTGTATCGTATTTATTGATGAGATTGATGCCATTGGAAAGAGCCGTGATTCCCATTACGGCGGAGGCAATGACGAGCGTGAGCAGACTTTGAACCAGCTGCTTGCAGAGATGGATGGTTTTGATACTTCCAAGGGACTTCTGATCCTGGCAGCTACCAACCGTCCGGAGGTACTGGATCCGGCACTTCTTCGTCCGGGGCGTTTTGACCGCCGTGTTATCGTTGACCGTCCGGACCTGAAAGGACGTATTGATATCCTGAAGGTTCATGCGAAGAATGTAAGGCTTGACGATACCGTTGATTTTGAGGCAATTGCCCTTGCCACATCCGGTGCCGTTGGTTCTGATCTTGCCAATATGGTTAATGAGGCCGCTATCCTGGCTGTTAAGAATGGCCGTCACGCAGTTTCCCAGAAGGATCTTCTGGAGTCTGTTGAGGTGGTTCTTGTTGGAAAAGAGAAGAAAGACCGTATTTTAAGTGCCCAGGAGCGCCGTATCGTATCCTATCATGAGGTAGGACATGCACTGGTAAGTGCCCTTCAGAAGGATTCCGAGCCGGTACAGAAGATCACCATTGTACCTCGTACTATGGGCGCACTTGGTTACGTTATGCAGGTTCCGGAAGAAGAGAAATATCTGAATACCCAGAAAGAACTGGAAGCTATGCTGGTCGGATATCTTGGCGGACGTGCTGCTGAGGAGATCGTTTTTGACAGCGTGACAACTGGTGCTTCCAATGATATTGAGCAGGCCACCAAGGTTGCCCGTGCTATGATCACCCAGTATGGTATGTCCAAGAAGTTTGGTCTGATGGGTCTTGCCACTCAGGAGAATCAGTATCTGAATGGTCGTGCAGTGCTTAATTGCGGTGACAATACAGCTACCGAAGTTGACCATGAGGTTATGGAGCTGCTTCGTGTTTCTTATGAGGAGGCGAAGCGCCTGATCAGCAGCCACAGAAAGGCTTTGGACAAGATCGCTGCTTATCTGATCCGCAAGGAGACCATTACCGGTAAGGAATTTATGATCATTTTCCGCGCAGTGGAGAAGGGACTGGAAGTTTCAGATGTGTTGGATGCAGAAGGGCTGAAGGCGCTGGATGAGGCTGTGAAAGCAGAGGATAAGACGGATGAGGCAAATGCGGACACAGAGACAGCGGAATCTGCTATTGCCGTTCCTGCAATTGAACAATACAGATAATATAGGATAAAACATCAGAACCGGGAGACATGTTTTCCCGGTTCTTTTCAACAAAGGAGAGTTTTTATGTTCCTGATTGAAGAAGAATTAAAAAAGCTGCCCGGTAAGCCTGGTGTCTACATTATGCATGGGGAAAAAGATGAGATCATTTATGTGGGAAAGGCGGTCAGTCTGAAGAACCGTGTTCGTCAGTATTTCCAGAGCAGCCGAAACAAAGGTGCAAAGATTGAGCAGATGGTCACTCACATTACCAGATTTGAGTATATTGTCACCGATTCTGAATTGGAGGCGCTGGTACTGGAGTGCAACCTGATCAAGGAGCACCGTCCGAAATACAACACCATGTTGAAGGATGATAAGACATATCCATTCATTAAAGTGACGGTAAACGAGCCCTATCCCAGAGTCCTTTTTTCCCGCACCATGAAAAAGGACAAGGCGAAATATTTCGGACCCTATACCAGCTCCACAGCTGTGAAAGACGTGATCGAGCTGGTCCGCAAGATTTATATGGTGCGCTCCTGCAACCGTAATCTGCCCCGTGACTGCGGCAAAGACCGTCCATGTCTGTATTATCATATGAAGCAGTGCACGGCCCCCTGCCAGGGAAATGTAAGTGAGGAAGCGTATAAGCAGAACATTGGACAGGTACTTCATTTCCTCAATGGAAATTACAAGGAGACCATCGATCAGCTGACGGAGAAAATGATGACTGCTTCAGAGGATATGCGTTTTGAGGATGCTGCAGGATATCGTGATTTAATTAACAGTATCAGACGGATCGGAGAACGACAGAAGATTACTACCTATGGGGAAGAGGACAGGGATATTATTGCAGTTGCCATGGATGAAAGTGAAGATCTCCGGGAGCAGGATGCAGTTGTGCAGGTGTTTTTTATGCGTGGCGGCAGGCTGATCGGCAGAGATCACTTTTTTCTCCGTGTGGCAAGAGGCGATACCAAAGCACAGGTTTTGTCAAGCTTTCTGAAGCAGTTTTATGCAGGAACGCCTTTTATTCCGGCGGAAATCATGATGCAGACGGAGATAGAAGATGGGGAAATCATTGAAGACTGGCTGACGGCAAGGCGTAAACAGCGTGTTCACATCCGTGTACCGAAAAAGGGAACAAAGGAGAAGCTGGTGGAGCTTGCCAAGGAAAACGCCTGGATGGTCCTTTCCAAAGACAGAGAACGGATCAAGCGTGAAGAAGGACGTACGATCGGCGCGGTGAAGGAGATTGAGGACTGGCTGGGGCTTAAGGATATTGTGCGTATGGAGGCCTACGATATATCCAATATCAGTGGGTTTGAGTCCGTTGGTTCCATGGTGGTTTACGAAAAGGGCAAGCCGAAGCGAAGCGATTATCGAAAATTCAAGATCAAATGGGTGCAGGGACCTAACGATTACGCCAGCATGGAAGAGGTGCTTACAAGGCGTTTTACCCATGAATCCAAGGGCGAATACGACAGCTTTTCCATTCTTCCGGATCTGATCCTTATGGATGGCGGACGTGGCCAGGTAAACATTGCACGGAAGGTTCTTGGAGAGCTTGGAATTGATATTCCGGTATGTGGTATGGTAAAGGATGACAACCACCGAACCAGAGGGGTGTATTTCAATAATATTGAAATTCCCATTGATACTTCTGGTGAGGGGTTCCATCTGGTAACCAGGATCCAGGATGAGGCTCACCGTTTTGCCATTGAGTATCACCGCTCCCTTAGAAGCAAAGAACAGGTACATTCCGTTCTGGATGATATTCCGGGAATTGGCGAGACCAGGCGAAAGGCTCTTATGAGAAGATTCCGGTCTGTTGAGAATATCCGGGATGCTTCTGTGGAAGAATTAAGTCAGACAGAGTCTATGAATGTACAGAGCGCGGAGGCTGTCTATCAGTTTTTTCATAGAGCGCCAAATCATACGAATGCATGATTTCTGTGCATCGCGAAGCGTGTTACTGTGAATAGAGCGAACAGTAACAGTTTTAACAAGATTCGACATTGAAGTTACAGAAAAAATTGTGTATAATACAGATAAGTGTGGATTTTTGGCAATGTATATAATTTCTATGTGCAGTGCAAAGAAACCTGCACAGACTGCATAACAGTTTTCACCTATTATGAGGAATCTTGTAACCGCAGGGAACTGCTTATGCGGGAAGGACTTCATTAGAGAAAAAGGAGATAAAAGCATGAAGGGTGTACAGCTTACCAAGCTGGCGCAGGAACTGAATCTGACCAACCTGACGCCTGATATTGACCTTACAGAGATTTATGTGAAGACAGCAGAAATAAATCGTCCGGCTTTGCAGCTTACAGGATATCTGGAGCATTTTGCAAACGAGCGTGTTCAGATCATCGGATATGTAGAGTATACTTATCTGATGCAGTTAAGCGATGAGGAGCGCACATTCAAGTACGAGCGTTTTATCTCCAGCAAGATCCCATGTGTCATCTTCAGCACTATGACAAGACCGTCACAGGATATGATCGATCTTGCATACAAATATAATGTACCTACATTTGTGACAGAGAGAACTACGTCCAGTCTGATGGCAGAGATCATCCGTTGGCTTGGCGTCCAGCTGGCTCCCTGTATTTCCATTCACGGTGTGCTTGTGGATGTTTATGGCGAGGGTGTCCTGATCACAGGCGAGAGCGGTATTGGTAAGAGCGAGGCAGCCCTTGAGCTGATCAAGCGTGGTCACCGTCTTGTCAGTGATGACGTTGTTGAGCTTCGCAAGGTGAGTGATGTCACTTTAGTTGGTTCCGCACCGGATATTACACGTCACTTTATTGAGCTTCGTGGTATTGGTATTATTGATGTGAAGACCCTGTTTGGTGTTGAGAGTGTTAAGGATACCCAGTCTGTCGATCTTGTTATCAAGCTGGAAGAGTGGGACCGCGACAAGGAGTACGACCGTCTGGGACTTCATGAGGAGTATACGGAGTATCTTGGAAACAAGATCGTATGCCATTCCCTTCCGATTCGTCCGGGACGTAATCTGGCTGTTATCGTTGAGTCTGCAGCCGTTAACCACAGACAGAAGAAGATGGGCTACAATGCAGCTGAGGAGCTGTACAAGCGTGTTCAGGCGAATATTGCCAAAAAAAGAGAAGAATAAAAATCAGAGTGTGCAGATTGCGGGAATACTTTTTTAATAGGCTTTAAGGCACAGTAATGCATAGAACGGTAATGCATAGAATAGTAATTCATAGATCAGAAAGGATGGAAATTTACAATGGGTATGTATTGTTTTGGTATTGACGTAGGAGGAACTTCTGTAAAATGCGGTCTGTTTCTTACGAATGGAACTTTGGTTGAGCAGTGGGAGATTCCTACAAGACTGGAGAATAACGGTTCTTCAATCCTGCCGGATGTTGCAGATGCAATCAAGACGAAGCTGGATGAGAGAGGAATCACAAAGGATAATGTAGACGGTGTTGGAATCGGTATTCCAGGACCTGTTAATGAGAATGGTGAAGTTCCTATGGCAGTTAACCTGCACTGGGGCTTTAAGGCCGTAGCAAGCGAATTAAGCGCACTTACAGGCCTTCCGGCAAAGGCAGCCAATGATGCCAATATTGCAGCTCTTGGTGAGGCATGGAAGGGTGCTGCAGAGGGTTCCAAGAACGTGATTCTGGTAACACTTGGAACTGGTGTTGGCGGCGGTATCATCATTGACAGCAAGATCATCGCAGGTTATCACGGTGCCGGTGGAGAGATTGGACATGCATGTGTCAATCACAATGAAGTTCGCCCATGTAACTGCGGTAATCACGGATGTCTGGAGCAGTATGCATCTGCAACCGGAATTGTACGTGTGGCAAATGACATTCTGGAGGAGAGCCAGGAGGACAGCAAGATGCGTCATGTAGAGAAGCTTTCTGCTAAGAATGTTCTTGACTTCTACAAGGAGGGTGACGCTCTGGCTGTTAAGACTATGGAGAAGGTTGGCGATATTCTGGGAAGCACACTTGCCGTGTTTGCATGTGTAACAGACCCGGAGGCAATTGTAATTGGCGGCGGTGTATCCAAAGCAGGCAAACCTCTTACAGACTGTATCCAGAAGTATTATCAGAAATATGCATTCCCATCCTGTAAGAGTACTCCGATCATTCTTGCAAGCCTTGGAAATGATGCCGGTATCTATGGCGCAGCTCGTATGGTGATCAAAGACTGATTTCAGATCATCCAGAGAATTTCATAATACATAAAATCAGGAAACGCCTTGTGCAGAAGATTGCTGAATCCAGCAGACTCTGTGCAAGGCGTTTCTTTGTATCTATGGTTCACCGCTCCCGGCATTGAACAGTTATTATTCTGGCAGAAAAAAACTGCAGCTTTCTGGAAACGAAAACTGCAGTTTTAATTGTTTATAACTGACTGTCAGCTGAAAGCTTTTTAGTAATAATAAATATCATCATTACCAGAATCTCCGCCGCTTTCATCTGGATACTGGATATCACCGCCACCGGTACCGTCGCCACCGGTACCGTCACCTCCGGTACCGTCACCGCCAGTACCATCGCCGCCAGTGCCGTCACCGCCACTGCCATCTGTATTGTCTGTGCCATCCGGATTTTCCGGATCTGGAGTCGGAGTGGCATTTACATCGTAGATTTCCATATCTTCATCCTGACTCTCGTCATATTCGTAGAAATGCTGGTCACAGTACTCTGTAGGCATGGTTCCTACATCAAAGTACTCCTCTGTAACCGGGCAGCCAACTCTCGGAAGAAGTCCTGTATCAGCACAGATACTGATCTGCTCAATACCATCTGGAACTTCGAAGTCTTTGTATTCCATTCCCTGATGGATTCGGTTCATGACCTTACGCCATAACGTTTTGTGGAAATTACGTGCATCACCTTCCGGTATCTTCTGGTTGCCGTCGTAACCGGACCATACTGCACATGTGTAATATGGTGTATATCCTACGAACCAGAGGTCATTGTATGCATCTGTAGTACCTGTCTTACCTGCAACTGCCATATTATCAAGCTGGCAGGCTGTACCGGTACCATTCTGAACTACATCCTCAAGGGCGCTTGTAAGAAGATAAGCAGTTGTTTCCTTAATGACGGAGCGTCCTACAGAGTTGTTCTCAATCAGTACGTTTCCGTTGTGATCAAGAATCTTGGTGTAGTAAACCGGTTTGATATAATTACCGCCGTTCGCAATGGCTGCGTATGCGGCACAAAGCTCTACGTTCTTAACACCGTAGGTCAGACCGCCAAGTGCTGTAGGCAGGTTGGCATCTGTGTAAACATTGCCATTGGCATCGGTATCTGCTTCTGTACCATGCGCCAGTGTAGTAAATCCAAAGTTGTCCAGGTATTTCAGGCCAAGCTCAGGGGTTACATCCTCAAAACACTGAACTGCAACGGTATTGACAGAATTACGGATCGCTGTACGGATCGTAGTGGTACCATTAAAGCTGCCGCTTGCATTGTTGACTGGTGCGCCGTTGTCGTAGGTGATTGGCTGGTCTTCATAAGTGGTAGCCAGCGTCATTCCCTTCTCATTAAGGGCCGCAGCATAGGTGGATACGATCTTAAATGTAGAACCTGGCTGACGGGTACTGTCTGTAGCACGGTTCAGGGTAAGGCTGGCAGTCTTGGTTCCACGTCCGCCAATGATCGCCTTCACATATCCGGTATGCTGGTCAATGATCGTCATTGCTGACTGAGGCTGGGGGGCAAAGCTTACACGCTCTGCAACAACGGTGCTTCCGTCTGCAAGAATATTCGCTTTATAACGGTCTACATAAGTCTGTCCCTCGTCCTGGGAATCAAACAAAAGATCAAAAGACGGATCCTCATTCTGGAAGTAAAGCTTCATCATTTCCTTGCTGTAGTTTACTTCCTGGCCATCCGGCTGTTTCACGGTAAGGGCATAATCAAGTGCGTACTGTACGTAATCCGGATAGTTGGATGGATCGGAATATTCCTCATCCACAATGTTCTGAATGTTCGGATCCTGGGTAGTCATGATCTTCAGACCACCGCTATACAGAAGGTTCTGTGCCTGTGTCTTGGTGTATCCCTTGATATTCATCAGATCATTGATAACCTGCTTAGTAAGCTCGTCCTCAAAGTAGGAGTATGTCTTGCTTGAAGACTGTGTATTAGAAGCCTGTGCCTCCTGAATGCGGGTGTAAACATCATCATTAATAGCATTGTCATACTGCTCCTGAGTGATGTAACCCTGATCCAGCATATGGTCTAGAACTTCTTTACGTCTCTTTGCATTTTCCTTGGGATTCTCGATTGGGTTGTATTTGGTAGGAGCCTGGGTGATACCTGCCAGAGTTGCGCACTCGGAAAGATTCAGATCCCACACATCTTTATTAAAATACTGACGGGCAGCAGCCTGTACACCGTATGCACCTGCACCAAGGTTGATGGTATTCAGGTAATTCTCAAGAATCACGTTCTTGTCGCCAATCTTTTTCTCAATCTCAATGGCAAGGAACTGCTCCTGAAGCTTACGTGTAAATCGCTCCACCTGTGTAGATTCGTTGGTCCAGTTGGTGAAAACGTTGTTCTTCAGAAGCTGCTGGGTAATGGTACTTGCACCCTCGGAAAAGCTTCCGGTAGTAAGTGCTTTCACACCAGCACGAAGAATACCTCTTACATCAATTCCGTTATGCTCATAAAAACGCTCATCCTCGATAGCCACTACTGCATGCTGCAGATCCTCCGGAATCTGGTCAATGGAAACCGGAAGTCGGTTGGCATTAGGTGCTGCCAGTTTACGGATCTGATTACCATTGCAGTCATAGAGGAAAGTGGCATAACCAAGAGGCATGATATCCACTTCATTTACGTCCGGCGTATTTGCAAGTATTCCACGAATGGAACCGATTCCAAGACTGGACACTGCAACGCACAGGGCGATCAGGCCGATGAAAAGGACTCTGATAAACGAAACATGTGCCCTTTTTCCCATCATGGACGAGCGGGAAATAAGAGAATTCCGTTTCTTAGAGGCCGATTTTTTTCCGTAGTTCATGATAAACCTCCTTTATAATCCGTTCTATTATATCAAATCCAGGTTCGTAAATAAACCCTAAAATCGAATATTTCTGTGAACTTTGTTCACAAAAATACATCGCGGAACGTTACCAGTGAACAGTAATTGAATAGTAACTTTGGTGAACAGCAATCTTTTACAAGACTGGAAAGAAAATCCAATTCATGTTACACTATAGCAAATGAGGAAGAACAAGCTGTTATCTTTATTTTAGTATGAGTTTTTGGAGGTTTCCGTATGCTGGAAAATTATAAGACCATCTATGCAGGAGGCGAGGGGGAGATTACGGAGAAGAAATCCCGGTTTATTGCGACGGTGCGCCTGGTGGAAAAAGAGGAGGATGCTCTTACTTTCATAGAGGAAATGAAGAAGAAATACTGGGATGCCAGACATAATTGCTATGCTTATTCTATTGGAGGGCATCGGGAGTTTACAAGGTGCAGCGATGACGGGGAGCCGTCAGGAACTGCAGGACGGCCTATGCTGGATGTGATACTGGGGGAAGATATTTATAATGTGGCGGTAGTTGTGACCAGATATTTTGGTGGCGTGCTCCTTGGTACCGGCGGACTTGTGCGAGCCTATTCCGGAGCAGTGCAGGCTGGCCTGGGGGAAAGTACGGTGATAGAGAAGCACCATGGGATTTCCATGGTACTGACTGCGGATTACACAGCTATCGGCAAGCTGCAGTATATTGCAGCGGAGAATCAGATTCCGGTTCTTGACACGGAGTACACAGACAAGGTGATCATGCATCTTCTTGTGCCAAACGACCAGGTTGAAAGAATCCGGAAGGTGATCACAGAAGCCACCAGCGGACGTATAAAGATGGAGAAAGAGAAGGAGCTTTATTTCGCAGATGTGGAAGGCGAAATAAAGGTGTTTGACCATTAAAAGAGAACAAAAACCCCTGCATCTGTGAAAATAAACATTCCACAGATGCAGGGGATAAAGTTCTTTTGAAAGCTTTTTAAACATGCTCTGGATCAGTCTGCCTGCAGAGCATGAATGATCAGCACTTCTCTGGCTCTGGATAATCTACGCCGAAGGTGTCTACTGTCATGGATTTGATCTTCTGCTCATCAAGTGGTCTGTCGCTGTAGTCAGTGTCAGTCTCAGCAATCTGGTTTACCACATCCATGCCCTCGGTCACTTTACCAAAAGCAGCGTAAGCACCATCAAGGTGTGGAGCATTTTTGTGCATGATGAAGAACTGGCTTCCTGCTGAATCCGGATGCATGGCTCTTGCCATGGAAAGAACGCCCTCGGTATGTCTTAACTCGTTCTTCACACCGTTCTGAGCAAATTCACCCTTGATGCTGTATCCAGGACCGCCCATTCCGGTTCCGTCCGGGCAGCCGCCCTGGATCATGAAGCCGTTGATAACACGGTGGAAAATAAGTCCGTCATAAAATCCCTTTTTAACAAGGCTGATAAAGTTATTTACAGTATTTGGTGCAATCTCCGGATATAACTCTGCTTTGATCACATCTCCGTTATCCATAGTAATGGTAACAACTGGATTTGCCATAGTTTGATCTCCTTTTTCAAAAAGTATTGTATTTCGTTATTCGTTCTATTATAATATGCAAAGAGCAATTCTGCAAGTAAAAAGGAGTTGTAAAGTTATGATAAAAGAAACATTCAGCCCCGAAGAGACCTTCGCTTTCGGCAAATGGATCGGGGAAAAGGCTCTTCCCGGGCAGGTATACACACTGGTAGGAGATCTTGGGGTAGGTAAGACCGTTTTTACCCAGGGAGTGGCAGAAGGACTGGGGATCACAGAGCCTGTAAACAGTCCGACTTTTACCATTATTCAGGAATATGAAAGCGGCCGTATGCCATTTTACCACTTTGATGTGTACCGGATCGGGGACATTGAGGAGATGGAAGAGATCGGCTATGATGACTATTTCTACGGAAATGGAATCTGCCTCATTGAGTGGGCTAATCTGATCGAAGAAATCCTGCCAGAGCAGATCATTGAGATTACCATTGAGAAAAATCTGGAAAAAGGGTTCGATTATCGTAAGATCACAGTAACCGGATTACCAGAATAGATTAAGTGGCAGAAAAATTAGAAAATCTCCAAAAGTGGGGAGAGTAAGGAGTAAAAATGAAGATTTTAGGTCTTGACAGCTCAGGAATCGTCGCTTCTGTTGCAATAGTGGAGGACGAGAACCTGATTGCGGAATATACAGTTAATTATAAAAAGACACATTCCCAGACACTTCTTCCTATGCTGGACGAGCTAGTGAAGATGACAGAGCTGGATCTGGATACCATTGCTGCCATTGCAGTGGCAGCCGGACCAGGCTCTTTTACAGGACTTCGTATCGGTTCTGCTACAGCCAAGGGACTTGGTCTTGCGTTGAGAAAGCCTCTGGTGGAAATTCCTACTGTGGATGCACTGGCATATAATTTGTATGACTCCAGAGCATTGATCTGTCCGATCATGGATGCAAGAAGAAATCAGGTTTATACAGGAATCTACCGCTTTCAGGAGCATAAGCTGGTAACGGTAGAAGCTCAGATGGCAGTTCCAATGGCTGAGATGATTGAGAAATTGAATGCGAGAGGGGAAGAGGTAGTATTCCTTGGTGATGGCGTGCCTGTTTTTGGAAAAATGATCCAGGAGAACCTGAAGGTTCCATATTCTTTTGCACCTGCCCATGTGAATAAGCAAAGAGCAGCTGCAGTGGCAGCCCTTGGCGGGATTTATGTGAAAGAGGGTAAAGTAGTGACTGCTATGGAGCATGTTCCAGAATACCTGAGAGTTTCCCAGGCAGAGCGTGAGCGCGCCCAGAAGCTGCAGGAAGAGAAAGCTTCTGAAAAAAACAGCTGAGAAGAAAAGGAGAAGTCAGAGTATGGTTCTTCGTGAAATGCTGGTAGATGATCTGAATCAGGTCATGAAGATTGAAAACGAATTATTTTCCCCGCCATGGACGAAAGAGGGATTTTTTACTTATCTGACCCGCAAGGATGCCATGTTCCTTGTAGTGGAAGAGAAAGGAGAAATCCTGGCTTACTGTGGCCTGATCATGGTTTTGGATGAAGGCGACATTACCAATGTTGCAGTGCGCCCGGACAGGCAGAAAGAGGGGATTGGGCATTTCCTTATGGACAGTCTGATCCGGCTTGCCGAACAGCAGGGAGTTACCACGATCCATCTTGAGGTTCGTACAGGCAACGGGACTGCCATCCGTCTTTATGAAAGAATGGGATTTACAAAAGACGGGATCCGCAAGAAATATTATACGGATCCCGTGGAAGATGCTCTGCTTATGACTAGGCATCCGCGTGGATAAGTGAGAACCTCTCATTCTCGCAAAATGTGACGCACATTTTGCAGAAAGCCTTTTTCAAACATGCTTCAGGCATGGTCTATCGCATGATTTTATGCCTGAGCCCATACGCTACATTGTAGAAAATCAAAAGCGCAAATGCCACAAAGCTGAGTGCAGCCCCAAGTGACTTACCGGGCGCATGGAATTCAATCTGGATTTCATGCGCCCCTTTTTGTAACGGAAAACCAAGAAACGCCTTGTTAACTTGTACCGGTGCAGCTTCTTTCCCATCCACACAAACAATGTATCCTTTGGAGAACGTATAGGAGGTTACGAAATATCCATCTTTCGGCATATCAATACTACCGTTTAGAATCTCTTTCCCGGAAACTTCTTTTTCCTGAAAAGTTACCAGCCCCGGATGGGAAAGCAAGCTTAATGGAAGGGTGTAGGCTTTTATATTTGTGAGCTTATATTCTCCTCTGGAAAACATAATATCCAGAGCATCCATATCCTCATTAGAAGAAATCATATAATAAAAGGTATCATTATTGTTGGGATAAGGAGCCTCAGAGCCGGAAAGACGGTTTCGGATGCCGTTTATGGTAATGGACATATCCTTTTCCCCATTGTATTTTACGTCAAAAGAGAGCAGCAGAATAGTGGATGCCGGCAGTGTTTCCGGCAGTTCCCGGCGGACGGTTTCATCTTTTTTTGAAGTCTTGTGATTAAGAAAATCGGCAGGCAGGGAATATTCCTTCATTTGAGAAGCGTATGGCAAAAAAGCGGCAGAAAGATCACTGGCATTCTCTGAATTGTCAGGAGAATCCGGCACTATTGTGCGATTAGTAATGGTATCCAGTGTCTGCGGATAAGAAAGCTTATCATATTCACTTTCTGTCATCAGAGCCGTACTTCCATAAGCAATAGGCAGCACATTGCTGTTTTCTGCCAGTATATGCCCGTCTTTTTCCAGAAGGGTCTTGTAGCCCGCTGGAACTTTATCTGCTTTTGTCTGAATATACCGGACGCCCATCAGATATTCCTGAAAAGGATTTACATCAGCTGTCATGGCAACACGGTTGCGGATGCTGATGGGCATTTGCAGGATATCGTACAGCAATGTATTGTAAGTGCTGTTGGAAATAGAAGAATACAAGGTACTTTTATTCTGCTCCCCGGTGATCACGTAGTTTGAATTGTTGGATGGGTGCTCGATCACATCGAACCGTGCCTGAGGATTTTCACAGCACGCCTCCAGATCCTCCCTGGAAAAATAGTCCCTGGATTCGTCTGCAATTGTGGCGTAATGCTCTTCCTGCCCTTTTGTCAGATAAAGCATAGAAGGAATCGCAAGCAAAAGTACAAGTCCTCCAAGATTTATCCACCAGCAGCTGAATGGTATCGTGATTTCTTTTTCCTCCAGAAAAACGCCAAGGGAAGCACAGACAAGAAGCAGCACAAGATCAGCTGTGACCAGGTGCCGGATCTGCTGATTATGTAAAAGGAAAATAAGCTGTACGATAACCGGAATTGCACAAAGCAAAGCCAGTGGCAGACTGTGGCGTATTTTTTTCTGCCTGAGGCCTTCAAGAGCCTGTGCAGCCAGGTAAAGAATCAAAGGCAGAAATGGGATCAGGCATTTGGGCCTTACATATAAAGTGGCATTTAAAATCCAGTAAAAAATGTCAAAAAACAGCAGTACAAAAACAGCAATTGCAAGCTTTCGGGTTTTCTTTTCCCGTATGCACAGAAACAGTGCATACAGACAAAAAAGAGTGAGTCCGCAGCCGTAAGGACTGTATAGGATGCTGTCCAGTGTGGGGTTCACTCCCAGGATTTTTAACAGGGAAGTGGAATCACCGGTATCCTTTTTATTTCCAAGGATGGAAAGACCGGTGGGAAGCAGGAGAAAGAGATTCATGGATACGGCAAAAGACACGTCCACAATATAGTTCCACCATATTTTGCATTTTCGTTTTTTCTGCATTCTGGCGGGTACATTTTTCAGATGCTCCGGCAGCAGATGGCTGATATAAAGGATGCATGCCAGAAAGCAGGATGGGAAAAAGTAAAAGCTATGCAAAATGCAGAAAAACAGGGAAAGGATCAGTCCGATATGGGGACGGATGTGGTACACGTCCTGTTCCTGGTGCTCAAAAATCCGGTCCAGGCAGAGGAAAGCCAGTAAAAGAAATGGCAGATAATTCACAAACATGATCTGTCTGTGCGCCTGGAAAAAGCAGTTTGCGCTAAGATAAAAAAAGCCGCATGCAAAGCTGGTAAAATCCGAAAAACCCTTCCTGTGCAGCCAGTAATAAAGAAGTCCGCCTCCAAGCAGGATTTCAAATATTGCATATCCCTGAATAAACCATTCCATTTCCACATGGGGAAAAAGATAGGAAATCAGTACATCCGGGCGCATAAATCCGTAGTAGGAGAGGGAAAAGAAATTGGTTCCGCCTCCAAGTCCGGTGAAGTCCGGAAACAGGCTTCCTGTTGCATAAAAATTTTTTCTCATATAATCAGCAATGGTTACATGCTGGGAATACCAGTCTGTCTCGGAGCCAAACCAGGAACCGGAAGGTATCAGAAGTAAGATGAGAATGCTGCCAGCTGTCAGAAGAAGCAGCAGAGTAATGGCGTTTCGCCAGGTGAATTTTTGAGGCTTGCTGCAGAAAATCATAATAATTCCTTTCTGTTGCTGAGCTTAAAACAGCAACAAATGTTAAGTTCAAATTATGAAAGCACATTGTAAGCGGTTTGTCAAGCGGCTTCATCTTAATAATTTCTGAATGATTTTCCATATTGGGAAGACCTGACTCTTGTTTTAGGAAACTGCTTGTGTTAAACTTTCCTAGAGCATGTTTGAAAAATCATTTCCGCAATCTGCACGCCCCACTTTGCAGTAGATTTCACCCGAATTCGGTTGCCGTAGCCCACTACGGCGCCCTCATCCGGGCAAAATCTTCCACAAATTGTGACGCACATCTTGCAGAAAGCATTTTTCAAGCCTGCTCTGGAGCATGTTTGAAAAATGTTGTTATAAGATTGCTTCGGAAAGCATTTGGAAAACACGTTTTGGAGAATAAAGAAAAGAGGATATTTTAATATATGTTAGATGTTTGTCTGCTGGGAACCGGAGGTATGATGCCACTTCCAAGAAGATGGCTCACTGCTCTGATGACCCGGTATAACGGCCACAGTCTTCTTATTGACTGCGGCGAAGGAACTCAGGTGGCAATTAAGGAAAAAGGATGGAGCTTTAAGCCTGTTGACGTGATCTGTTTTACCCATTATCACGGAGATCACATCAGCGGACTTCCTGGTCTTCTTCTTACAATGGGGAATGCAGAGCGCACAGAACCGCTTACCTTGATTGGTCCGAAAGGTCTTGAGAGGGTAGTGAACGCACTTCGCGTGATCGCACCGGAGCTTCCTTTTGAACTGAAATTTATCGAGATTAACGGACCTGAACAGGTATTTGAGATTAATGGTTACAGGATCACGGCTTTTAAGGTAAACCACAATGTACTTTGTTATGGATATTCACTGGAGATACTCCGTCAGGGGAAATTTTCCCCGGAGCGTGCCCGTGAGCAGGGAATCCCATTGAAATACTGGAATCCTCTGCAGAAAGGCCAGACTATTGAAGCCGATGATGTGACATATACTCCGGATATGGTTCTGGGACCTGCGAGAAAGGGACTGAAGGTTACTTACACTACAGATACCAGACCCACCGAGTCAATTTTGAAAAATGCGTCTGGCTCAGACCTTTTTATCTGCGAAGGGATGTACGGCGAGGATGACAAGCTGGAGAAGGCAAAAGGCTATAAGCACATGACGTTCCGTGAAGCTGCTACTCTGGCGAAGCAGGCTGATGCAGGGGAAATGTGGCTGACTCATTACAGTCCGTCTCTGATCCGTCCAGATGAATATATGGACATGGTGCGGGATATTTTCCCAAAAGCTTATCCAGGCAAAGACGGAAAAACAATGGAAATGAATTTCGAAGAGGATTAAAAAATGAAAGATACATTCATTCTTGCAATAGAAAGTTCCTGTGATGAAACTGCGGCTTCTGTAGTAAAAAACGGCAGGACTATATTATCAAATGTGATTTCTTCCCAGATTGCGCTTCACACTCTGTATGGAGGTGTTGTGCCGGAAATCGCTTCACGTAAACATATTGAGAAAATCAATCAGGTGATTGAAGAGGCACTTTCCGAGGCAAATGTGACCCTGGATGATCTGGATGCAATTGGCGTTACTTACGGTCCTGGCCTGGTAGGTGCTCTTCTTGTGGGCGTAGCTGAGGCGAAGGCCATTGCATATGCGAAAAAGCTTCCTCTTGTTGGAGTGCATCATATAGAAGGACATGTTTCTGCCAACTATATTGAACATCCGGATCTGGAACCGCCGTTCCTTTGTATGATCGTGTCCGGCGGACACACACATCTTGTAATCGTAAAAGACTATGGAGAATTTGAAATCCTGGGACGCACCAGAGATGATGCTGCGGGAGAAGCTTTTGATAAAGTTGCCCGTGCAATCGGATTGGGTTATCCAGGTGGACCAAAGGTAGATAAATTGGCAAGAGAGGGAAATCCGGACGCCATTGTTTTCCCGAAAGGAAAATTAGGAGACTGTCCTTATGATTTTAGCTTCAGTGGCGTGAAATCTGCTGTATTGAACTATATTAACAATGCCCAGATGAAGGGCGAAGAGATCAATCGTGCCGACCTTGCGGCTTCTTTCCAGAAGTCTGTGGTAGACGTACTTGTGGAGCACACAATGCTTGCTGCCAAAGATTATCACATGGATAAGATTGCTATTGCAGGCGGAGTTGCGTCCAACGGAGCTTTGAGAGAAGCTATGACTAAGGCTTGTGAAAAGAGGGGCTATAAGTTCTATCGTCCGTCACCTATTTTTTGTACAGACAATGCGGCGATGATCGGCGTGGCAGCTTATTACGAATATATCAAAGGAACACGCCATGGATGGGACTTAAATGCAGTTCCTAACCTGAAACTGGGAGAGAGATAATGGAGCAGGGCAGATGTACGGCAATCGTTCTGGCGGCAGGCCAGGGCAAAAGAATGCATAGCAAAATACAGAAGCAGTTTCTGGAAATAGGAGGGAAGCCGGTTCTGTATTATTCCCTGCATTGTTTTCAGGAGAGTCCGCTGATCCAGGATATTATTCTGGTGACGGGGGAAGAGATGATTTCTTACTGTGAGCAGGAAATTGTAAAAAAATATGGCTTTTCCAAGGTGCGCAAGGTGACAGCAGGAGGAAAAGAGCGTTATGATTCTGTGTATGCAGGACTATTATGCTGTCAGGATACAGATTACGTGTACATTCATGACGGTGCAAGACCATTTATCACAGAAGAGATGGTTCAAAGAGGATATGAGGCCGTGAAGCGAACCAATGCGTGTGTAATGGGCATGCCCTCCAAGGACACTGTGAAACTGGCAGACTCGTCAGGCTATATTAAAGAGACTCCAGATCGTAAAATTGTATGGAATATTCAGACTCCTCAGATATTTTCATATGATCTGATTCGCGGAGCTTATGAAAGCATACGCAAAAAGGACATGACAGGGGTAACAGATGATGCAATGGTAGTGGAGCAGGAGACTGGAACCAAGATCCTTCTTGTGGAGGGATCCTACCAGAATATCAAGATCACTACACCAGAAGATCTGGCGATTGCAGAGGCTTTTTTGAGATATTGAATGAATTTTTGAAAAAAATAAAAAATCTTGTTGACACAAAAAGGTTTTAATGATAGAATACGTTTTGCACTGACAGAGACAACCTCTTGAGTGAAGGACAACTCCTGATGTGCAAAGCGTTTTTTTTGTTTGATTATTATATATGGAGAGATATCGAAGTGGTCATAACGAGGCGGTCTTGAAAACCGTTTGTCCGCAAGGGCGCGTGGGTTCGAATCCCACTCTCTCCGCTTGTTAAACACTTAAAAAAATAAAATTAAAAAGTGCTTGACAAATAAAGAAACATCAGTTATACTAAACAAGCTGTCGTAAGAGAGCAAACAATTTAATGAAGAACTTACTTAGTAAGTAGGGCAATTTGGAGAAGTACCCAAGCTGGCCGAAGGGGCTCCCCTGGAAAGGGAGTAGGTCGTTAATAGCGGCGCGAGGGTTCAAATCCCTCCTTCTCCGTTTTGAATTTCTCAATCAAAAGAAGTTCAAAAAAAGTTGTTGACAAGCACTTGAACATGTGATAATATGAATGAGCTGTTTTGAAAACAACAGCGAAACAACCTTGATAACTAAACAGTGAAACACATACGATTCTCGAAAATTCTTAACGAATCATCATTCAAAAGAATGAACTTTTTATAACAGTAATGACGAGAGATAACTAAGCTAGTTGGTTGTCTTGAGTGCATCAAACACTTTATCAGAGAGTTTGATCCTGGCTCAGGATGAACGCTGGCGGCGTGCTTAACACATGCAAGTCGAACGGGAAATACTTTATTGAAACTTCGGTCGATTTAATTTATTTCTAGTGGCGGACGGGTGAGTAAC
>ENA-OQLI01000562-OQLI01000562.1-human-gut-metagenome-genome-assembly--contig:-NODE-562-length-42602-cov-7.869382_pt1 | contig 42602 bp, 43 predicted proteins | sample MGYA00242805_ERZ504812 | MGnify/ENA primary metagenome ERZ504812 (study PRJEB26092, sample SAMD00036430) | human gut metagenome | host: Homo sapiens | study: EMG produced TPA metagenomics assembly of... | reverse complement strand
ATGTGGTCGCTAGTGCCCCTCGCTTCTGCTCTGCCATGTTCTGTGTGTCCGCGTGTGTGTCCTTGCCCCACGTCGTGGTTGCGTCCTCCAGAGTGACCTCGCCGTCCTCGATGCGCAGGTAGACGGGCTTTTCGGAGATGCCGCTGACCACGATGCCATCGTAACCGGCATACTTCAGCATGGAGCCGATGTGGCCGCCCATGTGTGCATCGATAATAGAGTGGCCCTTGGACCAGGTGGAGCGGAAGGTCACGTTCATACGGCCGGAGCAGGGCACGCCTGCGCCGGTCAGGGGGCCGACACCAAAGATGACCAGAGCCTTCTCGTCATAGGGGTCCAGCTCCATGGGAGCTTCCTCATACATAATGCGGTAGGCCATGCCCATACCGCCGATATACTTATGGTACTTTTCGTCATCCTGCGTGGTGATCTCGCCGGTGGTCAGGTTGACGCGCAGGATCTTGCCTGCCCAGCCATAACTTTCAGCCATTGTAGTTCCTCCTTACAGATCCAAGTATGCAGCCTGTGCTGCGCTGGTAACGGCATCCCAATCCACGATGGACAATGCGCCGGACGGGCAGCCTGCCACGCAGGCACCGCAGGCGATGCACTTGGAGGACTTGCCGGTCTCGGGGTTGACGGTGGGCATATGCCACGGGCAGGCATCATGGCAGGCACCGCAGCCGATGCACTTGTCGGTATCCACTACGCGGATGCCGCGGCTGTCGGTGGTGATGGCCTTCTGCGGGCAGGCATTGCCGCAGGCGGGGTCCTCACACTGGCGGCAGGTATCCGGGAAGTAGACAAAGCAGTTATCTGTGCCGGACAGCAGGCCGTTGCCTGCGCCGTCCAGATTCAGACGGCGCTGGATCTTGACGCGGCTGATGTAAGAGGAGCACACGCCATCGTTGGTCAGGGTGCAGTTGATCTCGCAGCGCTGGCAGCCGGTGCACAGGTCTGCGTTGACCACCAGCAGGCCCTGCGGCAGTGCCCAAGTGGCCACTGCGCCGGAATCCACCTGCTGCTGAGAGCAGCCGAACAGGGACAGCATGGAAGCGGACAGGGTGAGCCCTGCAAGGCTCTTGCCCGAGATCTTCATGAATTGACGGCGGGTCATGTCAGCCGTCAGGAAATCAGTTTTTGCCATAGGTTCCATTCCTCCGTTGAGGTCACTCTGCGCAGAGTACCCCGGTCACATAGAAATACGAGTTGTTGACGATGGTCGTCACAGCCGAAGAGGTGATGGTCGCGCCGGAAAGGGCGTCCACCTCGGTCAGGTCTGCGCTGACGGCACCGGACGCATTGCCGGTGGTGGTCAAGCTGGCCTGTTCCAGACGCGCCTTGGACTGCTCTTCTGCCGAGAGATCCGCAAAGGGGATCGCCATCGGCTCGCCGTCCAGTGCACTCTTGCTGAGCATGGCTGCGTACAGCTTGCGCCGTGCTACGGCCTCTGCGCTGGAATCCAGCGGCGGAGCCAGCTCATCGCCCAGTGCCTCGCCCTTCAAAGCCGAGAAGGTAAGCCCCGCAGCATACATCTTGCGGGTAGCCTCGGCCTCGGGAGAGGTATCGAAGGTGCGCCACTGTGCGGGGTCAAAATCCCCGGCAGCAGCGGGCTGCTCCTCCGCTGCACCGGCAGCGGCATAGGCGGCACCGGTAACGGGGTCCGTTACGGTGTAGCTTTTGCCTGCCAGCGTGAAGGGAGCTGCGCCCTGATACTGGGACGTGAACTCCGGGTTGACGCACTGGCCGCCAAGGGTTTCCGTTTCGTCCTGAGAGAGGATCTCTACTGCGGAAACATTGCCCTCGGCGTCAATGGTCACGGCAGCCTGCACATCGCTTTGGAAGCCCTTCTGAGAGCCCTCCACGCGGTAGCTGCCATCGTCGAGCTGGTACACTGCGCTGATGCCGTAGGTGGCTGCATCCGCCTCCGACACCGGCAGCAGGGTACCGGCAACCGTGGTGCGTGCGCTTTGCAAGGTGGTCAGACCGACCGCCAAGGCGATGGTCGCAACGCCCATGGCTGCATAGCCCGGCAGCCGCTTGCGCCACAGCGGTACGGGCGCAAACGGGTTGGTTGCCTGCTTCATGTTATCACCTGCCTGTTTTTTATTTTGCCGGGTAACCCCGGACAACAATTGAGGCCGCTCTGGCTGCTGCAACAGCGGAGCGGTCTCTTCGATAATATATTAACATGCGTGCGCGGAGTATGTCAACAGAAACAGACAGGCTTTTCCGTTTTGTAACTATTGTTTTTGTAATATTTGCTTAAACTTTAGGGAATTTGCGTCCGCACACCAGCTGCAGGCCGTATTCTGCTGCAAGCTCTGCGGATTGCACGGTGGGCATACTTTTGCTTACCAGCACCGGCACCCCGGCGCGGATGGCCTTGCGCACCATATCCAGCGGCACCCGGCCGCTGGTGTACAGCACACATTCTGCCAGCGGCAGCCCTGCCAGCACCGCGCAGCCCACCGCCTTATCCAGCGCGTTGTGCCGTCCCAGATCCTCACAGGCAAAAACGATTTCCCCTTTGTGCAGCACAAAGCAGCTGTGCACCGCCCGGGTGGCGCGGTACAGCGGCAGACCGGCGTGCATGGCGGCGGTCAGGCGCTCCACCCATTCCGGCTGCAAATCCAGCCCGGGCACGGGGTGCAGGGGCTGCAGTTCCACCGGGCTGCCCAGCACAATATTATCGGTGCAGCAACTGGCCACCTCCTGCGCGGCGGCGCGGCGAGTGGGCAGCGGGTGGCGCAGATATACCTGCACCTTTGCGCCCTCGGCACAGACGGCGATCTGCTCCACCTCGTCTGCAGACGCGATCCATCCTTCGGTGAGCAGCCGTCCCAAGGCCAGCTGCGGCAGCAGCGCCGGGGTGCATACCACCCGAAAGGCGGTCTGCTCGTTGACATAAATGGCGGCGGCGTGCTCTGCCGGTACGGCGGCTTCGGTGCCGTCCGGCAGACGCAGGCTGGCATAGGCCGTCTGCGCGCCAAAGCGGTCGGTGATCTGCAAAGAGGGTATACTGTGTTTTTCCATAAAGTTTCCTTGTATTATAAATGCAATGCTGTGTGTCAAACGGACAGTATCAACATACCGGTTCTGTGGCAAAAAGTCAAGAGTCCTCTTGCCGTAAAACGCAATGCCGGACAGCCCGCAGACTGTCCGGCATTGCGATCAAAACGTCAGGTTTAAAGGCCGTTCCTCTCAGACCATGTTCTCAGAACACCGCCGGGACGATCCGCTGGGCATCCACATCCACGATGCCGTAGGTGTTCAGCCGCAGCTTCGGGATGACCGGCAGGCTTACAAAAGCAAGGGTCATAAAAGCGTCGATGTCCTCCGAGATGCCGTGGGCTTTCAGTGCCGCCTTGAGCGCCTGCAGCTTTTCCTCCACGGATTCGGCGCTCTCGGTGCTCATAAGCCCTGCCACCGGCAGCGGCAGCTCCCCTACCACCTGTCCGTTCAGTGCAAAGGCAAGGCCGCCCTTATTTTTGCGCACCGTGTTGCCCGCCAGCACCATGTCGGCATCGTTGGTTCCCGCCACGATGAGGTTGTGGGAGTCGTGGGCGATGCTGGAAGCCACCGCGCCGCATTGCAGCCCGTAGTTGCCCAAAAAGCCCAAGCCCACATGACCGGAGCGGTGATGCCGCTCGAACACCGCCAGCTTGACGATTTTCTGCGCCACATCCACGCCGGGCGCTGTGCCCGGGTGCTGGCAGAACGGAACGATTTTTTCCGTGGTCAGCAGGGCGTGCGGGGTCAGGCAGATCACGCGCTGCCGGGTGCCGGTCTGCTTCAGCTGCAATTGCTCCGGGGTGATCTCATCCATGTTGAAGGAATCGAACACCCTCGCAAAGCGTGCCTTGTCCACAGTAAGGGCGGCGGGGTGCAGCATTCTGCCCTGCTGCGCCACCAGTTTGCCCTTTTTGTACACCTGCTCCACCGTGAACTTTTCCAGATCCGACAGCACGATCAAATCGGCGGTATAGCCCGGGGCTACTGCGCCGCTGTGCGCAAGACCGAAGTACTGGCACGGGACAAGGGTGCCCATCCGCACCGCCACCACCGGGTCTACCCCGGCAGTAATGGCCTTGCGGATGATATAGTCGATATGCCCGCCCTGCAACAGGTCTCCGGGGTGCTTATCGTCGGTCACCAGCATACAGCGGCTGCAATAGGGCTCCCGGAACAGGGGCAGCAGGCTTTCCATGTTCTGGGCTGCGGTACCCTCCCGCACCATGATGTACTGCCCGCGCCGCAGCTTTTCCATGGCCTCGTGGAGTTCTGAGCACTCATGGTCGGACTGCACCCCGGCGGCGATATAAGCGTTCAGCTCCTCTCCGCTGAGGAAGGGGGCGTGCCCGTCGATGCGTTTACCCGCAGCGGTGCAGTCGCAGATCTTCTGCAGGATCTTTTCGTCCGCGCGCACTGTGCCGTAGGAGTTCATCAGCTCAGCCAGCCCCAGTACCCGGGGCTGCTGATAGTAGGGGCGCAGCTGCTCCGCTTCCAGCACCGCGCCGGACTCGTCCAGCCCGGTGGCAGGCACGCAGGAGGGGAGCATGAAGTAGACCGAAAGCGCCAGATTCTTGGTGGTCTCCAGCATAAAATCCAGCCCCGCCGTACCGGCTACATTGGAGATCTCGTGCGGGTCGGTGACCACCGCCGTGGTGCCGTGGGGCAGCACCGCCTGTTCAAAGGCCGGGCCGCAGAGCATGGAGCTTTCAATGTGGATGTGCCCATCCACAAGCCCCGGGCAGACATACTTGCCCTGCAAGTCCAGCTCGGTCTCGCCGGTATAGTGTCCCACGCCAAGGATGACCCCCTGACGGATGGCTACATCGGCCTGCTCGATCTCGTTTGTGAACACGTTGATGACCCGGGCGTTTTTCAGCACCAGCTCTGCCCGCACGTCACCCTTTGCTGTCAGGATCTGCTGCTTCAAGGTTTCCATTTTCATAAGGGCCCCCTTGTCCTGCTTTTACTGTCAAAAACTTGCGTTCTGCTGCCGGAAATACTGTTTTGAGTTTACATGGCGATCCAGCCAAAGGCATTTGCCACCGAGCTTGCCAGAATGATGGCTGCAAAAATGGGGCACAGCCAGCGGATCATAAAATTGAACACCGGCTTGCGGCGGAAGCGCTGACCGTCCTGCTCCACCTCCTGTGCGATCTGCTCCACGCCGATGACGCGGGACACCAGCAGGCAGGTGGCAATGGCTGCAATAGGCATCATGACCGAGTTGGTCAAAAAGTCGAAGAAGTCCAAGAACTGCATCCCGAACACGGTCACCCCGGCCAGCGGGCCGTAGCCCAATGCCGACAGGCTGCCCAGCGCCACCATAATGGCACCGATGAGCACGGTGGAGCGGGTGCGGTCCCAGCCCAGCTCGTCCTCAAAGGTGGAGACGGCGCTCTCGGTCAGGGCGATGGAGCTGGTAATGGCAGCAAACAGCACCAGCACAAAGAACAGCACACCCACAGCGGTGCCCAGACCCATGCTGGCAAACACCTTGGGGATGGTGATGAACATCAGCGCAGGACCGGCCTGCAGGGTGTCCGGGTCGCCGCCGGAGAAGGCGAACACCGCCGGGATGATCATCAGACCCGCCATGATGGCAATGGCGGTATCAAACACCTCCACGTTCTCGGTGGACTCCTCGATAGAGACGTCCTTCTTCATATAGGAGCCGAAGGTGACCAGAATGCCCATGGCAATGGACAGAGAATAGAACATCTGCCCCATGGCGGTGACCACGGTCATCCAAGAGAAGTTTTTGGGGTTGGGCACCAGAAAATACTTCACACCCGCCAGTGCACCGGGACGGGTGACAGAGTAGCCCGCAATGACCAGCGACAGCACCACCAGCACCGGCATCATCACCTTGGAGACGCGCTCTACGCCGTTGCGCACACCGGCAAAGATAATGCCCAGCGTGAACAGGCTGAACAGCAAAAAGGCCAGTTCGGCCTGCAAGCCGTTGGTGATAAAGGCGGAGAAGTAGCCGTCCACTGCCAGATTGCTGCCGCGGCCGCACAGATACTCGGCCAGATAGTGGATGACCCAGCCGCCGATGACCGAATAATACGGCACGATCAAAATGGGGATGATGGCGTTGATCCAACCACCGAACCGGATTCCCTTGCCCTTACCGAAGTGGGCGTAGGCGCTGACCGGGCTTTTGTGGGTCATGCGGCCCAGCGCGGTCTCGGCCACGATCATGGTATAGCCAAAGGTGACTGCCAGCAGAATGTATACCAGCAGAAAAATGCCGCCGCCGTATTTGGCTGCCAGATACGGGAAGCGCCAGATGTTGCCCAGACCCACCGAAGCGCCTGCGGCAGACAGCACGAACCCGATCTTACCGGAGAATGCGCTGCGCTTGTGTTGTTGTTCCATGTTGTTGTTCCTCTTTTCCTATCTGCTATAAAAATTAAGCAGAACAAGTGTACCACAACTGCGTACAACTGGCAAGCAATAACACCCCGGTCAGCTCCTGACGGCGCTGACCGGGGTGTTTACCAGTTTCTTTTTATTTTTACAGCTTATGGTACTTGCGATCCTCTTCCTCGTAGACGGGGTCGCAGGTCAGGTACATGCCCAGACGGTTCAGGGTGCTGCTGTCCACGCTGGAAAGCAGCACGGTGGAGTGCACATCGCAGCCCTTGAGGTTGGGCAGCTGGTGCATGGCTGCTGCGGCAAGCTCGCTGGAAGCGGCAGAGCTGGACAGGGCGATCAGGATCTCGTCGGTATGCAGACGGGGGTTCTTGCCACCCAGATAGTTGGTCTTGAGGGTCTGGATAGGCTCGATGGCAGCGGCGCTGACCAGATCCGTCTCCTGCGGGATGCCCGCCAGATACTTGAGCGCATTGATCAGGGCGCTTGCGGTAGCGCCCAGCAGCGGGCCGGTCTTGCCGGTGATGACAGTGCCGTCGCTCAGCTCAATGGCAGCAGCCGGTGCGCCGCCGGTGGCCTCGCTGCGGGCGTGTGCCTGCTTTTCCACCTCACGTGCACCCATGGTCAGCCCGGCCTGATTCATCAGCAGCTCCAGCTTGTAGCGCTCACTCTCCTTGGCGGTGCCGGTGATCTTCTGCTCGCACAGGCACTTGTAGTACCGGCGCACGATCTCCTTGCGGGGGGCCTCGCAGCAGACTGCGTCGTCCACGATGCAGTTGCCGGCCATGTTCACGCCCATATCCGTGGGGGACTTATAGGGGCTCTGGCCTGCGATCAACTCGAACATCGCATTCACCACCGGGAAGATCTCGATGTCGCGGTTGTAGTTCACGGTGGTCACGCCGTAGGCTTCCAGATGGAAGGGGTCGATCATGTTCACATCGTTCAGGTCGGCGGTGGCGGCCTCGTAGGCCAGATTGACCGGATGCTTCAGGGGAATGTTCCAGATGGGGAAGGTCTCGAACTTGGCGTAACCGGCCTTGACGCCCCGCTTATATTCATGATACAGCTGGGACAGGCAGACGGCCATCTTTCCGCTGCCGGGGCCGGGCGCAGTGATGACCACCAGCGGGCGCTCGGTCTCAATGTACTCGTTGCGGCCGTAGCCCTCGTCGCTGACAATGCGGGCCACATCGTTGGGGTAGCCGGGAATCTTGTAGTGGCGGAAGGTGCGGATGCCCAGACTGCTCAGCCGCTTTTCAAAGGCTTCCACCTCGGCGGCGGCGGTGTACTTGGTCACGCACACACTGCCCACATACAGCCCCATCTCCTGAAAAGCGTCGATGAGACGCAGCACGTCCAGATCGTAGGTGATGCCGTAGTCGCCGCGCACCTTGCTGCTGATGATGTCCTCGGCGCTGATGACGATGACGATCTCGGCCTGCTCCTTGAGCTGCAAAAGCATCTGCAGCTTGGAGTCCGGCTGAAAGCCGGGCAGCACGCGGGAGGCGTGGTAATCGTCGAACAGCTTGCCGCCGAATTCCAGATACAGCTTATTGTCAAACTTCTTGATGCGCTCGCGGATATGCTCGGACTGCATCGCAAGATATTTGTCGTTGTCAAATCCTATTTTCATCGTTTGTTTCCTCTCTGGTGGCCCGGCACACCATACCCGGGCTTTAAAATCACAAATATAAGTATACCACAGCCCGGGGTGGGGTGCAATGCAAAACAAAGCGCTGAACGCAATTCCAGCAGGATAGGCCGTTTTGGGCGGTATATTGTCCTGTTTTTTGTGAAAATGGTGCCTGCGCAAAACGCAAAGGGGACTGCCGCGGTGTGCGGCAGTCCTCTTTGCTCTTATGAAGAACTATCCGTATGGAGAAAGAAAATGGCTTGTTACTTCGCCTCGGCGGGCTGGGTCTTTTTGACAAGGCTCAGGATCACTGCACCCAGCACACTGCCCACAGCCAGCGCCACGCAGTACAGCGCAGCGTGATCCACCACCGGGAATACGAAGATGCCGCCGTGGGGTGCACGCAGTGCACAGCCGAAGGTCATGGAGAGCGCACCGGCGACCGCAGAGCCGACAACGCAGCTGGGCAGGACGCGCAGCGGGTCGGCTGCTGCATAGGGGATAGCGCCCTCAGACACGAAGCACAGGCCCATGACGTAGTTCACAATGCCGTTGCGGCGCTCGTCCAACGTCCACTTGCGGGGGCAGAAGGTGGTGGACAGGGCAATAGCGATGGGAGGAACCATGCCGCCCACCATGACGGCGGCCATCACCTCGTAGTTACCGGAGGCAAGAGCTGCGGTGCCAAAGACGTAGGCTGCCTTGTTGACCGGGCCGCCCATATCCACGCTCATCATACCGGCCACGATGGCGCCCAGCAGCACCTTGGAGCTGCCGCCCAGTGCGTTCAGCCAGTCGGTCATGGCGGTGTTGATCATGCCCATGACCGGGTTCACGGCGCACATCATCGCACCTACGATAAGAATGCCGCCCAGCGGGTAGATGAGCATGGGGCGGATACCGTTCAGGCTGGCGGGCAGCTTTTCGGTGATCTTTTTAAGGAACTGCACGATGTAGCCCGCTGCAAAACCGGCCAGCAGCGCTGCAAGGAAGCCGCCGGAGATGCCGGTGGTGCTGCCTGCGGCAAGGTCGGTGAAGTTTGTGCCGTTCATGGCCAGCACACCGCCGGCAAAGCCTACGGCCAAGCCCGGGCGGTCGGCGATGGACATGGCAATGAAGCCTGCCAGAATGGGCAGCATATAGCCGAAGGCTGCGCCGCCCACCGTCTTGAAGAAGGCGGCAACGGGGGTGTTCATGCCGAAGTTTGCGGGGTTGATGCTGTAATCATCCAGCAGGAAGGCCAGCGCAATCATGATGCCGCCGCCTACCACGAAGGGCAGCATGTGGGAAACGCCGTTCATCAGGTTCTTGTACAGGCTGCGGCCAAAGCTGTCCTTACCGGCGGTGTCGTCCTCGGCTGCTGCACCGCCCTCGGCATGGTACACAGGCACCTCGCCGTGGGCGATTTTCTTAATGAGTTCCTCCGGCTTATGGATGCCGTCATCTACACGGGTGAACAGCACCGGCTTGCCGTCAAAGCGGGCGGTGTCCACCTTTTTCTCCGCTGCTACGATGATGCCATCGCAGGCGGCGATCTCGGCGCGGGTCAGGATGTTCTTTGCACCGTCCGAGCCGTTGGTCTCCACCTTGGTGGGCAGACCCAGCTTGTCACCGGCCTTGGTCAGTGCCTCGGCGGCCATGTAGGTGTGGGCGATACCGTTGACGCAGGCGGTCACAGCCAGAATGCGGTAGCCGTCCTGCGGGATAGCCTGCTGGGTAAAGCTCTCTGCACCAAACTGTGCTTCTTCCTGCGCGTCGATGCACTCCAAGAACTCCTTGGGGGTCTTGGCGGCCTTAAGCTTTTCCACAAAGTCCTCGTTCATCAGCATCTGCATCATACGCGCCAGCATATCCACATGCAGGCTGCCGTTTTCCGGGGCGGCAATGGCAAACAGCAGGTCGGTGGTGCCGTCATCTTCGGCGTTGTACTGCACCGGGGTGCTCAGCCGCAGGGCGGCCAGACTGGGACGGGTGACCACATTGGTCTTGGCGTGGGGCACGGTAATACCGTTGTCCACATAGGTAGAGCCCTCGGCCTCGCGGGCGTAGAGTGCCTTTTTGTAAGCCTCTTTGTCGGTGATGTTGCCGTGGGTAGCCTGCAGTTCCACCAGACGGCTCAATATCTCCTCCTGCGTCTGCAGCGCCTCGTCCAGCGCAATGGACTGTGCGGTAAATAACTCGGTAATGCGCATAAACGTTCCTCCTTTGTTCCTTTTATCCTATCAAAGCTGCGCCAGCAGCTCGTCGATCTTTTCCTTTGTGGCAAGCCCAAGGCTGAAAGCCGTTGCGCTGCCGCAGGCCGTGCCCAGACGCAGCGCCTGCGCGTAGCTGCGGCTTTGCAGATACCCGGCCACAAAACCGGCCACCATGCTGTCGCCTGCGCCCACGCTGTTGACCACCTTGCCCTTGGGGCAACCGATGCGGTGCACCTGTCCCTGCTCGTCCAGCAGCAGCGCACCGTCCCCGGCCATGCTCACCAGCACATTGCGTGCACCCTTTTCCTGCAGAGTGCGGGCAGCTGCCACGATCTCGGCGTCACTGGTCAGCACCTTGCCCACGATCTCGCCCAGCTCATGGTTGTTGGGCTTGATGAGGAAGGGATGGTAGGGCAGCACATTCACCAGCAGGTCGCGGGTAGCGTCCACCACTGCGCGCACGCCCTTGCCCTGCAGCCGCGCCAGCAGCCGCTCGTAGACGCTCTGCGGCAGGCTTGCCGGGATGCTGCCCGCCAGAATGAGGATATCGTCCTCGGCCAGCTTGTCCAGCTGGGATTCCAGCTGCTGCAAAGCGCTTTCCGGAATGGCAGGGCCTGCGCCGTTCAGCTCGGTCTCCTGCCCGGCCTTGATCTTGACGTTGATTCGGGTCATACCGTTTTCCAGATGCACAAAGTCGGTCTTGAGCCCCTGTGCAGCTAGACCGCGCTCCAGCCATGCGCCGGTCTCACCGGCCACAAAGCCCAGCGCCACGCTCTCGCAGCCCAGCTGCGCCAGCACGCCGGACACGTTGATGCCCTTGCCGCCCAGCACGCAATCCTCGCCTTGGGCGCGGTTCACTGCTCCCACCTCCAGTTGTGCGTCCAGACGCACAACGTAATCAATAGCCGGGTTAAAGGTAACGGTGTAAATCATGCTTCTGCCTCCTTTACGAACGTATACTGCTTATATTTCGGGTTCGGGCAGCGGTTGGTCAGGATGGCACCGCCGTGCAGGTCCGTGATGACCGCCGGGTAAATTTTAGCAAATTTGGCGTCATCCACAAGGAACCAGCTTTCCCGGGCGCGGCGGACGGCAGCGGCCTTTACCGCTGCTTCCTCGGGGTCCGGGGTGGTAAAGCCCGCCTCCAGCGCCACGCCGTTGGCACCCATGAATGCTTTGGTGAAGTTATACTGCTGGATGCTGCTGACCGCCGGAGCGCCCACGATGGCTTCGGTCTGGGGGCGCAGCAGCCCGCCGGGAAGATACACCCGACAACCCTTCTGCGCCAGCAGCCGGGCGTGCGCCACGCCGTTGGTCACATAGGTGGCTTTGAGCGCCACACCCGTCAACGCCCGCACCAGCTCCAGCGTGGTGGTGCCTGCATCAATGAATACAAAATCCTCGGCAGCAATGAGCGCTGCGGCGGCTGCGGCAATGCTGCGCTTTTCTGCCACAGCCAGTGTCTCCTTGGCTTCCATGGTGGGCTCGTCTGCCAGAAAGCGGCTGTCCGGCAGGGTAGCTCCCCCGTGCACCTTGGTCAGCCTTCCCTGCCGGTCCAGCTCGGTCAAATCGCGCCGGATGGTGGATTCGCTGGTGTGCAGTGCCTCGCACAGCTGCTGCACCGTCACGGTGCGTTTCTCGTTCAGCTGTTCTAAGATCAGTGCAAAACGTTCCTCTGCCAGCATGGTGTTTTTCCTTCTTTCCTTCTCACGCCTGACCGTTTCTGCGCGGTATTGGCGTGTTTTGGTTGTTTGCATCTTTATTATAGCAAAAATCTTGTCAAAATCAATCAGTTTCAGTCATTTTCGCTCACAAAGAATTTTCATCATTTTTGTGCAGAGTTTCCAATACCTTGGATACAAGAGCTTTTTGCACGCAAAAAGACCACCGCACTTGTGTATGCGGTGGTCTTTTCTGCGTTTCTGTGACCGGTCGTGACCGGTTTTGGTGCTCCGGCTGGTTTACATCAGGCATCCGAGCGGGAGTAGGCGTTCTTCATCTGGCTGCTCAGTTCAAACAGAACTTTATCCAGCGTGTCGGCGGCCTTCTCCTGCAGCATGGCGGCAATGGCGGTGTTGGCTTCCTCCCGCAGGGCGGCGCGGCTTGCGGCGTCCGGCTCGGCGGCAAGCTTTGCATCGTACCCGTTCACCAGTGCGCGGGCAGCGGAGAGCACGGCCTCCTCGTAGCGCTCGAGGTGGAAGAGGGATTTATTATAGGAGGCGTCTGCCATGGCGGCAATCAGACGGCTGGTCCAGTAGAAGTTATCGGTGGACACAGTGCCGGTGGTGTTGGCCAGATACTCCGGGGTACGCTCCACGTTGGCGTAGAAGGGCACCATGGTGTTGAAGGCGTTGGAGGCATAGGCCACCCACTCCACAGCGCGGGATTCCTCCGGCTGGTCGGGACGCATCTGCAAAAGCGCCATAAAGTCGTTGCGGTTGATGCCGATGGAACGGTACGCGCCCTTTGCGGACTTGTCGCCGTAGCTCAGGTAGGGGTCGTAGGGGGTGCCCTGATAGTGGCTGGACAGCATATACTTGATGTCCTCCGGGGTCACCTTGCGCTCCGGCACCATGCACCACGGCAGGTCATCGGACATGGGGGTGTAGTCGGCGTCGGCACCCTCCCACACCCATGTGCGGGGGTTGAGGTAGCGCAGCATATACCATGCGCGGGGGGTGTTGTAAACGTGGTCGGCGTCATCGTGGCTGCCAAAGGCGTCCCGGGGGTTCAGCGCGCCGTCCAAAGAAAGGTCGAGGTGATTCTTGGCAATGAACTCCCGCAGGTCGGCAGAGCAGAGGTAGTTTTCCTGTGCGCCGAAGGCATCTTCCAGATCAAAGGTGTCGATGCCCAGCTGGTTGGGCATGACCACATACACATCGTCCGGCACGCGGCGGGCGATCCAATGGTGGCCGCCGATGGTCTCCAGCCACCAGATCTCGTTTACATCCTGAAAAGCGATGCCGTTCATTTCGTAAGTACCGTACTGTTCCAGCAGGCTGCCCAGACGCAGCACGCCCTCGCGGGCAGAGTGGATGTAGGGCAGCACCAGATAGACGATATCTTCCTCGCCGATGCCGCCGGGCACCTCGGGCTTTTCGCCCTTGGCGGGCTGATACTCCACCAGCGGGTCTGCCCCCAGCACGCGGGGGTTGGAGGTGATGGTCTCGGTGGCGGTCATGCCTACGTTAGCGGCGTTGACACCGGAAGCTGCCCAGATACCCTTGCCCTCCACGGCGTTGGGCATGGCGGTAAACCGCAATGCGCCTTCCGGCAGGGGGATCTCCACATGGGAGAGGACGCTGCGGTAGGTCTTGGGCAGATCCTCCGGGTGGATCACGGTAAATTTTTTAGCGGTGAAATGGCCGGAGCCGGAGTCATCGTTGCGGGCGATCATGGTAGAGCCATCGTACGATGCTGCCTTGCCGACCAGAATGGTAGTGCAAGCCATAGGTTTTCCCTCCATATTCTATAATGTGTCTCTATTGTAGAACTTTTGCAGCGGAATTGCAACCGGGAAACAAAAACCGCCGCGCTGCGTACCACGGCAGAGCGGCGGGAGATGGAATGCTTTTTTCAGGCTGTTACTGGGCTGCCCAGTAGAAATCCTCGCCGGGCAGCGTACCGCCCACGGCGGCAGGATCGGCATCGTAGAGCACCTGCAGGTAGCCGGAGACGTCCGCCTTCAGTTCCTCGCCGGTCAGGCAGACGATGTTGCAGTTGGGCAGTGCCTTTTTGGCAATGGCGGCTTTTGCCACCACCCCCTGCTCCTCGCACAGGGCGGCGGTGCCGTCCAGATCGGTGTTGGCGGCGTTCACGCTTTGGGCGTAGTCTGCCAGAAAGGCGGCTACCACGTCCGGGTGCTCCTCGGCGTAGGCCTTGCGCACCACGGTCACACCGGTGATCAGCTGGGTGTCTGCCACCTTGTCCCACTCGGCGGTCAGGTCAAGGGCTACCCGCAGGGTGTCGTCCTTCAGTCCGGCAGCGGTCACATAGGGCTGGGGCAGCACCGCAATGGCATCCTGCGTGGTTGCCATCTGGGCGGTCACCTCGGTAGCCTCGCTATAATACTGAATATCCACATCCTTATCCGGGTCAAGGCCGTTGGCGGTAAGCAGATAACGCAGCACATACTCCGGGGTAGTGCCCTTGCCGGTGGACAGGATGGTGCGTTCCTTGAGGTCGGCCATGCTGTGGACGGTGTCGCCCTGCTCCACCACATACAAAACGCCCAAGGTATTCACTGCCACGGCCTGAATGCCGCCGCTGGTTTTCTGATACAGGGTCGCCGCCAGATTAGCCGGGATGGCAGCCATGTCCAGCTCACCCTTGATGAGCAGCGGCACGATCTCATCCGCAGCGCCGTAAAGCTGCAGATCGTAGTCCATGGCGGCAGTACCGGCCTGCTCCATCGACAGCAGGTTGACAAGCCCCATAGTGGTGGGGCCCTTCAGCCCCGCGATACGCAGCGGCTCGGTAGCAGACAGCGGCGCTGCGGTCTCTTCTTCCTCGGAAGCAGCCGCAGAGGAAGCAACTTCGGACACCACCGTGCTGGAAACGGCAGAGCTCGCGCTGCCGCCGCAGGCTGCAAGGCTCAGTGCAAGGCTGAACGCCAGCAGTAAGGACAGGATCTTTTTCATGAAATACTCCTTTTCACACCCGGCACGCCCCGGTACGGGAAGCGGAAACCGGTCTTTTTTTGAAAAATTTTGCAAAATCATTTGCTTTGCGCGTTCCAGTTTACTATAATAGGGGTAAAAATACCGTTGCGTGCGCAACGTAATTGCAGGAGGCTGCGGAGAACACTATTTTCTCTGCGGAGTTGCGATGAATAATTATCTGCCGCTGTTACAAACCACCACGCTGTTCGCGGGGCTTTCCGCTGCGGAGCTCAGCACGCTGCTGTCCAGGCTGGGGGGCAGTGTGCGCAGCTACGGCAAGGGCGAAGCCCTTGTGCTGGCGGGGGAGCCCAGCCGCCGGGTGGGCATCGTGCTGTCCGGCGAGCTGGAGGCCTACCGCCCGGCACCGGGCGGGGTGCGCATCCCCATCGCCCAGGTAGAGCCGGGCGGGGTGTTCGGGGACGTGCTGGGAGGCTCCAGCTTGTCCAGCCCGGTCACCGTGCTGGCTGCCGCCCCCTGTGAGGTGCTGCTGCTGCCCTACGAGCGGCTGCTGCTCTCGGACGGCAGCCCCGCCCACCAGCGGGTGGTGCAGAACCTTGTGCGCACCATCAGCGATAAATATTTTTCCCTCTCCCGCCGCATCGACCTGCTGGTGATGAAGAGCCTGCGCGCCAAGGTGGCGGCCTATCTGCTCAGCGAGGCCGCCCGCGCCCACAGCCTGACCTTCAGCATCCCTTTCTCCCGCATCCAGCTGGCGGATTACCTCAACTGCGACCGCAGCGCCCTTTCCCGGGAGTTGAGCACCATGCAGAAGGAAGGGCTCATCGACACCTACCGCAGCAGCTTCAAGCTGCTGGAGCCGGATGCCTTGCAGCAGATGGTGCAGTAGCCTTTTGCCAACTATCTTATATTTAAGGAGTAATCAAGCAATGTCCAAGCCTGTTCTCTGGATCGTGATCCCCTGCTACAACGAGGAGCAGGTGCTGCCCATTACAGCACCCATGTTTCTGGAAAAGATCCACAGTCTGACCGCACAGGGGCTGGTCAGCGATAAAAGCCGGGTGCTCTTTGTCAACGATGGATCCCGCGACAAAACGTGGGAGCTGATCCAAGGCTTTGCCGCACAGGACGAGCACTATATCGGCATCTCTCAAAGCCGCAACCGCGGCCACCAGAACGCCGTACTGGCGGGGCTGATGGAGGCGCTGCACAGCGACAGCTGCGACATCACCATCTCCATTGACTGCGACGGTCAGGACGACATCAACGCCATGGACGAGATGGTGAAAAAATATCTGGACGGTGCTGAGGTGGTGTACGGTGTGCGCAGCCGCCGGGACACCGACACCTTCTTCAAGCGGTTCACCGCCGAGGGCTTTTATCATGTGATGAACGCTCTGGGCGCGGATATCGTGTTCAACCACGCAGATTACCGCCTGATCAGCACCCGCGTGCTGGAAAGCTTTGCGGATTACAAGGAGGTCAACATCTTTTTGCGGGGCATGGTGCCGCTGGTGGGCTTTGCCCACGATGTGGTCACCTACGAGCGCCACGAGCGTCTGGCCGGCGAGAGCCACTACCCCCTGAGCAAGATGCTGGCGCTGGCTTTTGACGGCATTACCAGCCTTTCCAACAAACCCATCCGCATCATTACCGGGGCGGGCATCGTGGTAAGCCTTGTCAGCTTTATCGGGGTCATCTGGGCCATCGTGTGCGCCGCCATGGGCAGCAGTGTGGCAGGCTGGGCCTCTACCGTCTGCATCGTCTGCTTTATGGGCGGTGTGCAGCTGGTGTGTCTGGGCGTGATCGGTGAGTATATCGGCAAGATCTATATGGAAACCAAAGCCCGCCCGCGCTATATCATCTCGGAGCGCACATGGGCTCCCTACGAAAGGAAATATCACGGATGAGCAAGCAAAGTTGGAAGGGCAGCACCCTTTTGAACCCGGAGCCGCCGGTACTGGTATCCTGCGGCGGGCTGGATAAGCCCAACCTTATCACCATCGGCTGGACAGGCACCATCTGCACCCAGCCCAGCATGGTATCCATCAGCGTGCGCCCGGAGCGGTACAGCCATCAGCTGCTATGCGAGAGCGGGCAGTTCGCCATCAACCTGCCCACTGAAAAGCTGGTGCGCGCCATTGACTGGTGCGGCGTGAAGAGCGGCCGCGAAGTGGACAAGTTTGCCGCCTGCGGTCTGCATGCCGCCCCCGGCAGCGTGCTGACCGACTGCCCGGTGCTGGAGGAAAGCCCGGTCAATCTGGAGTGCCGCATCACCCAGCGCATCCCGCTGGGCAGCCACGACCTGTTTTTGGCCGAGGTGGTGGCCTGCGATGTGGACGAGAGCCTGCTGGACGAAAAAGGCAAGCTGTGCTTGGACAAGGCAAACCTCATCGTGTACAGCCACGGCGAGTATCTGGCCCTTGGCAAAAAGCTGGGCACCTTTGGTTACAGCGTGCGCAAGAAAAAGCCCGCAAAACGCAAGAAACAGTAAAAGCAACTCCGCAAAACAAGTACAGCAAGGCTGAGCATCCGAGAAAGTCAGGTGCTCAGCTTTTTCCATTTTCGCAGGCAGCAGCTTCGGCTCTATAATAAAAGCTTTCTGCCGAATCTGCCCAGAGCAGCGCGGCAGGCATTTTCAATCGTCCGATTCCCGTTGCATTCCGTCCGATTTTGTGATATACTCCCTACTGCTGTGCTTTTTTGTACAGTATCCTCAAAGAGCAACTTAGGATTTTAGGCTCCCCGGTGCCACTCGAGCGGCGCTGGGCAAAACCCACAGGAGCTGGCGGTTCCTGTGCGGTCAAAATCAAACCGCTGGAGTATTATCATGAATCAGAATTCTTCCGTCCGTAAGCTGGTGCACTGCGGTGTAGTGGCAGCCATCTATGTGGTGCTGTGTCTGGCACTGCAGCCCCTTTCCTATGGTGCTGTGCAGGTGCGTGTGGCCGAGGCTCTGTGCCTGCTGCCCGTGTTCGGTGCCGAGTACATCGTGGGTGTTGTGCTGGGTTGCTTCCTTGCAAACCTGCTGGGCTCCACCATCGTGGATGTGATCTTTGGCACACTGGCTACCCTGCTGGCCTGCCTTGTCACCTACAAGCTGCGCAATGTGCGCTTCAAGGGTCTGGCCATTGCCGCCAGCCTGCCCCCGGTGCTGTTCAACGCGGTGATCATCGGTATTGAGATCGCCGTGATGTTCCCGGACCCCACGTCCAGCGCCCCCCTCTGGCTGGCCTGCATCACCAACGGCATCTCGGTGGGCATCGGCGAGCTGATCAGCTGCACGGTGCTGGGCGTTGTGCTGGTAAAGCTGATCGAGAGCAACGCCGCGCTGCGCAAGGTGTTTGTGACGGAATAACGCAAGGAGGTTTCCATGCAGCCAAACGGTATGATCTTCTGGGACTGGAACGGTACCCTGATGGACGATGTGGATTTTACCCACAGCTGCCTGAACTGGATGCTGGAGACCCACGGCTACCCCCAGCGGTACAATCTGGCTGCCTACCGGGAGCTGTTCGGCTTTCCCATCGAGGACTACTACCGCTGTGCCGGGTTCGATTTTGCGCGGCACCCCTATCCGGAGCTTGCCGCACGCTTTATGGAGCACTACAACGCCGGTGTGCCCGGCTGCGCTGTAACGGCACACGCCGTTGACACCCTGCAAACGCTGACCCGCATGGGCTGGCAGCAGGCTGTGCTTTCCGCCTCCCGCCGTGATTACCTGATCGAGCAGGTATCCGCCCGGGGTCTGCAAGGCTTTTTTACCGAGTTGCTCGGCCTTGCGGACATTTACGGCGTAAGCAAGGTACAGCTTGGCACCGATTATCTGCGCCGCACCGGCATCGACCCGGCGGCCTGTGTGATGGTCGGCGACACCGACCACGATGCCGCAGTGGCTGCGGCCATCGGTGCAACTTGTGTGCTGTACACCGGCGGGCATCAGTCCCGCGCCCGACTGGAAAAGGCCAGTCCCTACGTCATCGACGACCTCGCCCAGCTGCCCGCATTGCTGGAAACGATATAATATTAGTGGCTCAGAAACACCTGTCGGTGTTTCTGAGCCACTTGTTTTTACAGCCTGTTCGCGCAAATAAAAAAGCAGACACACGAAAGTGTGTCTGCTTTTTTTGGTCGGAGCAGCGGGATTTGAACCCACGGCCTCCTCGTCCCGAACGAGGCGCGCTACCAACTGCGCTATGCCCCGAAAATACCGCAGCTTATTCGGCTGCGGTAACTGGTTGGGGATGAGAGAATCGAACTCCCACAAGTAGAGTCAGAGTCTACCGCACTACCACTATGCAAATCCCCAATATTCGGTTGTGTCAGCCGCGCCGTGCGTTGCTGACAAGGGATATTATACACGCCGGCGAGCTGCTTGTCAACCATTTTTTCAGTTTTTCTGCAAAAGTTTTCGCAGCGGTTTTCCGATGCACACAGGCTTGTAAATTTTTGGTTTTTCTCTTGACAGCACTTCCCTTTCGGAATACTCTAATACTATAAAAAGGTAGGACCCCGGTCAGCCCGGCACCCTTTGCCGGACCGTTCGGCTTTGCCTGAATGATAATGAAAGAGGGTATTTGAATGAAAAAACGTGTTGGTATCCTGACTTCTGGCGGCGATTGTCCGGGCCTGAACGCCACCATCCGCGGCGTTGCAAAAGCACTGTACGCCCGCATGGGAGATAACGTGGAGATCGTGGGCATCGCCAACGGTTACAGCGGCCTGATCAACGGCGACTACCGTGAAATGAACGAGGACGACTTCCGCGGCATCCTGACCTTAGGCGGCACCATTCTGGGCACCAAGCGCACCCCCTTCAAGCTGATGCGTGTGGTGGAGGACGACAACATTGATAAGGTCGCCGCCATGAAAAAGACCTACAAGGCGGCAAAGCTGGACTGTCTGCTGTGTCTGGGCGGCAACGGCACCCACAAGACCGCCAACCTGCTCTCGCAGGAGGGGCTGAACATCATCGGCCTGCCCAAGACCATTGACAACGATATCTACGGCACCGATGTGACTTTCGGCTTCCACACCGCTGTGGATATTGCCACAGACGTCATCGACCGCATCCACACCACCGCCGGCAGCCACAGCCGCGTGATGTGCATTGAGATCATGGGCAACAAGGCAGGCTGGCTTACCCTGTACTCCGGCATTGCCGGTGGTGCGGACATCATTCTGCTGCCGGAGCTGCCCTACGATATCGACCGCGTGTGCGAGGCCGTGGAGCGCCGCGCCAAGAAGGGTTCCAACTTCTCTATCCTTGCCGTGGCCGAGGGTGCCATCAACACCGAGGAAGCCCGCATGAAGCGCAAGGACTGGATGGCCAAGCGTGCCGAGGCCGGCCTTGGCACCACCGCCACCAACCGCATTGCACAGGCCGTGCAGAAAAAGACCGGCATGGAGACCCGCGTGTGCATCCCGGGTCATATGCAGCGCGGCGGCAGCCCCAGCGCCTACGACCGTGTACTGGCCACCCAGTTCGGCAGCTATGCTGCACAGCTGGTGGAGGTGGAGCGCTACGGCGTGACCGTGGCCATGGTGAACCGCCGGGTGACCGAGAACCGTCTGGCAGACATTGCCGGTAAGACCCGCAATGTGCCCGAAAACTGCGAGCTGCTGAGCGTGGCCCGCCGCATGGGCGTCTGTCTGGGCTGAACACCGCTTTTCCGTGCAGCTGCCGCCTGCTCCCGTGGCCAGCAGCGCTGCCCGGGCCGCCGTTTCTGCCGCAGCGTAAAAAATATTTTCACATGCCAAAGGGGCTGCCGCACAGCATTGTGCAGCAGCCCCTTTCCTGTTTCTGCCTATTTCTTAGCGGTCGGTCACATCATGCCGGGTGGGCGAGCCCTCGGCAAAGGCGGCGGCGCTTTCCAGCACACCGCGCACCATGCTCTTCACGTCCTCGTAGGTGTAAAAGGCAGTGTGGTCGGTCAGGATCACGTTGGGCATGGCGCGCAGAGCGGCCAGCTCCGGGTTGGGGATCACATCGCCCATGCGGTCGTAGTAGTACAGGCCGTTCTCGTTTTCCAGCACGTCCAAACCGGCAGCGCCCACCTGCCCGCTTTCCAGCGCAGCCAACAAAGCATCGCTGTCGATCAGCTTGCCGCGGGCGGTGTTCACAATGGTCACACCGGGCTTCATCTTGGCAAAGGCCTCGGCGTTGAGCAGGTGGTGGTTCTCCTCGGTAGCGTTGGTGTGCAGGGTGATGACATCACTCTCGGCAAGCAGGGTCTCCAGCGGCACATACTTTGCGATCTTCTTCACCTCGTCGTTCTGGTACAGGTCGTAGGCCAGCAGCTCACAGCCAAAGCCGGACAGGTGCTTCAGCACGGTCTGCCCGATGCGCCCCGTGCCGATAACGCCCACGGTGCAGTTGGAGATATCCCGGCCGATCTTGCCCTTCAGGGAATAGTCCTGCACTTCACCGCGCTTGAGGATGTGCCCCGCCTTGCGCAGGCTCATCAGCATGAGCATAATGGCAAAGTTCGCCACACCGTTGGGGGGATAATCCACGTTGGATACCTTCATGCCCAGCTCCCGCGCCTTTTCCAGATCTACATGGTCATAGCCGATGGAGCGGCAGCAGATCGCCTTTACCCCAAGGTCGTGAAAGCGCTGCAGCATGGGTGCGCTCATATCACAGGGGGTCAGCGATACCGCATCGTAGCCTGCGGCCAGCTGGGCGTTCTCCATGGTAGGATACGCCTCGGTATAGCCGTACTCGATGCCCCGCTGCTTTGCCAGATCCTCCAGAATACCCTGCTCATCGTAGGGGCGCAGGGTGTAGAAAAACACTTTGACTGCCATAAAATTCTCCTTCCGATCCTTCTTTACTAAAATGCGTGCCTGTGCAGCGCGTCCTGCACCGAGCGCCTGCACCTTTATAAGTATGCCTTTATTGTAGCACGTTTGCGGGAGGAGGACAGCCTTTTTAGGGTGAATTTTGTTCATTTTGCTGTTGAAGCTGCGTTTTCTGTCCCAAGTGGGCCAAAAAGGTTGTCAAAACAGGAAAAACAGGGTATGATAGAAGCCGGATCGCAAAGCTGCGGTCCTTCAATATTGTTAAAGGAGTGTGCTTTGTTATGCGCGCCTATGAACGACTGCTTGATTACGTCAAGGTCTACACCACCTCGGACCCGGAGTCCGGCACCCATCCTTCCGCTGCGCGGGAGTTTGATCTGGCTCACAAGCTGGTGGAGGAACTGAAGGCTCTGGGCGTGGAGGATGCCCGTGTGGACGAGCACTGCTACATCTACGGTTCCCTGCCCGCCACCCCCGGCTGCGAGGAAAAGCCCGCGCTGGGTCTGATTGCCCACATGGACACCGCCCCGGATGCCAGTGGCGAGAACGTGAACCCCATCCTGCACGAGAACTATGACGGCGGCGACGTGGTGCTGCCCGCCACCGGCAAGGTGATGAAGGTCTCCGCCTTCCCCTTCCTTGCCTCCATGAAGGGCGAGACCCTCATCACCACCGACGGCACCACCCTGCTGGGTGCAGACGACAAAGCCGGTGTGGCTGAGATCATGACCGCTGTGGAGACCGTTATCCGCGAGGGCCGCCCCCACGGCAAGCTGTGCATCGGCTTTACCCCGGACGAGGAGATCGGCGAGGGTGCCGACCTGTTCGATATCCCCGGCTTTGGCGCAGACTTTGCCTACACGGTGGATGGCGGTGATGCCGGCGACATCGAGTACGAGAACTTCAACGCTGCTGCCGCCACCGTGACCATCCACGGCTTCTCGGTGCACCCCGGCTCTGCCAAAGACACCATGATCAATGCCTCCAACGTTGCCATGGAGTTCCACGGCGCTCTGCCCGTGATGGCACGTCCCGAGACCACCGAGGGTCGTCAGGGCTTCTACCACCTGTGCCAGATGTACGGCGATGTCACCACCGCAAAGCTGGGCTACATCCTGCGCGACCACGATGCCGCCAAGCTGCAGTTCAAAAAGGACAATATGCAGGACATTGCTGATTACCTGAACGGCAAGTACGGCGCAGGCACCGTGGAAGTGGAGATCAAGGACAGCTACCGCAATATGCTGGAAAAGATCAAGCCCCACTTCCACCTCATCGAGACCGCCCGCAAGGCTGTGCGCATGGCCGGTCTGGAGCCGGTGGAGGTGCCCGTGCGCGGCGGCACCGATGGCGCTACCCTGAGCTGGATGGGTCTGCCCTGCCCCAATCTGGGCACCGGCGGCTTCAACTTCCACGGCGTGTGCGAGTGCACCACCGTGGAGCGGATGGACCGCTGCACCGAGATCGTGCTGAATATCATCTCCCTGTACGCAGAGTGATCTGCTTTTTCTGCGAAAAAACTTTCAGCGTGAAAACGGTCTGTCCCTATCGTTCAACATAAAAGCGGCGGCTGCACAATGCTTTGTGCAGCCGCCTGTTTTCATTTAACCTACGTTGATATGCCCCACTGGCATGATCTTGCGCTTATTGTCGTCCGGTTTGGCGGTCAGGCTCATGGCAAAGGCCACCGGGCCTACACGGCCCATGAACATGACCAGCATATACAGGATCTTTGCCCCGTTGTTCAGCTGGCTGGTTACGCCTACGGAAAGGCCCACCGTACCAAAGGCCGAGCAGGACTCGAAGATGGCATCCACCACGGACACGGCGTCCGAGGTGTTGTAGTACACCACAATGGCCGAGCCGATGACCGCCACAGCGCCCAGCACGATAATGGTCAGGGCGCGGTAGACGGTCTTGGACTCGATATGATGGTCAGCGATCACACAGTCATCGCGTCCCTGCGCCACGCTGCGGATGGTCAGGATGATGACAGCGAATGTGGTCACCTTCACGCCGCCGCCGGTAGAGCCGGGCGCTGCGCCGATGAATTGCAGCACGCTCATGAGCAGCTTGCTCAGGGTGCCGCAGGAGGCCAGATCCACGGTGTTCATGCCGGCGGTACGGGTGGATACCGACTGGAACAGTGAAGCCATCACCTTGCCGGGCACCGACAGCCCGCCCAGTGTGGCGGGGTTGTTCCATTCCATCAGTCCCAGCCCCAGCGCGCCGCCCAACCACAGGATCACCGAGAAGGACAGCACCACCTTGGCGTGCAGGGACAGACGGCGTTTCTGGTACCACTGGCACAGCTCCACCCAGACCATAAAGCCCAGACCGCCGGAGATGATCATGAAAATGATCACTGCCTGCACATAGTAGTTGTTGACATAGGGCACCAGCGAGGAGTACGCCCCGAACCGTCCGAAGAGGTCAAAGCCCGCATTGCAGAAGGCCGAAATGGCGGTGAATACGCTGATCCAGACGCCCTCCAGCCCGAACTGCGGCACAAAGGCGAACATCAGCAGCAGAATGCCGATGCCTTCAAACATCGCTGCCAGCCCCACCACGATCTTCAGCACACTTTTGGCCTGATCGTAGCCGTCCGCCGAAACGCTTTCGCCCAGCAACCGCAGATCCCGGAAGCCCATGCGCCGGCGCATGGCCAGCGCAAAAAAGCTGGTAAGGGTAACAAGACCAAGGCCGCCCACCTGAATGAGCAGCAGCACCACTGCCTGCCCGAACCATGTGAACTGCGTCCACGTATCCCGCACCACCAGACCGGTGACGCAGGTGGCGCTGGTGGCTGTGAACATGGCGTTGAGCACATCCAGCCGTCCGTGCCTGCTGGCAATAGGCAGGGTGAGCAGCAGCGTGCCCAGCGCGATCACAATAATAAAACTGACGCAGATGATCTGGGTCGGGGTGCTCAGTCCCAGCTTTCTTCGCCGGACTGACCTCTGGTGCCGCAGCTTTTTGCGGATATTTTTTATCTTTTCCATAGCATCCTCCCTGCGCAGCACGCAGCCGCTTTGCATTCCTTTATAGCATACACCATTTTGCCCGCAGGTTCAACTTGATTTTACAGCCCGGTTGCGGTATTATAATATGGTACTGTATTTTTGGGGTTTTCTGCCCCAAGGATGCAGAACTGTGTCTCCGTAGCTCAGCTGGATAGAGCGTCCGCCTCCTAAGAATTCGGTCAACCTGATACCTTGGGGGCAGAAGTGATTGTTCTAATCAAAAGCAAGACCGAGAATCACGGTTTTCTCAACAAATTTTGATGCAACAAGTTTAACACCGTTGCAGTCGGTCACTTCGGTGTGAAAATCATTCTGCATATTCGTTTCCAAGCGCGTTGAATTTCAAAAAATCAACGATAATACATAATATGCCTCAGTAGCTTAGCTGGATAAAGCGCCTCCCTCCTAAGGAGGAGACCGCAGGTTCGAATCCTGTCTGGGGTATCCCTTTATGAAAATGCGAAGGTCATTTTTCCATGTGAAAGACGATCTTCGCATTTTTCATTTTGAACCTATCACCAAAATTAGCCAGCTAATGCCATTAGCAGAATTTTCGGTTCCAGCTAATAAAATCAGGCTTCCAGCTAATGAAGCCCCATAAAGCACCTTTTGAGCTCTGTTTTCCCGCTCTCTACTAAAATTGGTAGCCGCTTTCCTGTAAATCCATGTAAATACAAGATAATTTGTGTAAATCTATTTTCCACATTCCCGCCCAAAACCGTGTAAAACACTTTTCTCCATACATAGCGCGTTCACTCGCTGTTCTCTCGGAACAGAAAGAGGAACGCGCTTTTTCTGTTTTCGGGCTGAACTTCCCGAATCCACCAAAGGAGGGTTTACCGATGAAAAAAGTTCTGACCGTCACGATGGACGGTGTCCGCTACCACGCTTCCCGCCCGGCAGATTGCCGGCACTGCTTCTTCTGGAAGAATCGAAAGAAGGGCTGCGTTCTCGGCAAAGAGAACTGCTACTATCTGATCGAGCCGCCCAAAGGCCCCAGCAAGTGCGAAGGGTGTCCCTACAAGCGGGCAAAGCCCTGTGTGCTGGTTCCCTGCTACAAAGACCTGATGGCACCGCTGGAGAAACGAGGTGATGCCAAGTGAGCCACAAGCGAAACGAAGCTCTGCGCCATGTTCAGCACTCCATGCACCATGTGATCGCCGCTGGCGAAGGTTCCGACCGTGCCCCGGACAGCTGCAAGCTGTGCCCGTACTATCGACCCGATTTCAAGTTCCGCACCTGCCTGTATGCCCACTGCCCTTATAAGAAGCAGGTCAATGTATTCCGTTCCACACCTGAAAAATGGGATATTCTCTATGCCCGAAAAAAAGCCGACAAGAACCGCAGACCTTGATTACTTCTATGGGCAGTCCAGCGAGCTGTTCTCCTTCTACCGGATTCCCAAGCTGTTGTTTCAGGATAGCCGCTTCCAACCGCTTTCCACAGATGCCAAAACGCTGTACGGTATCCTGCTGGACCGCATGAGCCTTTCAGCCCGGAATGGTTGGTTGGACAAAGCTGGGCGGGTGTTCATCATCTATACTGTGCAGGAGGTGCAGGATTCACTGGGCTGTGCCGATAAAAAGGCCACCAAGCTGCTGCGAGAACTGGAAGAGTACGGCCTGATTGAACGCAAACGGAGGGGGCTGGGCAAGCCCGACCTCATCTATGTAAAGAATTTTTCGTCAGAATCGTCAAAAACGCCCTACTTGAATCGTGATAATGACGATTCTGGAACCGTCCAGAATACGCTTCAAGATCCGGCCAAACTACGATGTAATAAGACTGAGAGAAATAATACAGAGGTAAGCGATACTGATCCTATCTATTCCGATGAAAACGACTGGATGAGCAAACGCGCCCAACTGGAAGAATATTTTTCTCAGTCTTTGGAGGTAGACCTTCTGCTCCGGCTCTGCCCGGACGATGAGGATACCATCTATCAGATCGTAGATTTGCTGGTGGACACCTGTGCCACCAACCGCAAACTGCTGCACATTGCCGGGGACGATAAGCCCGCCGAGGTGGTACGCAGCCGGTTTATGAAGCTGAACGCCGACCATATCCGCTTTGTGCTGAAGTGCCTTGCAGATAACAGCAGCCCGATCCGAAACATGAAACAATATCTGCTCGCTTCTCTGTATAACGCACCCACCACGATGCAGCTTTCCTACCAGAACCAAACCAACCATGACTTAACGATGCGGAGGTGATGAAAATTTCAAAGAAAGCAACTACGATTGCCATCGTCAACCAGAAAGGCGGCACCGGTAAGACCACCACCTGTGAAAATCTTGGCATCGGGCTGGCGATGGAGGGCAAGAAGGTCCTACTGGTGGACGCTGACCCGCAGGGGTCACTTACCATCAGCATGGGCTGGCAGCAGCCCGATGAACTGCCTACCACCCTTTCCACCCTGATGGCAAAAGCCATGAACGATCAGAGCATTCCGCCCGGTGAAGGCATCCTGCACCATGCAGAGGGCGTTGACCTGATTCCGGCAAACATTGAACTGGCAGGGCTGGAAGTTTCCCTTGTCAACTGCATGAACCGGGAAAAGATGCTCAAACAGGTGTTGGAGGGTGCAAAGCACGACTACGATTTCATTCTGCTGGATTGCACCCCTTCCCTTGGGATGCTGACCGTCAATGCACTGGCAGCAGCGGACACCACCCTGATTCCCGTGCAGGCGCAGTATCTTTCCGCAAAAGGTCTGGAACAGCTTTTGCAGACCGTGCAGAAAGTCCGGCGGCAGATCAATCCGAAGCTAAAAATCGAGGGCATCCTGCTGACTATGACAGACAGCCGCACCAACTATGGGCAGCAGATCGACAACCTGATTCGGGGTGCTTACGGCAGCAAGATCAAAGTGTTCGACCAGACCATTCCCCGGTCTGTCCGCGCTGCGGAGATCAGTGCCGTGGGTAAGAGCATTTTCCAGCACGACCCCAAAGGCAAGGTGGCAGAAGCCTATAAATCTCTGACAAGGGAGGTGATGGCGAATGCCGAAAAACAGCTTAAACGTGTCGCTGAAAGGGGCAGATGACATTTTCTCCACGGAAGAATCCCGACAGGAGCAGCAACGAGAGCAGGTGCAACAGATCCCCATTGGAGAGCTGTTCCCTTTCAAGAACCACCCCTTTAAGGTCTTGGATGATGAGTCCATGCAGCGCACGGTGGAAAGCGTGGAGCAGTACGGTGTGCTTTCTCCGCTGATTGCACGCCCACGCCCGGAAGGTGGCTACGAGATCATCTCCGGGCACCGCCGTCAGCACGCTGCACAGCTTGCTGGGCTGGATGCTCTGCCTGTTATCGTCCGTCAGATGGATGATGATGCCGCTGTTTTGCTCATGGTGGATTCAAACCTCCAAAGAGAGAACATCCTGCCCAGTGAAAGGGCTTTCGCCTACAAAATGAAGCTGGAGGCTCTAAAAAATCAAGGTGCTAGGTCAGATTTAACTTGTGGCCAATTTGGCCACAAGTTAATTGGTGCAAAAGCGCGAGATATTGTCGCTGATGAATCAGGTGACAACGCTCGAAATGTCCAAAGGTTTATCCGTCTGACTAGCCTCATCCCTGAACTGCTGGACATGGTAGACGAAAAGAAAATTGCCTTCAATCCCGCTGTGGAATTGTCCTATCTGGACGAAAGCCAACAGCGGGATTTTTTAGAAGCGATGAACGACACCCAGAATGCACCGTCCCTTTCCCAAGCGCAGCGGCTTAAAAAGCTGGCGCAGGAAGGGCACTTCTCGTATGACGTTGCCTTTGCGGTCATGGGAGAAGAGAAAAAGGACGAACTGGACAAGGTTGTCATCAAAAACGACACCCTGCGGAAATATTTCCCGCGCAGCTACACCCCGAAACAGATGGAGGACACCATCATCAAGCTGCTGGATCAGTGGCAGCGTAAACAGCAGCGGCAGAATGAACGCTGATACACCTTTTGAACGTAAGACCCGACCGGGTCTTTCTTTTTTGCAAAAATTAGGAGAAAAATACTATGAACACTACCATTGATCTCAAGACCGCAAAGACCATCGAAGCCATGAACCAGAAGGTCAACCACATGGACACTGCTGTGACCGACTTCTTTAACAAGATGAGCGATGTGCTGGAGCGGCAGCTCGGCGATGATGAAGTTTACGCCGCTGTGATTGCCCCGGAGATTGAACTGACTATCACTCCGCTGGCGAACGTTCGCAGTTACCTGCCTTGCTTCGATGAAGCAGATTCCTGCTACAGCATCAGCGACGATGTGCCGCTGGCTCTCTGTTACGACCCTCGTCAGGTCATCACACTGGCTGGCAAGCGGTATCTGTCCGGTGCCGTTGTCTTTGTCCGCTACGACACCAATGGCAGCTTTGTTGCCCTTACCACCAGTGATCTGTATCTGATCCAGTGCTATCTGGCCGAGAACAGTGTTCCTCTGATGGCTGGACGCGAGAAGATGGTCTGCATCTGCATTGACTGAGAGGTGCAGCATGGACACCGAAATGACCTGCTATGAGAGTTTCGCAGAAGTCACGGAGGACTTTTACTGTTCCGCCGTTGATGTTTTGAAGATTCTGGTTCTCCGTCTGCACGACTACCATGCTCGTTGCTTCCATTCTCTGCGGGATGCTCTGTACGACTATTTTTCTACCGATGCCGCACCGCATACTCATGCCAATGTTTCCACTAAGCATACCGTCACCGCGTCTTGCGCTCCCCGTCCTCCCTGAGAGGATTCTTCTCACAGTTCAGTCAATGCAGGAGGTTCGCTATGAATTATATTTATTCGTTTATCATTTTTGAAGCTGGTGCCTTTTTCGGCTTCTTTGTGGCAGCTCTGTTGAACGCCGCCCGTGCTGGGCAGGAAATCACTATCAAATTCGAGGAGGAAGATAATGGAACAGACCGAGAACACCTTGTCGGTGCTGAAAATTGCGCCGGGGCAGTATCCGCAGCAGGTCGAGATCGATAATGACCTGAAAGCATTGCAGCAGGCTGTCGGCGGCTCCATCGGCGCAAGCTACCCTTTTGAAGATCCGGTTGCCATCGTCTATAACGATGACGGCAAGCTCATGGGACTGCCGTTGAACCGTGCCTTATGGGACGAGGACGGGCTGATGTACGATGTTATTGCCGGGACCTTTTTGGTGGTAGGTCTGGGTGAGGAGGATTTTGTATCGCTCTCCCCGGAGCTGGCGCAGAAGTATGAAGAAGAATTTCATCAACCCGAAGCCTTTCTTCCTCTGGGGCGTCGCCTGATAGTCATTCCAGTTCCGGATGAATCGGTTCAGAATGACGCAGAGAAGGCCGTAAACAAGCCCCCGGTGGAACATGACCGCTAAGACGATTTTCTGCACAGGAGGTGGTAACGATGCAGGAAGAAATCGAGCATAAGACGGTCAACCTTGCCATCTCGACCACAAAACTGTCTGCCCGCACCCTGCTGCGTGGGATGCAGTTTTTGCTGCGGCAGTACGATAAGCACGCTTCGCAGGGCAAGCAGTCCATGAAGCGGCTGGTACGGCAGAACCGTGGCGTTACCAATGTGGAGATCCAGAAAACCGGCATCAAGGATTTTGACCGCTATGCTAAGCGGTATCACATCGACTACTCCATCCAGAAAGACCTGTCCTGCAAGCCGCCCCGGTATCTGGTCTACTTCAAGGCACAGGACACGGATGCCTTGAGCGCAGCGTTCAAGGAATATTCGGCATCGGTGCTGGATAAAACCAAGCGTCCTTCCGTGCTGGCAAAGCTGCATGATCTGGCGCAGTCCGTTGCAAATCTGCCGGACAAAGTGCGGCACAAGCAGGAGGAGCGCGGCCTATGAGCAAAAAGAAGCTTTCCAAGCTGCTGGCGCTCTATCTGCCCTATGTGGTAATTGGCTTGCTAGCCACCAATCTGGGCGAGGCGTGGCGGCTGGCCGTGGGCAAGGAACTGGGCGATAAAATCGTATCGCTGATGGGAACTATTCCGGCAGCGTTTGCCAATCCGCTGCCCAGCCTGCACCCATTTGACTTGTTCATTGGTCTGTGCTGCGGCGCTGGAATGCGGCTGGCGGTGTACCTGAAAGGCAAAAACGCCAAGAAGTACCGTCACGGCATGGAGTACGGCTCTGCCCGGTGGGGCGGACCCAAAGATATCGAGCCGTTCATGGCTCCGAAATTTGAGGACAATATCATCCTCACCAAAACAGAACGCCTGATGATGTCCAACCGCCCACCTGACCCCAAGAACGCCCGGAACAAAAATGTGCTGGTAGTCGGCGGCTCCGGCAGCGGTAAGACAAGGTTCTTTATCAAGCCGAATCTGCTGCAATGTGATTCCAAGAATTTTCCGGTATCATTCGTGGTTACAGATCCGAAAGGTAGTATCGGCGTGGAATGTGGAGAAGCCCTGTTAAAGCACGGCTACAATCTAAAATTCTTCAACACCATCAACTTTTCCAAGAGTATGCGCTATAACCCCATGGCGTACATCCACAGTGAAAAGGATGTTCTGAAACTTGTCACCGCGCTGATGACCAACACCAAGGGTGAGGGTCAGGGCGGCGACCCATTCTGGGACAAAGCGGAACGGCTTTTGCTCGTTTCGCTGATCGCTTACCTTCACTATGAAGCCCCGGTTGAGGAGCAAAACTTCGCAACACTGTTGGAAATGTTGAATACCATGCAGGTGTCTGAGGACGATGAAACTTATCAGAATCCAGTTGACCTACTGTTTGAGGATCTGGGCAAGAAGAAGCCAAAATCCTTTGCCGTGCGGCAGTACAAACTTTACAAGCTAGCTGCCGGTGTTACATAATACAGACAGAATTTTAATACAGCTTGATTCAAACCGAATCGAGCTACATTAAAAGGCTATCTGCCAAAATTTTACGAAAGGATGTGATAGTTGTGGCGAGGAAATCCGAACGCTATCCTGCGCTCTACGAACGCCTGAGCCACGATGACGAGCTTCAGGGCGAATCGAACTCTATCTCCAATCAGAAGCGAATACTGGAGGACTACGCCGAACAGCACGGTTTTACCAACTGCATCCACTTTACGGACGATGGTATCTCTGGTACGCAATTCGACCGTCCCGGCTTTCAGAAGATGATTGCTGAAGTCAAAGCTGACCGAATCTCTGTCGTTATCATAAAGGATATGAGCCGTTTTGGTCGTGACTATCTGCAAGTCGGCACCTATATGGAAGTGCTGCGGAAGCACGATACCCGGCTGATTGCTCTAAATGACAGTGTGGACACTCTCAAAGGGGATGATGAATTTACACCATTCCGAAACATTATGAACGAGTGGTACGCCCGTGACACCAGCAAGAAAATCCGTTCGGCGTTTCAGGCAAAGAACCTTGCCGGGAAGCATACCAGCAGTTCTGTGCCCTACGGATACCTGAAATCCGATCAGGACAAGAACCAGTGGGTCATCGACCCGGTGGCGGCTCCTATCGTCCAGCGCATCTACCGCATGACGATGGAGGGCAAAGGCCCTTATCAAATCGCTGCTATCCTTTCTGCCGAACACATTGAAATCCCTGCTTACTACCACCAAAAGCTGGGTATCGGCTTATGGCAGACGCGGGAAATCAGAGACCCCTACAAATGGGGTAGTTCCACAATCGTCCACATCCTGACCAATCCCTGCTACTTGGGGCACACCTGCAATTTCAAGACCCGGAAGCATTTTAAGGACAAGAAAAGTCATTATGTTGACCAAGACCAGTGGACGATTATCGAAAACACTCAAGAGCCTATTATCGATCAGGAGACTTACGACAACGTGCAGCGGATTCGCGCTGGCGTCCGCCGCTATCCTGATGGCTGGGGCGAAGCCCATCCCCTCGGCGGGCTGCTGTACTGCGCAGACTGCGGAAGCCCGATGTATGTCAATCGTACTGGAAATGGAAAACGTGTCGCAAACTTTTCCTGCTCTGGCTATGGAAAAATCCCTGTTGGCAGCAAATGCTCCAGCGGACACCGGGTAAACGCTGATTCTGTGATGGCACTGATTCAGGAAACGCTGCGGGAAATCGTTCGATTTTCTAAAGAAGACGAAGAAGAATTCGTCCGTGTCGTAAAGGCCGAAGCGGAAAACCAGCAGTCCAGCGAGATCAAAGGTCAAAAGACACGCCTTGCAGCTTGTAAAAAGCGACTGGATGAATTGGAAACGCTAATCTGCAAAATCTATGAGGACAACGCCCTCGGAAAACTCCCTGACAAGCGGTATCAAATTCTGGATGCCCAGTACGCCAAGGAGCAGGAAAGCCTTGAAGCGGAAGCTGCTTCCCTGCAAAAAGCAGTAGACGAATACGAAAGCGGCCAGAAATCCGCCGATAAATTCATCGCACTGGTCAAGAAATATCAGAATTTTGAAAAACTGGACACCGTGATGTTGAACGAATTTATCTACAAGATTTTTGTGCATGAGCGAGATTACAAAGGAGTTGCAAATTCTCCGCAGACCATTGAAATCTACTTCAATTTCATCGGAAAGTTTGGTACACAAGAAGTCAATCAGCCGACCGAAGAAGAACGTGCTGAAATTGCCGAAAAAGAGCGTCTGCGTAAAAAGCGGCATGAAGCCTACCTTCGCCGTAAGGCTAATGGATGGCAGAATGCCTATTACCAGAAGCATAAAGCAGCGAAGAAAGCGGCTATAGATGCCAAGAAAGAAGCAATCCGCGCCGAAGATCAGGCAAATGGTGTCTACTATCTGCCCAATCAGAAAGGAGAATCCGCATGAACGAACTGAAGAAATCTATCCATGACAATGCCAACGGTCTGGACTACACCCTTGTCAACGACCACTATCTGCCGAATCTGACCGCAGCAGCCCCGGCAGAGCAGCACCCCACCGGGCGGTGGGGCCGCTTACATAAAATGTATCTGAAGGAGCAGCGTCCCATCCAGTATAATCAACTGCTCCTGTCCGGTGAGTTGGGCGGCTATCTTGCCAAGCTGGACAAGCAAGTCGAGGAACAGCTTGCATTGACCGTCCGGCAGATGCAGGAAGCCGAGGGCGTGACCGAAGCCCTGAAAGCTGCCGATCAACTGGAGTGGGTGCGCCGAATGAACAGCATCCGCAACCGTGCGGAGGAGATCATCAAGACCGAGCTGATTTTTGTATAAGAAGGTGCCCACGATGGCTGTGCTGAAATGGATGCTGAAACTTGCCCTTCTCCCGCTGCTTCTGCTGCTGATTCTGGCACAGTGGGTGGGCATCTTCCTCACGACCTTCTCCACTGTCCTGACGAATCTGCTGGCGGGGCTGTTCTTCTTCGTGGCTCTGGCAAGCTGGATTATGAGGCTGGCAGACGGCGGCGAAGTCCTGAAAATGCTGATTACCGCATTTGTGGTTTTCGTCCTACCTTACATAGCAATGTCGATCATCGTAAAAATCTCTATTTTCGCTGATGAACTCCGGGATTTTCTCCAATCCTGAGTTCAAGACCGCCCTGCACAACGCACGGCGGTCTTTTTGCTACATCGGGTCTGCACAGGGCAGGCCCTTTTTTAATACGGAGGAACAAGCCTATGAAACTGACGTTTGAGGAAAAGAAGCTGCTCTACACCTATGGCTGCGCCGATCTGGAATTGACACGCAAGCGGCTGTACGAGATTGCCGGGCTGACGGTTGACCCCAATCAGAACAAGCTGGTGTATGACTTCTGCCGGAAGCTGGAGGACGAAACGCTGGCAGACTGGTATGACCAGATGTTCTATTTTGTCCGTGCCGAGATGGAGTGCTACACCAATATGCGGCTCCTGATACAGGACATCGAGGAGGACGAGGACTGGGGACCGACCATCTTTGACAAATCCGAGGAGGGAGAACTGATTGACGATGTTTAAGCTGGAAACCATGATCTATGCCAGCGAGGACGGGACAAACAGCGTGTTCACGCTGAATCTCGCCTTGCAAAAGCAGCTTGATGCCCTTGCAACGCAGCACCCGGAGGTGTGCCAGCGGAAGGCAAGGGGCGAAGCTGGCGGGGTGATATATCACTTCACACAGAACAATATTGAGTTTCTTAAAATAAACCCGTAATAAGAATCTTACGCCATTATCCTAGAAGAAACCTTGAAGATTCACGCACAATGCACCAATACGTCAATTTGTGCGTGAAAATACATAATCGATTTGTTGTTTTAGATGTTTTCCTGAACATCACCTGGACATCGAGCCTTGAATTTGCTATAATGTAGCAGATGTTTAAGTCTAAAACTCCTGGACTTTACCAACAGGATTTGATATAATAGACTCAAAAGGATGGAGGTTCAGATATGCCTTATGCAGTTGATTTGTTCTGCGGTGCAGGTGGTTGTTCTGAAGGCTTAATTCAGGCTGGATTTCATATTTTATTCAGTTCTGATATCAGTGATATGGTCGAAGTCACCTACAAGCACAGGCATGAACAGCTTGGTTTGATTCAGGGAAAAAACACATGGTTTGAGCGTTCTGATATCAGAGATTTAACTGGCGATGACATACGCAAACATATCACAGAGCTAGAAATCTTTAAAGGCAAGGAAATGCCGGAAATTGATTTGATGATAGGGGGACCAAGCTGTCAGGGATTTTCTCGCGCAGGACGACGCGATAAGTCGGATCCCAGAAATATGCTGTTCGGTGAGTATGTCCGAGTCATTAATGAAATCAAGCCTAAGTATATCGTTCTTGAAAATGTTGAAGGCTTCGTTGATATGCAATTCATGGGATACAAAGGTATCACTGGCATTGAGTACCCGGATGGAAGTGTGACCCCGTTTATTCTTAGAAGTGAATTAAATGAAATTGGATATGATACCCTTGAACCAAGAATTCTTAATGCCGCAGATTATGGCGTTCCTCAGCGAAGAAACAGAATAATATTTATGGGATATCGAAGAGGTCTTACACCTCCGCAGTATCCGGAACCAACAGTGAAGCCCGAAGAAAGGCTCACCTTGCTTGATGCAATTGGAGACTTGATTTCTGATTCAGAGAAAAAAGCGACAATTAACCCTGTCCCTACCCAGTATCAGCTAGATAGTTTTCATGGGAGAACTCCTGCAATTGATGAAAAGCCGATTGCGGCGAAATGTATTACCAACACTGAACTTCCGAAGCAAACGGATATTGTGTGTGAACGTTTTGAACTCTTCCGACCGGGAGAATCTGGAACATATCTTAAACGTAGGGTTATGGAAGAAGGAATTGATATTTCTGATAAGCCCTGCTTGATTGCTATGTGCAGTGAGCGATTGGGTATATCCGCATCAGAGGTTATCGAATTGTTTGGAAAACCTGGGGCAACAAAGGAGCAAACAGAAGTTCTTCTTACCAAGAAGAATATTCGCCAAAGATTTGCTCCAGATCAGCCTTCGGCAACTGTTGTAACTATCGCTGATGACTATATTAGTCCTTGGGAACCTAGAACCTTCAGTGTAAGAGAAATGGCTCGTTGTCAATCGTTTGATGATTCTTTTGAGTTTTTAGGAAAACGCACAACTGGAGGTCTCCTTCGCAGAAAAGAGGTTCCTCAGTATACGCAAGTAGGCAATGCTGTACCGCCGCTTTTGGCAAAAGCAGTTGCACTTGAAATCAAAAAAGTGCTTTAATAAAAAATGAGGGCAGTCGTTGTGAACTGCCCTCATTTTTATCTTGTTAAATCGTATTCAATCACTTCAGGAAAGAGGAGATTGACGTTTTGTGGCATAATTTTGAATGGAAAGCCATGGTCACGAACCATTCCGTTAGGTTTATAGTGCATTAAGAAATCCACACTAACTATGCCATCTGCAATCAATCCGGCAAAAAGAGAGATATTAGGATTTCTGGTATACTTAATATGGTCGTATCTGAAATATTCCCAACCGTCAACAACATTAACGGAAGCTTTAACCCAAAAGGTAGCTGGATGCTTTTCTAAAAGGCGATTACGAAGGACTTGCATATCCCAAGATGTGACAAGTTGTGGAGGTCGTGGACGATCGGTTGCATGAATGACGTCAACCGAATCTTGAGGTTCATTATATTCAAGAGTTAGACCTTGGGAATTAACCATTCTTGATGTAAGCGTACAGTAAAGCTGAAAGCGGCGAGCTCCGTTGTCATCTTCTCCCCAATATCCAAATGTATCAAGTATCTCACGTTCAGACATAGCAACTCGCCAATCAGGCGTTTTGTCAAACAATGTACAACGATTAGGAGTAGATAGCCTTCTGCGAGATGCTTTTAATTCAATGCCCTTATAATCTGGAGTCTTATTTCTTACCAAACCGAGCGCATGTTCAAGAGTATCTCCTACACCCGGATCGCCTCTGGTTACCGAACGCAAGAAGCCTTGATTGTGTGCTTCTTGAATCTTCAATCTTAGTTCTTCAGCAACAAGATTCTCGTGATGAACTGCTTCACACAAAACATCATAGCAGAAGCCACCATTGAAAAGAGAATCGGCAATCCGATTATCCGAAAGGTTGAAAACGTAAAGAGACCCTTCCATGACAATCAGGGCCAATAAATTTCGAGGGGCACAATAACTCTTTAAATTATAAATCCATAATCTGGGATCGCCCATTTTGGTTACAGGACGATATAAAGAGGTTTCTGTTGGGATTAATTCGCGATCCGTTACGAGGAATGTTTGAATTAGAACCTTGTTAGCCGGCCCCTGTTGCTGTAAATCATAGTCATGAAGCCCCTGATCTAAGAAAAGCTGTCGTACCGATGTGGTTGCATCCATTATGGATTTTCCAAAACCCGTCGGCGTAGGAACAAGAAAAGCAACAGGCACACCTGCCTGAGCAAACAAAGGGAGAAATCGCTCAATCGGAGTATCAGACATCGCTAACACTTTACCACTTCCCTTGAATTAGAATTTACTTGTTAGTAGCAGTCTAGCATATTTTCTCTATGAAATCAATTTGATTTTTAGAACATTGGGTAGAAGCACTGTAGGTTTGCCAATGATGTGTTACACAGCGGGTGCAGAAGACTGATTACTGTATTTAGCAAGATATTCGTTAAAAAACTACGTTTGATTGAACTTTTTCAAAAGCTGTGATATAATGAACTCCCCCTATTCGATTGAAAACCTCTGACCAAAGGAGCAGACAGTGAATCTCTTTTTAAAAGGAAACGGAAGCGTATCAGATTACCTCAGAAAACTTTATGGCGAATTAGAAAGTGAAATTGATTCATTTGCGGATGAAAAGATTGTGAATTGTGACGTTGATGAATGGACGGAATACCTTACGGAAAAATATCGAGTTGAGCCAATTTCTTTCTATGTGGATTATGCTACAAGGAGTATCCAGAAAACCCAAATCAAAAGGAATAATCCGTGGGGCCACTTTGGTGATGTCTATGGTGAACCTCAATTCTATATGGTCGATGGATGCAATATTGATTACAAAGTTCCTTTTTCCGGGGATGACGTGCTTCTTAAATGTACGCCGTCTACTTATATAATGACTAGTTTTGAAATCTTTGGATTTCAAAAACCAAGTAACACGAATTATGGCTTTATCACAATCCGATTATCATATACAAACCAAGAAATGAAAGGTTTTGGAGATAATCTGGAAGAGAAAGTAAATAGTGATTTCCGAAATCAGTTTAGCAGCTTTGAAAAGATGAGCGGCTACGCAAACGATGACATACGAAGCTATAATGAAAATCTAACATCGAATGTACAACAGCTGTTAAATAAACGCCGAGAAAAAGCAGATGTGTTCTTTTCTTTTAGTAAAGCATTGAAAATCCCCCTCAACTTAAATTCTTCTTCTCCAAATCTAACACCGATTCCATTAAAGAAACCACATAGAGCAAATCTAAATGAGCCGAAGCCTCACGCACAAGAACAACAATTTTATATTGATGATAGCGATTTTGAAAACATCATTAAAATCATTCATCTTTGCGGAACGGCTTTGGAAGAAAGTGCTAAGACATTCAATCAATTTAATGAAGAAGCACTTCGTGACTACATCAAGGGAATGTTGAGTTCTCATTATGAGAACACCGTAACGGGTGAAACATTCAGGCGTGTTGGCAAAACCGACATTCAGATTCAACGTGAAGATAAGGCTGCTTTCATTGCAGAATGCAAAGTTTGGCACGGAATAAAACTTTTCTCTGACGCTATTGAACAATTGTTTTGCTATGCAACGTGGAAGGACACTAAACTTTCCCTCATTATTTTTAATAAGGAAAACAAGAATTTTGCAGGCGTTCAGCAGCAAATTCAAAGTTGGCTTAAAGAGAATTGTAAAAGCTGTAAGCAATGGAACTCTAATATTTGGGACTGCGTGAAATACCGCGAAGATACAGGGCGAGATGTTCGGTTAGCAGTTGCATTGTATGATATTTCCATCAAGGAACTTCCGAATTCAAAGAAGAACTAACTATGTTTACTATGAGCAGCAAAGGAGCCTTTCCCTTTGCTGCTCTTTTTTGTAAAAAGGAGCGTGATGCCATGACCCAACCCAAAACCGACCTTGCCTATCTCCGCAACGAAAAAGCCAAAGCAGAGCAGAAGCTGCGCTCTTGCCAGCACCGGGAGAAAATCCTTGAACGCCAGATGTCAGAGCTGAACCGGAGAGAGCGCGTGCATCGTCTTTGCACCCGTGCCGGAATGCTGGAAAGCTTTCTGGTCTGTCCGGGAGAACTGACCGACGATCAGGTGATGGAACTTCTGAAAATCTCGTTCCGTCAACCGGAAGTCGTGCTGGCTCTTGCAAAGATGGTGCATGATGTTCACGAACGCAGCAACGTCCAAAACCCTTTAGAATAAAGGGCGCAATTATACACCGTTCCGGTGAAATTGCGGTCTTGCAGACGGCTCGATGAAATCGAAGCTGGCGTTTGTGCGCCAGCCCGATTCCATCCCAAGGAAAACTGCATTTTCCTTGCGCTGTTACCGCAGCTATCCTTTTGCTCGCTACCATAAAACACACATAGAAAAAGCCGATTGGAAACAGCAACATTTCCAATCGGCTTATCTTTTTGTTAGGCAGATTTCTTTTCAGCTAATGCCCGGACTTCCTCAATTGAAAGGTCGGTGTACTTTGCCACCTTTTCACAAGGCACACCATCTGCCAACATTGCCAATGCGTGTTTGACCGATGTTTCATGCTCGGTTTCATCCCGCATCTTTTCCATAGCTCTGCACATAGCTGCCACTCCCTTCGTGTCTTCTTTGAAATAACGAACCCTCTGTGCCAAAATGGAATAATTCATATCCTTCGAGTTGGTACAGAAAAAGTCGTGCATCAGTTTTCCTAATGCGGTTTCGTCCTTGATTTGTGAGTTTACATAAACGATGTGAGCCTGATCATTAAAAAACGTTCCAGTTTCCCGAATTGTACGGTCAACATGATAAATGGGAAGGCCGGCCTTTAATACGTCATTCTCGGTGATAAAAATAACGTATGTTTCGTTCAGCGCATCGTAATCATCGCCCGCATCCGTCAGGTTTGCATCCAGCAGGCTGCTGTTGTACCGTGCGCGCTTTTCACTCGCACCACGGTCACTGCGCTGCACCTCAATATTATATGCACGGCTTTCCCGATCTACCGCCAAAATATCCAGACGAACGGAGCGGCCTTGCAGATTTTTAATGCTGTACTGGCCATGAACCTCTTTGACGGTCAAGTCATCCCGTTTCAAGATGATCTGCAAAAGGAACTCAGCACAGGCACGTTCTTCAAACACCGCAGCCATGAAATCATCATCAATCAGACGTAAGCCACGCAACCGCTGCAAATCTTCTTCGTGTTTCCGTTCAAAATCCAATTCTTGTTGTGATTTTCTTTCCGACATCGGTTCACCAACTTTCTGCTTGCTTATTCAAGCTAATAATACCATAAGTTCGTGATTTTTACAAGTGAACGATTCAAATGTTATCGAGGGGGTGATGCCTATTCCGTGTCCGCATTTCAAAATCACCATCGTCAAGCGCAGCCAAGGTCAGTCCGCTGTTGCCGGGGCCGCTTACCAGAGCGGCGAACGGCTGTTTAGTGAGTACGACCAGAAAACGAAATTTTACAACAAGAAGAAAGAACTTGTCCACGCCGAGATCATGCTGCCGTCCCATGCGCCGCCCGGATATGCAGACCGGGCAACCCTCTGGAATGCCGTAGAAGCCGTGGAAAACCAGTGGAACTCCCAGCTTGCCAGGCGCATCGTGCTGGCGTTTCCGGTGGAAGTCCCGAAGGAGCAGTATCTCTCCATGATAAAGGGATTTTGTCAGGAGCAGTTTGTTTCCAAAGGGATGATCGCTGACTTTGCCATCCACGACAAGGGAGATGGCAACCCACACGCCCACATTCTGCTGACATTCCGGGCAATGGACGAACACGGCAAGTGGCTCCCGAAAGCCCGAAAGGTGTACGACCTTGACGAAAACGGTGAGCGCATTCAGATTCCTTCCGGCAACTGGAAGTGCCACAAGGAAAACACGGTGGACTGGAACGACCAGAAGTACGCCGAGGTCTGGCGGCATAGCTGGGAAACCATCACCAACCGCTATCTGGAAGCTGCTGGCAGACCGGAACGTGTTGACCTGCGGTCCTTTGAGCGGCAGGGCATCCAGCAGATACCGACCGTGCATCTCGGTCCCGCCGCACACCAGATGGAAAAGCGTGGAGTGGAAACCTTTCTCGGCAATTTGAACCGGGATATTCGTGCTGCCAACAGCCTGATGCAGTCCATTCGCAGCACCATCCGTGGACTGCAACGCTGGATCGCAGACCTGACCGAAAAGAAGCAGCTTCTTCTGGACGCTCTGGAAAAGGCAAAGGAACCCACGCTTTCTGATTTGCTGGTGGACTACTTCAACCTCCGCAACGAGCAGCGCAGCGAGTGGTCTGGCAAGGCAAAACTGAAATGCACTGTCCGGGACTTTGAGGAAGTTAAACGGGCTGTGGACTATCTGAAAGCCCATTCTCTGAACACCATCGAGGATTTGGACACTGCAATTTCTAACCTGAATCAGACCGCCGCCCCTCTCCGCAGGCAGTTGAAACAGAACGAAAACCGTATGCGGACAATCGCCCAGATCAGGGACGCTGCTGCCGTCCATGCCAAGCTGAAGCCCATCCATGATACCTTTATGAAGAAAAACTTCAAGCTAACCAAGGACGCTTACGCTGCCCAGCACAAAGAGGAGCTGGACACCTTTAATAAAGCTGTCCGCACCCTGATGAAGCTGAACGGCAGCACAACAGTGGATTTTTCGGCATTGGATGCCGAATTTTCTGCGCTGCAATCCGGCAGCGCAGAACTGCGCACCCAACTGGAAACCTTGCAGCCGGACATCTCTGCCTTGAAAAATATCCGCAAGTATATCGACATGGTGCTGAATAAGCAGCAGCTTTCCGCACCGGGCGGCAAGACCCCGGAAAAGGAATCGGTGCTGAAGAAGTTGAACGATAGCAAGGCAGCACTTGAACAGAAAAAATCACAGACCCAGCCAAAAGAAAGCGAACACACATTGTAAGAGGAGAAGCGCAAATGAGCAAAACTATCACATTGACCGAACATCGCCCTGCGGATGGAATGTTGACCATGCGAGTCAGAAACACAACTTACAACGTCAACATTTTTTTCAATCCGAGCTCAAAGAACACATTAGACACTCAAATGCGGAAAATCATTCAAAAAGAAGCGAAAGCTGGTAATTTTTGAATTTACAGCAGCATCTTGATTTTTTATCTTGACAAAATGCAGCCCAAGGGAACCATTTTGGTGGAGTGCGGAAAAATGCTCCAAAGGGGCGCACCCAAGCTGGGGAAAGACGGAAAGCCTATGAAGGATAAGCACGGCAAGGTCATTTATGAGCCGTACCGAATCAAGGTCCTAAATACCATCAACTTCAAGAAGTCCATGCACTATAACCCTTTCGCCTATATCCATAGCGAAAAGGACATCTTGAAGCTGGTAACAACGCTGAT
>ENA-OQLI01000554-OQLI01000554.1-human-gut-metagenome-genome-assembly--contig:-NODE-554-length-43079-cov-7.507194_pt1 | contig 43079 bp, 37 predicted proteins | sample MGYA00242805_ERZ504812 | MGnify/ENA primary metagenome ERZ504812 (study PRJEB26092, sample SAMD00036430) | human gut metagenome | host: Homo sapiens | study: EMG produced TPA metagenomics assembly of... | reverse complement strand
TCCGTGTTCTGCGCTCCCCTTTTGCAGCAGACCACCATGTTAAAAAAGCGCCAGCCCATCCCCAGAGATCCCAGAAAAACAGCCGCCAGTATTGCGAACGGCTTAATAAATTTTTTCTTCGTCATGATTTCCTCCGCAGTTCACATTTTGAATAAGAATCCTGCCCGTAAAACTTCAGTTATATCAGATAGCTTTAAGGTCTTTCACCATAGACTCAGGTGGCAGATAAGGTATCCACCTTTCAAGCTGATAGCTCTCCGATGAAGATACTATTTTACCGGACCATCCCACGATGCAAATTGATCTGCATATGTATCCAGATCTGCCACACTTACCGTCAGTTTTCCGTCTGTATTCTTATAATCTATATACATAGGATTGCACCCGCCAGTAGTTTCACCTACACTGTCTGTCGTGAATACATTTCCACAATTCTGGCATACCAGTCTTCCGTTCTGTTCCTTAAAATACGCCCTTGGCGATGGATTGCATACCTGACATGTATTAAGTGATAAGCGCGGAGTTCCATCCGAGCCTTTTACAGCAATAAGCTGGATATTGGTTCCATTGGAATCGTAATTGATATACATTGGATTCGAAGTCAATGTATCTGCATTAATTGAAATTTCACCATTCTCTACGGCAGGAGTTTCATATACCACTGTTTCCTCTTTCTCCGCATCTGATTCCGTATTTTCAGCTTCTGACGTATCCAGACTTCCAAAACCAAGCATCAGAGGAACCGTTCCCAGACTGAACATCAGCATCGCAGCCGCACCTGAGACAGGATTTCCCGATCCAAGTGCTATAATCTGCATGGACTGCATGGGGCCACACGGCATCAGCCCATTCAACAGTCCGACAAAAAACGGTCTGTTCTCTCTTCTTTTCTTGTTTATTTTATCAGTCAGCCTTTGTGGAAATCTGATTTGGAACTTTCTTAATAATGTAATCCAGCCCAACATGTTTATTCCCATGATCACCATGAACAAACCCGCTATTATTTTCAATATCCCCTGCAGAAGCAGTGGAATTCCCATTCCGCCGCCTCCTGTTAACAGCATTCCCATTCCGCCCAGCAAAAAACCGATTACCGAATATGAAATCACACGTCCCGTATTATATAACAAGGATGGAAAGATTATCTTATTTTTCGGAGTTTTCCCATTGTCATCGTCTGCCACAGGAATGCACTGCGACAGATTAATCCCTCCACACATCGCTATACAATGAACAGATGTAAGAAGCCCTACTTCTTGAATTTATATCTTCCTTTTCCGTGACCGGATACCGGTTCAATAATGTCTGCCTTTACCAAATTGGAAAGAAGTTTTGAAGCACCTGAACCTTTTAGCTCAAGAAGCTCCATAACTGCACTTCTTCCAAACACCTCATCAAAACCAAATCTTTCAAAAAGTCTATGAATATGAATCGTCGTTTTTACTGAGAAATCACTACCTTTTCCGGAAAGCACACTTTCAATATCCACTTTTTTGTCTTGAATGTCCACTTTTTCATTCTCAATATCCACTTTCGAATCCCCAATGTCCACTTTTTCTTCGTTCAAAAGTCCACTTATATGAAGATTTCTATTATGAAGCTCATTTTTCTCGTTCAAAAGAAGATTTCTGAGAAATACTTCCAGATACTCTGTTGTTTCGTGAATACCTTTTTGCAGGTTCGTATAATTTGCACGGACAAGTGCATTTCTAAAATACCACGCATTTTCCGCAAAAATATCATTGGTTGCAGAAAAGCCCAGTGTCCTTAAATATTTGATAAAGAACACTGCCGTTGTTCTCGTATTGCCTTCTCCGAAGATATGGATTTGCCATAACCTTGAAACAAACACCGCAAGATGATGGATAATCTCGTCCATTGAAAGTCCTTTATAACTAAAATCTTTCTCCTGCGAAAAATCATATTCCAGTGTGGCTCTCAGTTCTGAAGCACTACCGTACATTACAGTTGCTCCATCAAGCACCCATTCTTTCTTTGTGATGTTGTAATCTCGAATCTTTCCGGCGTGTTTATAAATACCCCGAAAGAGTTTGCGGTGGATAGAGATATACTCATTTGGAGAAAATGAGAACGCTGTTTCAGAAAGAATTTCAGCAATACGGGACGAAACCTTATCAGCTTCTTCGGTACGCTCATCATCGGACAAATGCACAGGTCTTTCCTCATAGTAACTATCAATAAGGCTCTGTGCTTCTTTCATTGTGATTTTGCCTTCAATATTCTGAATGGCAGTATCAATCAAATATTTAGATGGTTTGAGTCCGTCCACTGCCTGAAGTCCGATTGCCGTACTCCAAGCATATCCCTTATGAGCTTTATCCGGTTCAGACTCCCTCAAATATTCCTTAAACGGGTCTTTTTCCATATCCACTACCTCGCTTCATAGTCTTATAATTCAATCTAATTTGTGCAGACTGTCTGCGCAAATTCAAATCTGCACTATTCGCTTTTCTGCATATCCTCATCAGCTTTTGCAATCATCTGTCTGTACTGTTCTTTCACACTTTCCGGTGCAAGTATCTGTACCTTGCCATTTCCCCCCCCCAAGGGATACTGTTTCATTCTTATTTGATATTATACTATGAATAATCTATTTTTTTCAAGATATGAGGATTCGTTCGCAACTTCTATTCGTCAAGGTGTTACTGTTCACTCCGTTCACAGTAACGCGCTTCGCGATGCACAGAAATCATGCATTCGCATGATTTCGCGCCGTAATTCTCGGGTTTTCTGTGAACTTTGTTCACAAAAAACGCCTCGCGGAACGTTACCAGTGAACAGTAACGTCAAGGTGTCACTTTTTGATAACACCTGATACTACATTTTTGAGGATAAGAAAAAGAGAGGCCGAAGCACCTCAATTATGAATTGCAGACACAGCATGATAGATTCCGTAATATGCACGATTATTGGCACCACGAAACTCTTTCGCACCTAGAAGGATCTCTGCGGCTTTAATGTCACTTTGTGCCGTTTCAATTCTATACAGAACCAGATCCTTCTGTGTTCCTTTTTCATTAGGCTGCTTCAAATAGCTTTACCCCCTCTTTTTCCACGTTTGCATAAAATGGGTACGCATCAACCCAATTTTGAAAATGCTGTTGACTTTTAGCTATGGGCTTTATATCAAGATCGTGATCCATATTAAAATCAAAGGTTTCACCAGATAATTCATGCCGATACTGTTTTATATCCATATCAGATAAATCCAGAAGAATCATAATATCTATATCTGAATCATCCCTGTAATCACCTCTTGCATAAGAACCATACAAAATCACCTTTTTTAAATGTTTTCCATATATTTTCTGCAAAATTTCTGTGTACTGGTCCAATAAATTTCGTGTTGTTATCGGCATAGTCCCACCTCCTGCTGCTCATTACCAGTTTCAATGCCTCTCACGGCATCTTCTGTTCAAATATAGTAGATATCTTACTTTATTATAAGCGTACCACACTCGGTTATGCAATAAGTATTTTTCTCCAAATTTAGACAAACATCTCCCACTTAATAAGGAATAAAAGCAGCCACCCTATTATTTATAGAATAGCTGCTCAGTTAAAATTCCATATTCAGTTTTATTCTACAAATCCGACAGTGAAATTCGGTCGTATGCACCATTTTCTTATCTTCTGAGTGTGGCTCCAAACCGATAATTGTAATATCTTTCTGATCTGGACCGTAAACCCAGTACATTCTCATTGCGCCACTGGTTTTATTTTCCAGATATGATTGCCACACTTTCATTCCATAACGTCTGGATAATGGCTCTATTTCATGGGTTTGAAGACCCGGATAACCTGGATCAGCCGACAACAGCTTTAAAGCCTTTCCCCATTTTTTTTACAACTGTTCTTCCTTCTTTTTTATATTACCGGAACGATATTTCTCCTGCAAATCTAACCAAAGTTCCTGCATCTCAGGAATTCCCATTCGTATATTAAAATTCATTTTTTATTCCTTTTAAAAATCTGACAGGTCAATAGCCGGGGAAACATCGCCTCTCTTAAAGTTACTTACCGCACGATCCATATCTGCCATAGTTCTGGCTGAAATGCTCTCTGGCACTGCCAGTTCCCGAGGTTCCAGAATAATGCAGCCATTTCCGTATTCTTTTACATTGTAATACTGATAAGCAGCTCCTCTGAGGGTAATCCTTTTTTTATTGTCCAGATGAGCAACATAGTCTTTCATTGCTTCCATTATCAACACCTCCTACGCAAGTATTTTGTGTGGGAAATCCCACTTCTTATTATAATACGCTTTTCTGTATTATCTGTCAATCTCCTTTTACTTACTCCTGATACTTGAAAAATTCATACACTGGCAGGTGGCAGACGGCAGGTGGCAGATACCCTGTGTGTTAGGATAGTTGTCTGCCACAATGGTTATCTGTGCTGATCGCAGTGCTTTAACAAGAGAACTATCTTCTATGAAAAAAGAAGGGTTGATTCATTATGAAAAAAACACCTTTCAATTGTTATAATTCTCTCTTTTCAAATATGCGAAACTCCGATATACAACTATCGCGGAACGATCCTGTTTAAAAAACAGACCAGAAAGGAATCATCAATGAGTATTTTATCTATTGCTATTTTAATTTTTATTATCATGGAATCGGCAAATGTTACGATTCTTTATTTTTGGCCAAGTAGCCGGATCGGTAACGGGGTTGGTGTCTTTAATGCTTTTCATAATAGCGAAAATGAGGAACAAAAGCTATTCTCCTCTTATCTTGTCAATTGGGTGGCCGGTGTAAAACTGATTTTTATTTTTCTTCTGGCTGTCATTCTGATAATTGGAACAGAACCCGTCAAAATCTGGACTGTTGTGGCTATGATTTTATCAATTGCAACCTATTTTTGGCGTTTGCATCCCACTATAAAAAAGCTGGATGCTATGGGATGCATTACACCTGCCGGTTATTCTAAAGTATTGGGATGGATGATCTCTGGTTTTTTGATTATGTTTCTCTTGGCTTTGGTCATTTATGTAATATTTGAAATAATATAAATTTGATAATAAATTAATGGAATTATGACACCTGTGTATTAGAAAAATATGAAATATTAATAATCTGTCTTTTGCCTCAGAAAAACTGCCACCATTTTTATTGATGGCAGAAGCAAATTCATATTCATTTATTTAACTAGATATTTACAAATAGAATCTAATATCTGAATAATGTATATCCTTCATTGAATTATTATATTCTTGTAAATAGTAATTCTTCCTCTTTTTTCCAAGCTGCAGCCATTGCTCCATTTGTATTATCTAATTTCAGGCATGTACAAGATTGGTCTGTAAATTCCATTTTATTTTTTTCTCCGGTAATATACCATACCTCACCAGTTCCTGCATAATCCGGTGTTTCAAAACAATCCACTGGAAAATCATACCACCAATATCCGATTGTTTCTTGAAATTTTCCAACATATCGCACTAAAGATCCGTTCTCTTGAAATTCGTATTGATACTCTCCTGCTTTCCAGCGACCGATCACTTTTTCTGAAAATGGACCTGTCGGTCTTTCTTTATTGATTTCAAAATTTAAATGTGCCTCATCTCGCACTGGATCCGGTCTTCCCTTTATAAATATTTCTTGCAATCGCAATAACTCTTCACTAGTATGAACATCAAATACCTTAACTTTTACGCAAGTAGTACGATTCAGACAGAATGTATCCTGATATTCGTATCCATCAAATGTTGGCGTAGAACCATCTAACGTATAACATATTTTCACTTCACTTTTCGTTTTTTCACCATTTAACAAATAAGAGAGAACTTCAATTGCAACATTACAACTTTCGTCAAAATATCTGTTTCCAAACAAACCACCCACGATTACTTTTGCACTGCCAGCACTTGTCTCATTATGACTCAGAACATACAGTCCCAGACCATTAAATACTCTTCTTTCTTTCGATTTCAGATGTGTCACATCGTCTGGACATCCATTATCAGATCCCTCCAACATACAGCGAATTGTTTTTATGGCTGTAGGTGAATCTGCATATGGAACAATCATTCCATTTTCGTCAAGAACTTTTACTTTCACAAAACTCATGCGTTCTGATAAATTTTCGATTTCACATGACAGATGTTTTGGTTCAGCAGCTGTTACATGCTTCTGGCTGACAACTGTTCCATCTTGCGTAAATGCTCGCACCTCCAATGTGCCTTTTTCGTATGGAACCATCCACTCTAAATTTTTTCGATTTCCTCTCTCCTGAATCCCCAAACTTTTTCCATTCAGTAACAATTCTGCACTACCACAATTTGTGTAAACCCAAATCGGTATTTTTGTACCCTCTTCCATATATCTATGTGTCCAATGTGGCAACATATGAACCATTGGTTCCTCTGTCCACATACTTTGGTATAAGTAGAAGTGGTCTTTTGGGAAATTTGCCGTGTCTATAATTCCAAAATTTCCCATTCTCATCGGAAATTCTCCAACAAATACCTCTCCCAGATAATCAAATCCAGACCAGCGAAATTCTCCACACAAAAACGGTCTTGTTTCTGCAATTTCCCAGGAATCACGTGTGCAAGTACGTACTCCACAGTTGTCATAAGAAGAAGAATAATACAGCTTTTGATCTGTGAACACTTCCTCTTCTGTCAAGTTCGGGATTTCCATTCTAGGCTGGTTCTTGTCTCTCCACCATGTTAATGTTCTATAAAACCCTCTCGTTTGCAGTGTATGTGGAGCTTCTGTTGCGATCATAAGCTGATCTGGTCTCTTTTCATGATCATAATCATATAAGAAACAGGCACCGCCACCATCATTGTATCCTGCAACATCAAGTACTGCCCGGTTGCTGTCCGAAACTTCCGTCACGTCATTTACTCCGCATGTAATCAATCGGCTTTGATCCACTGAACGCACGATTTCCATTAGCTCCTTGGTCAGTTCTGATCTCATCTTTAACACTTCGTTTCCAATACTCCAAATGAAGATACAAGGATGATTTTTATCCCGATTAATGAAATCCGTTAAATCTTCTTTATAATGCTCTGCCCAAAAATAACCATAATCATGTGGTGCCTTTGGAACATCCCAACCATCAAAACATTCATCCATCACAAGAAGCCCCAATTCATCACATAATTTTAAAATCATAGATGGATATGGATTGGATGTTGTTCGAATAGCATTACATCCCATCTCCTTCAGCATCAGCAATCTTTTTTTCCACACTTCTTCCCATGCAGCCGCACCCAGGCATCCTGCATCATGATGTAAGCACATTCCTTTTAATTTCGTGTGGACTCCATTTAGGTACATTCCTTTATTGGCAACAAACTCTATTGTTCTGAAACCAAATTGATCCACACTTACATCTCTTTCCCCTTCTGTTTCTATCACTGATTCACAGGTATAAAGTTGAGGATCCTCTGTACTCCATAAGTTGACTGTGTCCAGAGAGATTTCAAATGATATTCGCCCATCTGTTACTTCCGAAATACCTCGTTTTGCTTTTGCAACAATCTGTCCTTCAGCATCTTTTATGTATACATGAATGTCAGCGTCTTTTTCCCCTGATGACTGATCTACAATCTGTAATTCCACAGCAACCTTCCAAGACGCTTCCTCTTTCTTTGTAACAATCTTCATTCCGTATTGTGGTACGAAAATATCACTTTCACTGGTCAATAAAAATACATCCCTGTTGATTCCGCATCCATTGTACCATCTGCTAGATGGTTCATCACTGCAGTCTACTCGTACTGCAATATAATTCATTCCTTCATGCAAGCTCTCTATCACATCGATTGTAAAACCGATATAACCATATTTTCTACCATCGTACTTTGTCCCATTTACATATACCGTAGATTGATGGTATACACCATCAAAATATAAATAACTTGCTTTCCCAATCTCTTCTTTTTCTAAATATAGAAACTTTCTATACCAACCAATCCCGGATTTTAAAAATCCTCCTCTATGACCCATTGGATGATCTTTTTCATAATCATACTCCACACTCCAGTCATGCGGTATTTTTACTTCTCTCCACAAAGAAGTGTTCATCCCTAGTTCAATGTGTTCTTTTGTATCTGAAAGGGTAAACTCCCATCCATCATTTAGTAATCTGTATTTCATAATTCCTCCATACCTAACTGGTATCATCATAATTTTTTCACATATTACTGATTATTCTTATTGTAATTGATAAAATCTCTATACCAATATGCGCTATCTTTACATATTCTGCTCAAATTTTCATAGTTCGTGTGAACGAGACCATATCTATATGTATGACCTGCGCTCCATTCCCAATTATCCAATAGCGACCATACATAATACCCTCGGACATCTGCTCCTTCTTCAATTGCCTGGCCAATCCAATAAAGGAATCCCTCTAAATACTTAATTCTTTCCTCATCATGAACTTTCCCATCTTGTGTAACTTCTTCATTACAGTTGAAAGTTCCATTTTCAGTAATGTAAATTGGGATTTGAATATCATAATTTTTTTGCATAATTTTGATTGCATTGTAAACTGCTTTTGGATAAAACTCCGAACCATTATCCATGAAATTTCCACCCAGAGACTTTTGATCTTCCATTTGTTTTAGAGTGTCATCCGCACAATCTACAACGCGATTGTAACAATTCAATCCAAAGAAGTCGATTGGCTTCGATATTTTTTCCATATCCCCTTGTTCCATTACTGGTACACAATGATTTTCTTCCATGTAATTCCAGAGCTCTTTCGTGTAACTTCCTTTAAAAATGGGATTCAAATAGGACCTGTATGTTTTCTCATTTTCCAGCTCTGCTTTTTGAAGATCTTCCAAATTATTCGGACGAAATGGATGATGATTCCAAATATCTACGACAATTCCAACTTTAGCATCTTTCAAATTTTCCGCACGGAAACGTTCCACTCCTTCTCCATGCGCCAATAACACATGATGATTGACTTGTCTGCCGAACTTTTCCCCTTTTCTTCTTGGTGCAAATATTCCCATACCATAACCGACATAACTGGCAATTGGCTCGTTAATGGTTGTCCACAATGGAATATCCTTACCAAATGTGCGAAATAATAATGTCGCATATTCTCCATACCAATTTACAATCTCACGATTTAGCCATCCACCTTCTCGCTCTAGTTCATAAGGCAAATCCCAGTGATAGAGAGTTGCATTTGGAATAATATCTAACCTATGCAACTCATCAATCATACGTCTATAATAATCTAACCCTTTTTCATTCACTCGTCCTTTCCCCTCTGGTAAAATGCGAGACCAAGAAAAAGAAAAACGGTAGGATTCTATATTTAACTCTTTCATCAATCTGAAATCATCTTTCCATCTATGGTACATATCGCACGCAATATCTGGTGTAGAATGATCTGCAATCGTATTTGGGATTCTGGAAAAAACATCCCATATATTCAATCCTTTGCCATCCGCATCGTATCCACCTTCTACCTGGGGTGCACTCGTTGCAACTCCAAACAAAAAATCCGATGGAAATTTTTTTGTTATTTGATTCATACTTTCGACACCTACCCTTCAAAGTTTTCAGTCAACCATGAGAATTGATAATTTGTCTTTTGATTTTCGCTTGTCGTATAATCCGCAATCTTCGGTATACTTGCGGACGGATCCTGAAATAATAGATAGCGACTTGCACTTCCTTCCATTGTTTTTTTCCCATATTTCTTCCAGGTTCCATCTTTCTGTCCGACATGTAGTCCGTTTTTCTCCAGGTATTCCACCAGTTTATGACGTAGTTCTTCTGTGATTTTTATGTACAATGGATTTTGAGCACGATTCATCAATTCGTCTGGATCTTTCGACATATCAAAAAGATATTCTTTTTCATCTGGTACAGAATAAATGTATTTATAGCCATTCCCAAATATCATATAATTTGCATATTCGCCTTTTTCATACTCGCCAAAAATATATTCTCGTTCACATCCATCTTCCGCAATATTCAAAAGATTATTTCCTTCTACATCTTTCTTTGCATTAATTCCAGCATAATCTAAAATGGTTGGGAAAATATCCAACAATGATACTGGCACATCACACTTTTTCGACCGACATCCTGCTCCGTATAAAATCAATGGAATTCTGGCTGCAGAATCCAAAAAGCATCTTTTTCCATAACAATTATAATCCCCCAGCATTTCCCCATGATCAGATGTAAAAATAACTAATGTATCATTTAAAAGGTCTTTCTCTTCCAGTTTTTTCATTAGACGCCCTAAATTATAATCTACAAAAGAAACTTCACCATAATAGTGCGCTTTCATTTGTCTGATCAAGTTCCTATCCGTTCCTTGATCTTTATACTTGTATCGATTTTGAAATTTATTCCATAAAGTAATCACATCGTCATTGTCATTTGTATTCTTCGGCATTGCCATATCTGGTCCTCTGTATAATTTATTCCAAGGAACCGGTGGTTCGAATGGCGGATGTGGCTTTTCAAATGAAGTCATAATAAAAAACGGCTTTTCTTCATCTCTTTCTTCTAGAAATTCAATGCATTTATCCACAGTCCAGTGGCTGTGCTGCAATCTTTCTGGCAACTGTGATACTTGAGGTATATAGTACATTTCACTCCGAACCCCTTTATAGTCCGTCACATATCCATAACCTTCTTTTGCTATATCTTTATAAAAATCATTTTTTTCCATATTATGATCTTCATCACAAACTTTCCTATCGTCAAATCCCCATTTTTCACAAACACCTTCTGGAAATACAAAATGCATTTTACCTGCACCAAAAGTCTGATACCCATTTTCTTGTAAATACTGCATAAAGCTTTTTCGTTCTGTTACGGATGGTAACGTATAATTCTCATATACTCCTGTCTGATGTGGCATTTCACCTGTATGCATCGTATATCTTGCCGGCACACATACAGGACATGGAGTGTATGCTCGTTCAAACGAAATACCTTCCTCAACCATCTTGTCCAAAGTAGGAGTTTTGATAATTGGATTGCCATGTGCATGAATCGCATCATATCGCATCTGATCGGTTAATACAAATAAAATATTTTTCATATCCTTTCCCTCTTCTAATAAAATTGAAATAGTAAAATTTCAAAATGATCTACTTCCCTGATTTTCCATGTCACTTCATAAATTCCACACTCAGAAAATGAGAGTGGATAATACGCTTGATTATCGGATAACTTATACTCTCCGATTTTATACTGATTGAAAAAAAGTTCTATCACCGCGTTTCCTCGGCAGTTTATATAGATTCCCTTTATTTTCTCTTTGACTTGAAAATATCGGAAACATATTTCGTCATTTTTCTGAATATTCGTTAGTTTTTCCCCGTACCATTCATCCTGGTCGATATACACATTTCCTTTCATCTGACATACCTGGTATCCCATAATTTGTTCAGATAATTGAAAAGGTCCCCCAATTCCCTGAGAAGTCATCTTAACCATTGAAATCGTACCGTCTTCAAAAATAGTAATGGGTTCAATACATAATCTTCTAAATTGTCTGCTGTTTCGACTACTGCGATGATAAAATACATACCATTGTCCCTGAAAACACTCTATGGAGCCGTGATTATTCCATGTTTTAGGATCACAACCCTCATTATCTATAATAACCCCTTTGTATTCATAGGGTCCAAAAATAGAATCACTTATCGCATACCCTAAAGAAGTCGGTTTTCCATGTTCGATATCTGCAAAAACAAGATAATATTTATTTCCAATCTTTCGTAGTGATGCTCCTTCATGAAAAAAATGCTCTTCTTCCGATAGAATTTCTGCCTTCTCCGTTTCTTCTACAAAAGCATCAAATGTCTTGTTCAACTCTGCACCATGAAGATAAAATTGTCCCCAAAAATAGTAGATTTTTTCTCCTTCTATATACACTGTCGGGTCGATTCCTTTACATGGTAACATTCTGGCATGACGAAAAGGACCAATTGGAGATTCCGATTCTGCAACTCCTTCTATTCCCCCGACCATACAAAAAAACAAATAGTATTTTCCATCAAAATATGTCGCATCTGGTGCATAGAGTAATGGCGTTTTATCTTGATTTTCGTTTTCTACCATTTCTGCTACTTCTGCATCCTCATTCATGACTTTTTTCAAAAAGGGAGTGGGGTGCTCTAAATCTATGTTAAGTAATTGACTAACATCTACCTCTTTTTCCCAAACAAGATTTTCTGCGGAAAATCGATCATGATATACATTCCAAGTCTCCATATCTTTTGTCTCAACAATATGGTATCTTGTACTACAATATTGATTTTCTTTTTCATCACAACTCCCATAAAGATACATAGTTCCATCTTTCATAACATGTGCTTCACTGTCCGCTAAATGAATGTCCAATGGCAAAATGGGATTTCGTCGATTAGTGATTGTTTGTACTTTCATATTCCTCTATCCTCATTTTCTTTAAACTCTGTCAAGGTGATCCCAAACTGTTTTTTAAAAACTCTGCTAAAATAACGATAATCTGTATATCCAACCATTTCGGCAACTTGTGTAAAAGATAGTTTGGGATGATTGCGTATCAAAGATTTTGCTTGCAACAATCGATATTCTTGCAGTGCATCGCCGATGGTTTTTGTCCTTTTTTTCTTGTAAATTTCACTGATATACTGTGAACTGTATCCCAAAAATTCCGCAATCTCTTTTAAAGATATTCCGTCTGCATAGTGTATTTTTATGTACTTATCAATTTTCTCACACAAATCCGCATTATCAAATTGATATTTCTTCACGCTTTCTTCAATCTCATGATCCTTCTTTTTTGCTTCTATAAGTATTTCTAAATGTTCCAGTTTTTCTTTTACTTGCTCAAAAGAAATTGGTTTTAAATAATAATCCTCAATCCCAATTCGAATACATTGTTGCAAATATTCGAATTCGCTGTATGCACTCAATGCAATACAAATGATATCGGGATAATTTTTTCTCACTTGCTCAAACAGCCATAATCCGCCTAACCCAGGCATACGAATATCAGATATAATGATATCCACTGCATTTGTTTGCATCTTTTTCCATGCTTCCTCTGCAGTACTCGCCGTTTCTACAACCCGAAATTTTTCCATTCCACTGTTTTCTATTTTTGCCTTTAGATTTTTCAAGACAGAAGGTTCATCTTCTGCCAACATGATTCTATACATCGAATTCACCGCCCAGTACAATACACGTTCTATTCTCATCTGAAATAATATCAAATGTATGATTTTTATTTTCTAATTTCAATCGTAGATACGAGTTCATCAATCCTACTTTCACATTTCCAAGTCCAGCTATCTTTCCACTTGATTCATAATCCCTAATTTTATCCAATAGTTGTTTCTTTTTTTCTTCCGAAAATCCCTGTCCATTGTCCTGCACCTTAATGCACCACTTGTGTTCTCGTATTTCTCCGATAATACACACTTTTAAATGTTGCTTTTGAGGACTGTAACCATACAAAACACTATTTTCTACGATAGGTTGTAAAATCAAACGTGGGATTCTTAAATTTTCCATGCTTGGATCTATAATAACTTCATATTCAAAGCGTTCTTCATATCGATACTTAATCAGTCTAAGATACATTATTGTGTATTCTACTTCTTGTTCTATCGTAGTTGTAAAATCCGACTGTTCTGTCAAATAACGCATCATCGACGACAGCAAGACACACATCTCATCTACAACATAAGCGCCACATTCATAACCTTTAGCACCAATCACAGATAAAGTATTCCCAATAAAATGCGGAGAAATTTGTGATTGCAAGGCTGCTCTTTGTGCTTTGTACTCCATCTTTTTACTTTCCACCAAAGCTTCTATGGAATCTTGAAGTTTTTCATTCATGTTATTAAAAGCTTGATAAATTTGTTTCATTTCATCATAAGCCGAATCGTCCGTCTCAATCAATTCTGACAGAGTATTTAAATTCAATTGATTCATTTGCTCTTTTAAATCCTTCAATGGTTTTGTCAAACATTTCGCCACATACCACGAAGTTCCAAATAAAACCAATAATAATATTGCCATTCCTAATAGCAATAATTTTCTTTGAAGATAATAATACTCAAAAAGCAACTCCTTCGATTGGGCAACAAGAATTATTAATTCATATTTTTCCTGCTGAGATGTTTGAAAATAATATTCCTTACTGTTTAATACCTGTTCTTTCTGATAATTTTCTAATCCAAATTCGATAATTTCATCTAAAAAAAGATCCGTATCTCGATTGTTGAATAAAAGTTCATTTTGAACATTATTCACCTGTATATATGGTGATGGTTCATTGAAATCAACCCCCAACTCTTCGTAGATTTCATCATAATCTTGTTGGATTTCTATGAATCCCAATTTTTCATTTCCGTATCGAATACAACGCACAAAATAAATCAAAGAAGTCGTATTGTCACTCCATGGATCCGTTGTTTTCGGGCTGATATAGAATTCCTTCGTTTCATCTTTAAAATAACTCTTTAAAAAATCTATATAATTGGATTTCGCTTCTTGTACCGAATTTTTTACCTCACTGACACCTACTGTAAAAAACAATGTATCCGAAAAAATAGAAACTCTTCGCATTTCAAATATGGGACTGATAACATTCATCAAAATTGCCTCTGCATCTGTTCTGTAAGACAACTTTTCCTGTTCCGATAATTTTGAATAGTCTAATCGTAAAATTTCATTCACTTCTGGGTTTGTCATTAGTTGTATTGCCATCCGATCCATATTGCCTAAAGAATGTAAGAAAGCATTATTCGTTTTATTTGTAAGCTCATCCACTAAATCTTCTGATTGTTCTTGATATAACTCTTCCAAACCAAAATTAATCATTAAAGTTGTCGAACCAATTCCAATCATTATAATAAAGGAAAAAATTAAAAACATCTTATTTCCATATGACCGAAATGCTCTCTTCATCTACTTTCTCTCCCTTATGTTTATGACATAAAAGCTACAGGGCAACAATACCTCTGTAGCTTTTATCACATTTTTCACTATCCTTTTACAGCTCCCGATGTAAGACCTCGAATAATATGTTTCTGTGCAAAGATATATACAATGATAACTGGTGCTGAAGCCATAATCAAGTCAGCAAAAACATAATTCCATTTATTTCCATATGCAGAAGTGAAATTATAAACTGACATTGGAATAGTCCATGTAGACGTTTCTTTAAACAAATACAACGGGTAATTAAAGTCGTTCCATACAAACATGAATACTAAAACAAAGGTTGTCACATAAATCGGTTTTAGTAATGGCATGATGATTTTTGTAAACATAATGAATGGCGAAGCTCCATCCATCATGGCCGATTCATCTAATTCAACCGGAAGTGTTTCTGCAAATTCCGACATTAAAAATACCACAAATGGAAGAAACAATCCTGAATAAAAAAGGATGACTCCCAAATAAGTTCCATGCAAATTCAAAAACTGCAATACTTTAACTGTAGTTACCATCTGTGGTGGTGCAACCATCCCCGCAACAATAATCGCTTTCACGCCCATAGTCAATTTTGTCTTTCTTCTTGCAATGATAAAAGATGCCATTGATCCAATAAATAACGTAATCATCACAGAACAGAAAGTGATAAGACAACTATTCAGCAAGCCTCGGAACAGCCTTCCCTCTACAAATACATTATAATAATTGTCAAACATCCATTTTTCAGGAAGACCTAACCCAAGAGCCAATGCCTCTCCAGGTGTTTTAAAAGAATTCACAAACATCATCCATAATGGAATCAGAATCGTGAGGCTGACAACAAAAAGGATAATATTAATGATTACTTTGTTTATTTTTTCTTTTTTCACCATAATTATCCCTCTTTTCTTTTTAAATAATACATAACTGGGAACGCAATCAAACAAATCATTAAGAACGATACGGTTCCAATCGCAGATGCATATCCAAACATGCCTTCCGAGAAATTCTCAAAAATATATGTATTAAACACTGCTGTAGCTCGTCCCGGTCCTCCACCAGTTAACACAAATACAATACCAAATACTTTCAATGAATTGATAATAGAATATATAATGTTTACAGTGAAACCTGCTGTAATTAATTTTAACTTTACAAATATTAACGTCTGAAAATTCGTTGCCCCATCTAATTTTGCTGCCTCTATAATGTCCTCTGGCACACCCTGAAGTGCCGCGAGATAAATCGTCATATGTAGTCCTGTTCCATACCAAACAGCAACTAAAATAACGATAATCATACTGTATCTGGCATCCCCTAACCATGCAACTGTAACATCTCCAAATCCCAGGAAAGATAGCGCTGCATTAAATATACCATCATATTGGAAGATACCTTGAAATACATATCCCACGATCAAAGGTGTCAAAATTGCTGGGAAGAAAAATAAAGCTCTATATGCTTTTGCCAATTTTATACGATGGTCTAGTAAAATAGCCAATGCCAAGGCAAAAAAATTCTGTAGGAAAGCAGTTCCAATTGCATAGAACATCGTATTTTTGAAACAAATCCAAATGACTGGGTCTTCAAATACCTTTTTGAATTGACTAAAGGCTACAAAATGAATCTGCTCCCCATAAGCATTCCAATCCGTAAAACTATACCCAAATCCTAATATAGTTGGTAATAGATAGAAAACGAAATAAATAACAATGGCCGGCAACAGGAAATAATACGGATACGATTTTGTTCTTATTTTACTCTTTATCATTTCTGACCACTCTCTTCAAGAAACTTCGCATACTCTTGAGATGCTGTTTCACAAACTTGTTCTGGTGTTTTTGTTTTCACATGCATTTCCTGTAATAAAGGAATGATTGTTCCACTTGATACATATAATGCATCACTATAATTTAGTGTATAATTTCCTTCTCTATAAAAAGTTGCCATAGATTCGATTGGTTTTACTAATTCATTATTAATATCTTTATAAGGTGAAAGTAATTTTGCCTCTCCATAATATTTTTCCAAAACATCTTTTTGTAACAAATAGTCTGCAAATGCATCTTGTGCTTCTGTATTTCCAGAATTCATCATGTATGCAAACTGTGTACATGTACCTGATGCAACACCATTTAACGCTGTCATATTGATATTAGCATCTGGAAAGCTTTGATATAAGCTTGGTAACATGTTGGAATAAGCAAATGACATCGCTGTTTTACCACTTGCAAGAGCTTCAAACATGGTATCCCATGTTCCTGTCATCATATCTGTTTTATCATTCATAAAGCCAGCTTCCTGTAATTCCATCTTCTTTTGGTAAGATTCTAAAATTTTTGAATCTTCCAACTTTAAGGTTCCTTCGTTCAGTGATTTCAAAGCTGTCTGACCTTCCTCTGAATGGAAATAAGATGCCAGATACGTCATAGAAAATGCTTGCAACGGACCACCCTGTTTGCCCATTTCATAAATTGGAACAATATCTTTTCCTGAATCTTTAATTTGTTGACATGCATCAAATAATTCATCGTAATTTGTAGGTACCTTAACGCCCAACTCATTAAAGATGTCTTCATTGTAAAACATACCAGCAAAATCAACTCCTGATATTGGAAGTCCGTAAATTTTTCCTTCATAACTACCACCTAGATCATAGATTCCATCCATAACCTGTTCTACCCACTTTGTATCATCTAAAGCTCTTGCATGCTTGTCCGGTTGAATTTGAGAAATATAAGTTGGTGAACCAAAGTAAATCATAATGTCTGGATAATCTTTCGTTGCCAACTTTGATTGGACAATCTGCATAAACTGATCAGTGGCTCCTGGCACAACCTGTACATCTGTCTTGATTCCTGTTTCTTCTTCAAATCCCTTATACACATTTTGTAATGCTTCCGTATTGGTTGTAGACGCAACCAAAATCGATAAAGTGTCTCCTCCTGATTTAGAGCTGTCTCCATCCGCTCCCGAGTCTGTTTGCGAACTACCACATCCCACAAGACCTGTAATTAATGCTCCACACAACAATGCAACTAGTTTCTTTTTCATCTGTCATTCCTCCTTTATTTTTACTAAGGTCATTGTATCAATTCTGATTATCAGAAACTATAGACGATATTCGGTAATCATGTGGATTATTTTCGTTTTTTTGTTACTTCTGCACTATTTTTCTTTTTTTACATGCATTATTTATGCATTTATAATCATTTTCCATGCGTTTTTAAATATTTAATTTCTTATCCATCTAAAGTTTATTAACAATACAAAGTAATAATTATAGCCACAATCAATTGACTTGACCAAATGATTGTGGCTAATTTTAACAGACGAACTTTTTTTACTCTTCCAACTGCAACGCTGCACTCATATATTCACATCCAGAAGGAACCGTATAGTCTGTAATCTTTTTCGAAAAATCAAACTGATGTAATCTTTCTAACTTTCTCGGTGTATATGGAACTGCATAAATTTCACCATTGCTGATTACTGCTTCTAAACCTGGTTCTGATTTGCATTTCTCTGTTAATATCTTGTGCATTTCTACACTGATCTCTTTTTCTTTTGTTACCAGATTTTTTAATTCATGCGGATCGTAATCTAAGTCAAAAAGTTGTCTTCTCCCTCCATTCGCCATGTATATGTATTTCCATTTCCCTTTTCTTACCATCATTTTAAACTGATTAGAACCCGGTCTTCCATAAGTTGCAAAAAGTACTTCTCGTTTTTCGTCCTCTAAAAGATTCACGCCATCTCTTAAATCGGATTCTCCTGCTGCTGTTGTAGCGATTCCATATAAATCGGTTAAGGAAACCAAATCGTTTACGATTTCTCCCCCTTTCCATTTTGCAGGGTAACTCACTAGAAATGGTATCTTTACAGATTCTTCAAAGAAACTTTCTTTCTGCCATCCGCCATGATCTCCCGCCATTTCACCATGGTCACTGAAGAAGCAGATAATCGTATTGTCTGCATCCGAACGTGCTTCCACTTTGTCCAAAATTTTTCCTATACAATCATCAATATAGGAAATCTCTCCATAATATCTTGTTTTCCAATTGCGTGCCCAAGTATCATTGATATCATCAGCATAGATTAAATAGTTCATCCAGGCAATTTGTTCATCCATAGAATCTGTATACGCATTTCCTCTGACTGGATTTGGCATACCATCCGGATCATACATCCGGTTATATGGAATCGGAGGTGCACATGGTGGATGAGGACCTACAAATGATACAAAACCAAAGAATGGTTTATCTTCTTGTTCTAATAACTCCAACTGTTCCACTGTTTTTTTCGCAACAAATCCTTCCACGGTGTGTTCCGCCGGCATTCCACTCATCTGTGGAACAAAGTACATATTCGTTCTTTCACCGTGTAATTGTTCTAAGTGCGCATATTCTGGATGTTCATTTTGAATATAAGCTGCGAATCCATCTTTCGCTCTGATTTCTGGTGTATCATACAACTCCTCTGTATGAATCTGAACATCATATCCTAATTCCTCGTACGGATCTGGGCTCGTGTGAAATTTTCCAATTCCAAACGTATAATATCCCAATTTTTTCATTCTTCTCGCCAAATATTCACCACAATAGCTTTCAACTCCATTACTACCGTCTGTATAAATCGGATCTGGTGATTCATTACAGTAGCAACCTAGATTGTAAGGTTCTTTCCCTGTTCGAATAACATATCTTGCAGGGACACATACCGGGCATGAAGAATATGCATTTGTATAAGCTCTTCCTCTTTTTACTAATCGGTCAAGATTAGGAGTTTGTATAATCGTATTTCCCAATGCATTGATACAATCAAAACGGAACTGATCACACATAATATATAAAACATTTGGTTTTTTCATGACTTTTTCCTCCTGGTCTACCACCAACGAATTAAATCTGTAATTTGATTTCTTAAATAAACGAAGCCTTTATCAGAAACATTTCTAGGGCGTGGGAGATCATTTTTGATTTCCGTTTTTACATGGGTTGGCTTGTTCGTAAGTACCAATACCCTGTCACTCAAGTACACTGCTTCCTCAATATTATGAGTAATAAAAATTACCGTCGTTTTTGTTTTTTCCCACAAATTTAATAACTCATCTTCTAATTTATATTTTAAGTTTAAATCCAACTGTCCATATGGTTCATCCATTAGAAGCAGATCTGGTTGTGTTGCAAAAGAACGCGCGATGGATAATCTCTGTAACATACTAGCAGACAATTCCCTTGGATATGCCTTGCGAAAATCCACCAAATTTACCATCTTCAAGGTTTCTTCCACACGTTGGGAAATAGTTTCTTTATCCACACCCTTAATTTTTAACCCGTAAGCTACATTTTGTTCCACATTCAACCATGGAAATGCAGAATATTCCTGCAAAATATATGCCAAGTCATGTTTCTTTGGGTTTACTGGTTCTCCATCTAAAAGAATACTTCCTTTATCGATATCGATAATTTTACTTAATGAGTTCAAAAATGTGGTTTTTCCACATCCTGTAGGACCTACTATGCAGAGAAATTCACCCTTTTTTACAGAAAACGAGATGTCATCCAATACAAGCAAATCTCCAAAAGATTTTGTCAGATTTTTGACTACTACTTTTTCTTCTGCCATATTATTTTACCTCACTTTCTCTTACATCAACTAAACGGCTTATTTCTTCACGTAATTGTAAAAATTCTTCTGATACCATACTACGTGGACGTGGTAAATCAATTTTATATTCCTTCATAACTTTTGCTGGGCATTCGGTTAATATAATAATTCGATCTGCCAAATAAAGTGCTTCTTCAATATTGTTTGTAACGAAGATAACCGTTCTTTTTTCTTTCGCCCATATTTTCTCAACATCTTCTTCCATCAAGTATCTTGTTTGGGCATCCAAATGACCAAAGGGTTCATCCATCAATATAATTTTAGGATCATTTGCATAAGCTCTTGCAATTCCAACTCGCTGTTGCATTCCACCAGATAATTGTACTGGAAAATGCTTTTCAAATCCTTTTAATCCTACTAAATCAATATAATGTTGCGCTTTTTTTCTTCTTTCAGGCTTAGATACTCCTCGATGCTTTGGACCAAATTCCACATTTCCCATAACTGTCAACCATGGAAATAAAGCTGTTGTCTGATATACCATTCCTACATCTTCATTAAAACCAACTGCTTTCTTATTATTGATGTAGATTTCTCCATCGGTAATATCTTCAAGCCCTGCAATCATTTTTAATAATGTCGTTTTTCCGCATTGCCCCGCGCCAAACAAAACAATAAATTCATTCTTTTTAATATCAAGATTAATTCCATCAAGGATTTGTACGTCTTCTCCATTGATTTCAAAACTTTTTTTAAGATTATCCAGACGAACCACAGATTCATTTTCAGTTAATTTCTCTCTCTCCATGAACATAATCTCCTTTCTATGATTCTCATTAGAATAGCTAATGCTAAACCGATAAATCCAATTGCAATCATTCCCAATACATTATTTAACATAATTCCACTTTGCATACCTGCAAGAATCAACCATCCACATCCAGATGTAGCTGTAATCATTTCTGCCGCCAAAACTGCCATCCAGCTAGTTGATAAAGATACTTGTAAACCAGTAAAAATATAAGGTACACAAGATGGTAAGATGATAGTCAAAAATACACGATTATTTTTGAGTCCCAACACTCTCGCAACCCCAACAAGTTCTTTATTTACATTTGCTGCACCAGACATAACATTCATTACCATCTGAGAAAATCCACCAACAAAAATAATAAAGTAGATAGTTGCATCTCCAATTCCTAACCACATGATTGCAATCGGAATCCATGCAATCCCAGGGATTGGCTTTATAATATTAAAAATTGGATATAAAATAGCTTTTCCTAATTTTGAAGCTCCCATCAAAAGTCCGATCAATGTTCCAGCAACTGCCGACAATGTATATCCAACTAAAACACGACCTAAACTGATACCGATATGACCTGGAAGCGTCACACTTCCGATTGGTTCATAGAATCCTCTCACCATACCCACAATTACCTCTGCTGGAGTAGGGAAGATTGTCCCGAACTTTGTAAACATACATGTCATCTGCCACAAAATAAAGAATACAAGGATTCCTGCTGTTCCTAATACTATGGCTTGAATTGATTTTTCTGATAATTTCGACTTCATATTAGCGACCACCTTTCACTAATTTTCTTCTCAACATTCCAAGAAGCCATGTAAACAGTGCACCAAATGCACCAATCACTAACACTCCCATAAAGACAACATCGATTCTGCCGACCATTCTACTTGTTTGAATCATGTATCCTAAACCTTGTGTTGCTGCTACTAACTCAGCTGCTACTAAAGTAACCCAAGATGCATTTAATGCAACTTCAATTCCTGCAAAAATCATAGGTCCCGCTGTAGGAATTGCAACGGTAAATAGAATTTGTTTGTTAGAAGCACCAAAAGTTTGCGCAACCCATTTATGTACAGGATTCATTTGTTTGATTCCGCTGTAGGAATTGATAATAGATGGCACAATCGCTGCAATTGCAATTACAGTTACTTTCGACCAAATACTTAATCCAAATAGCATCAACATGATTGGAACCCAACCTACTGGAGGAATCGGCTTAATCAAGTCGAATAATGGTTTAAAGAACATATCAAATTTTTCAAACCATGCCATACAAATTCCCAATGGTACGCCCAAACCGACGCCAATAATAAATCCCAAAATGGATTCTTTTAAACTTGTAAGGATATGTGCTGTCAAGACATTGCCATCTGGATTTGTATTGGATAATTTATATACAAAAACTTCCACTATTGTTTGTGGACTTGGGAGTTTTTTTTCTGACACTAGTCCTAATACATCTGTTACCAATTCCCAAATTAAAATAAAAACAATAAAGGACACAACAGATATCAGCAAATATTTTTTATTTTCTCTTCTTTCCTTCTTTGTCATTTCCTCATCTCCTCTAAAATTTAAGAAAGGTGAATTACTTCACCTTTCTCACATTCGTTTACTTCAAAGCTTCTTGCCACAAATCTGATTTTACTAAATTTGTTTTGAAATCTTCAGCTTGTTTAGCTTCAATTTGACCAATTTCTGCATAGAAGTCAGCCGCTGCATTTTCTGCTTCTCCATAATTCATGTTTTTTTGTTCTTCTGAAGTGATAAATACTCTTAGTTCCGCCTCTTGATCAATTGTTTCATCACTAACTTCAAGTGCATTTTCTTCATAAAATTTTCTCATCTGTTCTTTTTTCAGATCATAATCTGCTTCTAATTCATCTGCGGCTCTATAACATAATTTTAAGAACTTCGTCAATTCTGGTTTTAAATTTTCATATGCATCTGCCGAACAAATTAAATCTGTGTTTGTGGAGCTAAAATCTACTAGTTCTGCAACTTGTTGCCAACCATACTCATCTGTAACTTCTGTTGACCATGGAGTTGGAAGTGCTACCACATCACCTTCTCCAAGTGCAAATGTTTGTACACATGTCTGATAATCCATTGGTACCATTTTTACATCATCAGCACTTAATCCCATCGATTCTAAATAAGATAACGCAAGCTGGTGTGTGGATGTACCTGCAGTGTATAGAATAGTAGCACCCTCTAAATCTTCTGCTGTTCCGTATACGTTTGGATATGTAGGATTGCTTCCTTTACTGTCTAAAATCTTACTGTCTTCTCGTACGAATAATCTGTCCCCACCAGTGTTACTTGATGTAGCAATAATTTTCGCGTCATTATTTACAGCTCCGAACACATATGCTGGTCCTTGAAAACCAACATCCCACAACCCAGCTGCCAAAGCCTCATTGGCAGTTGCTCCATTTGCATAAGAATCAATCTCTAAGTTTAACCCTTCTTCTTCTGCCCATCCTTGATCCACAATGTAAGATAACAGCACCCCATTAAAGTTTGGCATCGTCTGTACCTTTAATGTCGTAAGCCCTTCTACATTTGCATTTGATTCTCCATCACTTGCTTTGTCTGACGAACATCCAACAATTGTTCCTGCAACTAGCGACACAGCTAATAGTGCGCTTAAAATTTTTTTCTTCATAATGTTTCCTCCTTACATCGAAACTTAATTGTTAATGAAATCATATCAATCATCAGAATGATTCACAATCTCAATAGAGCATCTTTTTTATTACTAATCCGTCTTATTTGTGCAACGAAAAAATTTATTATTATTTTTTTGATTTTTTATATCACTTTTTTGTATATTTCTATTATGGCCTCCCTTTTCTTTCTCAAACTATGATAAAATATAAATTACTTTTATCGAGGGAGGTTTATCCAATGCAAAGAAAAATAAACAGACTTTGGAAAATCAAATATATTTTGCCATCAACATTTGTACTAATGATTATCATGATTTCCTCATTGATAATGTGGTTTTCTTTCCATTTATATCAAAAACATTTTATAAGTAATCTATCCTACGAACATGTGAATACTCTTTCCCAAATAAGTGGTAATATAGATAAGATTCAAGCAGAGACTATTACAATATCAGATTTATATTTAAACAATGATTTTTTTAGAGACATCACATATGATTTATCCTCCGATTTATCAGTAGATCCAGAAATGATCTACGAAACCTTCAAACAATTAGATTCTTCTATTCGTAATACATTAACTCATTGTTCATTTGATTATGAGATTCAGTTTTTAGGCGAAAAAGAATGTTATTATTCTACAGATTCAAAAAAATTAGATACAATGAAGTTGTATCAGGATCAATTATGGTACTATGATGCCATTTCCTCTAATACTGATCTTTACTGGTTACCATCTATTAAAATAGGTGGAGCTTTGGCATATGACAACAATTTTTTTTCTTTGCTGAGATTTGTAAAAAATAATGATGGAAGTATAATAGGTTTGTTTATGATAAATATAGCTGAAGATGTGTTATATAACACATATCAAGATTTGATTACTCCAAATGAGGGAAATATTTATCTTGTATCAAATCAAGGACAAATTATTTCACACAAAGATAAGCATATGATAGGACATTACTATTATAAGATGTCAACCTTCTATGATCTTTTTGAAGAAAAATCTTCTGCAATTATAAACAAATCGGATATTCCTTACTTATTCTCAAAATATGAGTCTACGGACCCATCTTGGATTATAGTAGAAGAAATTAAGTTTTCATCCATTCAAAAACCTTTCTTTACTATAACCAAAACAATCCTACTTTTTGTTTTTGCAACATGCTTTGTTTGTATCATAATCGCATTACTGATATCGAAATATATTACCTCCCAAATTTCTCTTATCTGTAATGCTATGAACGAAGCAAGCACTGGTAATCTAGATATTGCATTTCCAAACAGTGGATTTTATGAAATAAAAATAATTTCCAATACATGTCAACAGTTTATTGATCAAATTATAGGATTATTAAATGATGTCAAGAAAAAAGAACATATAAAACGTATAACAGAATTAAGATTTTACCAAATGCAAATCAATCCACATTTCATGCACAATACTCTTTTTTCAATAAAATGTATGGTAGATATGGACAGAAAATTGGAAGCATGTGAAATGTTAGATTCTTTAAATAGTATGTTAAAAAACATTTTAAATACGGACCAAAAAATAATTACAGTGAAAGATGAAATCAATACTTTAAAATGTTATATAAATATTCTAAGTAAAAGATACTCAGATTCCTTTTGCGTAAATTATCATATAGAAGAAAAATGTGAAGAAATGTTAATATTAAGATTTTTATTACAACCAATTGTGGAAAACTCCATTTTTCATGGCTTTGCAAATCAAAAAAAAGATGGAATAATCGATATCACGATTCAGTCTAATGATACACACATATACTTGATTGTAGAAGACAACGGTTTAGGCATTTCTCCAGAAATCCTAAACACTTTAAATAAAGATATTCATCCAAATGATAGGCATATAGGTTTAAATAATGTAAAAGCCAGATTAAAGTTACATTATAATGATAATGCTAAGTTTCTTATTGACACATGTGTCGGAAAAGGATGCAAAATCACTATTGTTTTGCCACAATACTCCATTGATCATTCTAATTAAACTAGGAGGAAGTACAAATGAATATATTAATAGTGGACGATGAAGCAATTATTCGGGAATGGATTCAATATTCCATCAATTCCTTCGACCTTAAGAATTTAAATACAGATACCGCTTGCGATGGTTTAGATGCACTAAGCAAAATAGAAAAAAATTTTTATGATGTGGCGTTCATAGATATACAAATGCCACGCATGAATGGATTAGAGCTATTAAGCAAGTTGAAAGAAATTTCTCCCCAAACGTTATCAATAATATTAAGCAGTCACAATGATTTTGAGTATGCAAGAGAAGCTATGCGTAATCATTCTTTTGAATATATTTTAAAAAGCGAATGCAATAAAGATTATTTATACTCTATTATTTTAAAGTGCCAAGAATCTCTGACTGACCCTGCTTCCACCAAAATAGATTACAACAAATATTTACATTCCATTTTATGTGAAGAAACGGATATTTCACAAAACATTTTATCGAATTTATTTTCAAATGATTATGATAAAATGCCTTTTTTCTGCATCTCTATTTTGAATGTAAGCAGTGATTTGCTAGAACAATTACACGATAAATTTAATAAAACACCCATTGTTTCATGTACATGTTTAGGGACCGAAAAACACGTAACATATTATCTATGTGCAACTGCTACCCAAATAGATATTACTGATTTTTCCCACAGTTTATCAAATACATTTCCAGATATTCGTTTCGCCATTAGCAAATACTGGACGGGAATTTCAAAAATACCTATTTCCATCAAAAACTCATTGTTATTATTAGATTATTTGTATTATACAAATACTGCTTTTATAATAGGACACGAATATACTTTTCATGATTATGAGAATACCCTCAATACTTTTCATTCGGAAATATTAGATAATATAAAACATTATGATAATCATCTTTTAATACGGAATTTTACTTCTTTGAGCCATTGGATTTTAGAAAATATGCCCGAATCCAACATGATAAAAAACATATGTGCTAATATATTATATACACTAAGTATTTTTGCTCCTGATCTCTCTTCAGATTTTTTTGACAATTTCAAAAATTTAAAATCTGAAATTTATAGCTTTAAGAATTTTGAAAATTTATTAGATTATATGTTGCTAAATATTAAAAGATTTATATTCCCTTTAAATTATTCCTCTAAACTTAGCCCACATATTTCGAAAGTAATTGAATATATTACTGAAAATTATATGAATTTAAATTCCATAAGTGATATCGCTGCCTGCGTTCATTTAAATTCTGATTATCTCACTAGACTTTTCAAAAAAGAAACTGGTGAAAATCTCAACACATTTCTAATGAAATACAAACTAAATATATCGGCCAACTTACTTCGTAACACTTCGTTGCAAATAAGTGATATTGCAACACAAGTAGGTATAGATAACATTAGTTATTTTTCAAAGAAATTCAAAGAATTGTATGGTACTCAACCAATAAATTATCGTAACAAATACAAAACTCAGCTTAAATGATTTTATTTTGAACATTACAAAAAGAGAGAGTGGATTCCCCGATAAATCCACTCTCTCTTCTTTATAACCTATTCTTTTCTTTCAAAAATCGTACAATAATTTCCTTCCGGTGTTCTGCATTTTGAACAATGCACACAACGTGCTTTCTTATCGTCTCCTTGTTTCCAACGACTCACAAGATCCGGTTCACTCAACAAAGGCCGACTCATTCCAAATCCAGCAATTTGAGACGAATTTAACCAATCTTCCATTTCTTTCCGATCACGATATCCACCTGTTACAAAGATTGGTATTCTCTGATCTTCTGCAATGATTTTTGCATACTCTACAAAGTAACCATTTTTTGTGATTACATGTTCATCAAATTCCTGTCCTATCATTTTTTCTGCTTTTCCATGAATGTTTCCGGAAACTTCAATCGCATCGATTCCTCTTTCCGTCAACATCGCACACAATTTTCTGCATTCTTCGAAACGGAATCCATCTTCTGAAAAATCACAGCAAGTCAATTTAATCAGAATCGGATAATCTTTTCCAACCATTTCTCGGATAGCATCATAACACTCTAAAATCAAACGGGATCTATTTTCGAACGATCCTCCATACTGGTCTTTTCTGTTATTGTAATACGGACTTAAAAACTGATTCAGTAAGTAGTTGTGACCGGCATGAATCTGTACCGCATCAAATCCACTTTCCTTGACTCTTCTTGCAGCCTGTGCATGTGCCAAAACAAGGGCACTGATATCTTCTAAATCCATCGCATGGCCCTGTGTTCCGGTACTCTTTTCCGGAATATCAGAAGGTGCAAAAATCTGTCGTTCTCCCACCTTATATGTAGTCTTGGTACCACCATATGCAATCTGCATCATGATTTTTCCACCATGCTGGTGAACACAGTCCGTCAATTTCTGATAACTCGGTATAAAACAGTCATCATAGATTCCCATCATGCCTGCATTTGGACAATCTTCTTTCATAATTCTCGCATATCCAGTTGAAATCAAGCCAATCTCATTTTTTGCCAGCTCTTCATAGATTTCATATTGTTTTTCACTCATAAAACCTTCTTCGTCTGCCAATGCTTCCCACGTTGCACTGCGCAAAATGCGGTTTTTACATTCCAAATTTCCAATACATACGGAATCAAAAATTGTTCTCATTTCTTTTCCCCATTTCAGTGTTTTTACATCAATTTTCTAAATAAATCCTTCAAATCTTCCACAGAAGTATCTCTTGGATTTCCTGGTGTACAGGCATCTGCTAACGCAGACTCTGCCAAAAATTGTAAATCTTCTTCTTTTAATACTTCTAATTTTGTTGGAATTCCTACATCTACAGATAATTTCTGTACCGCATCAATGGCTGCTTTTCTGTATTCTTCCACAGACATATCATCCACACCTTTTACTCCCATTACGCGTGCAATCTCTTTGTATTTTTCTCCTGTATATTCTGCATTGTATTCCATAACGATTGGGAGCATCATGGCACAAGCCACACCATGTGGTGTATCATAAACAGCACCTAAAGTGTGAGCCATAGAATGTGCAATTCCAAGACCTACATTCGAAAATCCCATTCCTGCAATATATTGTCCAAGTGCCATTCCATCACGTCCTTCTTTCTCGTTTGCAACAGCACCACGTAACGATTTTCCGATGATCTCAATCGCTTTGATATGGAACATATCTGTCATTTCCCATGCAGCTTTTGTTGTGTATCCTTCAATTGCATGTGTCAGTGCATCCATACCTGTTGATGCTGTCAGTCCTTTTGGCATAGATGCCATCATATCAGGATCTACTACCGCAATAATTGGCATATCATGTGGATCTACACATACAAATTTTCTCTTTTTCTCTACATCTGTAATTACATAATTGATGGTTACTTCTGCTGCGGTACCTGCAGTTGTTGGCACTGCAATGATTGGTACACATGGTTTTTTTGTATCTGCAACACCTCCCAGACTTCTTACATCCTCAAATTCCGGGTTTGCAATGATGATACCAACTGCTTTTGCAGTATCCATAGAAGAACCTCCACCAATTGCGACAATATAATCTGCTCCTGATTTTTTAAATGCAGAAACTCCGTTTTTTACATTTTCGATGGTAGGATTTGCCTTAATATCAGAATAAATTTCATAATCTAGTCCTGCGTCCTCTAATACTTTTGTAACCTTAGTAGTGACTCCGAATTTGATCAAATCCGAATCTGAACATACAAATGCCTTTTTGAACGCTCTTGCCTTTGCTTCTGTTGCAATTTCCTGGATTGCTCCCGCTCCATGATACGATGTTTCATTTAACATGATTCTGTTTGCCATAACCAAAACCTCTCCTTCACTTTTCATCTTTTGTCTGTATTTTAACAATCTTGTTTTGTAAAAGAAAGTTACAATCATAGCAATCTGTCACTTTTTCAGACTAAAGTAAGTTTAGTTTTTTAAATGTCTCACAGATGTCATATGGCATCGCATCCACAAGTAATTTCGCCATATCCTCTGGCGTACTGTTTTGCTTTCCTAATACCCATTGTACCATCATGTAAATCGAGCCATAACAATACATTTCTAATAAAAATCCCAAATGTTCGGAAACCGGTTGTCCAGTATTACTTTCAATCCTCCTAGAATAAAAATCAAATATCAATTCGAAATCATGCTGTTTCAAACAATTTTGTTCATCCGTTCGAAACGCTGCTTTAAAAAAGAGTTTTTCCTTCTGAATATAGTAGAACTTATTGACCAATGCCTCATATATGGTCTTTCCCTCTCCCATATGTTCAAAAGATTCTAGTAGTATCTTATCAAAATACCAATTAATCAAATCGTATTTATCCTTAAAATGATGATAAAAAGTTTGTCTTGTGGATTCAGAAACCTCTACAATTTCTTTGACTGTAATTTTCTCCAGAGATATTTTCCTCATACAAGTCTTCATTGCATCTGCAAATCGATATTTTGTTTTCTCTGCTTTTGCTTCCAGACCTATTTGTCTCTCTTTCATGATCTTTCTTCCCTCACATATTTTGCAATTTCCATAAGATCCTTTCCACACACTTGGAAAAACTTGCGATACCCTTCGCAAAAATAATTTCGATAAGTACCTGTATCTTTTTCTTCTACTCTGCTTCTTCTACATCCCGAACGACAAAGCGAAAAATATTCACAATGTTTACATTGATCGCTCCATTTTTTCGATTCTTCTACAAACTGCTTTGCTTCCTTTCGTTCAAAGAAATCTGTGATTGGATCGTTATTAAAATTTCCTAGTCGGTACGCATCCATCACATAGAAATCACATGGATATACACTACCATCTGCTTCCGTTACGCATTGTACACTGCAAATTCCTCTCTGCTCACAAGATTCCGGTGGATATCCCAATAAAATACCAACATAATTTTCAAACTGACGAATATAGGGAGCTTTTCCTCTTCTCCAGTCTTTATACCATAACTGAAATAGATCAATGAGAAACTGTCCATAAATTTCTGGTGTAAGCGAATAAGGTCTCTGTCCCTGCGGTTCCCCCAATGGATCTAAACAAGTAATATACTGCTGATATTTCCATCCGTTTCGCTTGTATTCTTTGTATATTTCTTTCACATTCTCAGCCACCTGACGATTCACAACCGTTAAAATATTATATTCGATTTGGTACTTCTCGAACATTGCAATACTATTTTTTACTTTTTGATAAGTGTCTGCTCCGTTTTTGTCATGCCGATGCAAATTATGGAGTGCTTCTGTTCCATCCACTGAAACACCTACGAGAAATTCGTGTTTTTTTAAAAAACGACACCATTTGTCATCAGTATGGAATCCATTGGTTTGCAAGGTGTTTAAGATTTCACAATTATAAATATTATATTTCTGTTCAAATTCGATGACCTTTTCAAAAAATTCCAGTCCTCTCAAGGTCGGTTCACCCCCTTGAAATGCAAAACAAATATTTCCTTTTCCTTGCTTTAATACTTTACGAACTATATTTTCGATAGTTTCGATTTCCATCATTCCATACGATGCAACATCCCTTTTGGTAGCTTCATCACAATAAAAACAGTAATCACATTGCATATTGCAAAGTCCGGATGCCGGTTTGATCAAAACGGTTTGTAACATACTACCACTCCCTCTCCGCTATATTTTTACATACTTCCTTTAAGTTCTTTAACTCCTCAGACATATTTTTTTGCCGATGCCAAATCAAATATGCCTTACGTGTCAATTCTTCATCCTGTAGTTTTCGAGATTCAATTCTTCCTTCCACCAAATCACGCTGCACCAATTTTTCCGGCAAAATGGAAATTCCCAGTCCTTTCTCCACTGCGTTGATCAACGCCTGTGGATTTGCGCTTTCCCAAATAGGATCGATTGCAATATCATGCATTGCAAAGACGTGTTCTAAATAAGTACGATTGGCGCTTCCTTCCTCTCGCAATAACATTGGATAATCCACAATATCTTTCATGTAGATTCGTTTTTTCCCCAGAAGTGGGTGGTCCTTGGGGAAAATGACACTCATATAATCAGTACACAGATATTCTTTTTCTAAATATTCATTGTTAATATTTTCCTCAATCAAAGCAAAATCCAATCGATTATCTAAGATTCGCTGTTGAATGTCTGAACTTTTTGAAACAACCACTTTAGCTTTCACTGTTGGACAAATCTTTCGAAATTCCGAAATAGCTGTTGGAAGAATAAAACTTCCCATTGTCATTGTTCCACCAATGTGCAGCTCTTCGATTTCACTGTTATTTCTAATAATCTTATCCAATTCATCGACAGATGCCAAAATATGAACCGCTCTGGAATAGAGTTCATTGGCACTTGCTGTTCGGTACAATCGATGATTGAATCGATCAAACAAGCGAACACCATAATACATCTCCAGTTCTTGAATCGACCTTGTAACTGCCGGTTGAGCCATATGCAGTTCCTTTGCCGCTCTCGTAACATTCATATGTTGGTATACCACTACAAAAATCTTCAAATGCTTGAGTGTCATACGCTTCTCCTTTATATCATTTTTGTTATATTATACATATAATAATAGCATTTTATTTATTATTTTACAAGTGGTATAATCGGAGACATGAGGAGGAATGAATATGAATCAGACATCAAAAACAAATACTTTATTAAAACTTTTTATTAGCACACTCTATATCAGTGCTTTCACATTTGGAGGAGGTTTTGTCATCATTACATTCATGAAGAAGAAATTTGTAGATGAGCTTCATTGGATTGATGAAGAAGAAATGCTGGATTTGACTGCCATTGCCCAATCTTCTCCTGGTGCAATAGCCGTTAATGCTGCCATTTTGGTAGGCTGGAAAACCGTTGGATTACCAGGTATGGTGGTTGCGGTAATCGGTACCATCATCCCCCCGATGGTGATCTTAACCATTATTTCTTTTTTCTATGTTGCATTCGCAACTAACCCTTACATTGCTCTCATTCTAAAAGGAATGCAGGCGGGTGTTGCAGCTGTCATACTGGATGTAGTATGTAGTCTTGGTTCCAACGTGATCAAACAAAAAAATTGGATTCACTATCTTATCTTGGTAGTAGCTTTTGTAGCTACATTCGTTTTCCAAGTAAATGTCATTTACATCATTCTGGCATCTGCATGTGTTGGAATTCTTTTAGCAATCATCGAACAGAAGAAAGGAAGACAATCATGATCTATTTACAATTATTTTTAAGTTTTTTGCAAGTTGGAATGTTTAGTATCGGTGGCGGTTACGCTGCAATGCCCCTCATACAAAATCAAGTAGTGACCTCTCACAGTTGGCTGACCATGAGTGAATTCACAGATTTGATTACAATTGCAGAAATGACACCTGGACCAATTGCTGTAAACTCTGCCACTTTTGTTGGGATCAGAATCGCCGGTATTCCAGGTGCTCTCATTGCTACTTTTGGCTGTATTTTACCTTCTTGCATTATTGTATCTCTTTTGGCATATATTTATTTTCGATACAAAAATATGTCTGGCCTGCAATGTGTTCTTGCAAGTCTTAGACCGGCGGTAGTGGCGCTGATTGCATCTGCAGGTCTTTCCATTTTGGAACTAGTCGTATTTCAGGGAAAAGAAATGCATATTGATCATATCAATTGGATCGGAGCCGGTATTTTTACAGTAGCATTTATTGTCCTTCGAAAATGGAAATGTAATCCGATTTTAGTGATGTGCTGTTGTGGTGGGGTTGGATTGATTCTCAATCTCATGACTATTTAAATAAATATTTTAATCTAAGGAGAGTATCGTGTCGATATTCTCCTTGCAAATATAACATCGTCAAACTCAATAACACATTTATTTTTCTACAATACAAAATCTTTTTTTGAAAATAAAAACAAATTGCTTCGATATATTCCTTAAGACTGTAATTAATTCTGTGTAAACTCTAAACGAGCTATATATCCTCTTGGATTGATGTTAAAATAAATATCAATTTAGGAGGACTTTTTTATGGCACGAAGAAGAAAAATGGATCCGGAACGCAAAGCGTTCATCAGCAGCTTATTGGAACACTATCAACCAAAAGATGCCCAGGATGTCCAGGACATGCTGAAAGACCTGCTAGGCGAAACGCTGCAAGGTATGTTAGAAGCTGAAATGGATGATCACCTTGGATATTCCAAGTACGACTACAAGAACAAAGAAACAGACGATAGCCGTAATGGTTATAGTCCTAAAACAGTCACTTCTTCAATGGGCTCGATTGATCTCGATATACCACGAGATAGAAAAGGAGATTTTGAACCACAGATCGTGAAAAAGAATCAGACAGATATCTCAAACATTGAAGATCAGGTACTTTCTATGTACGCAAAAGGAATGACGACAAGAGATATTTCCGCTCATCTCAAAGATGTTTATGGTGTGGATGCTTCAGCAGAAATGATATCTCACATGACAGATCGAATCCTTCCTATCGCAAAAGAATGGCAAAATCGGCCGCTAGAAAGAAAATATGCCATTGTTTTCATGGATACAGTACATTTCCATGTTCGAGAAGATAATCGAACGGTAAAAAAAGCGGTTTACGTTGCCATAGGTGTTAAACTGAACGGAAAACGTGAGATTCTCGGTATGTGGGTAGGTGGAAACGAAAGTGCAAAATACTGGTTATCCGTCCTCAACGAGATAAAAAACAGAGGTGTAGAGGATATCATGATCGTATCTGTGGATGGATTGACCGGATTCGGGGATGCGATTCATGCAGTATTCCCGCAGGCAGAGATCCAGAGGTGTATAGTACATCAGATCCGTTATTCAACAAAGTTTATTTCATACAAAGATTTAAGACCATTTATGGCAGATTTAAAACTGGTTTACAAAGCGGATACAGAGGATCTTGCACTCACAGCATTGGATGATCTGGAAGAAAAATGGGGCAAAAAATACCCTGCTTCCATCGGATCCTGGAGAAATAACTGGACTCAATTATCCACATATTTTAAATATCCATCTGAGATACGTAAATTAATATATACGACAAATTCCATTGAAAATTTTAACCGTCAGCTTCGCAAGGTTACAAAATCCAAAACCATTTTTCCTACCAATGATGCGCTTTTCAAGATGCTCTATCTGGCAATGAGGGATGCCACAAAAAAATGGACCGGAAAGGCTTGGGACTGGGGGCTGACACTGGATCAGTTATGCATCTATTTTGGAGATCGGATCCAGCCAGAGGATATCGACTAAGCATAGATTCAAATGCATATAAAGGGTAAATAAACGCTCGGTTTTCTCGGGCGCCTTTGACATGCAATAGAATCCATGCTACTAAATAAACAACGGGCTGAACAGCAAGAAATGCCATTCAGCCCATCACATTATATTTTGTATTCTATAAACCTATGATTTTATCATCAATCTGAGAGGTTTACACAGAATAATTTACACTACTAATAACTTACTTTTCATAACCTACTCCACCTTTTTGATTTGCCACTGCAATCACTCTACACATTTTCAGTCCCCCTTTTTATATACTTTCTTAAATACTCTTCAAAAATAGATCTTCGTATCAGAACTTTCTTACCAACTTTATACACAGATCCGGATATATGAGAAAGTCGAACAATCGGTTTATATCCCAACTGATAATACTCCATTGCCTGTCGATAACTGATAAATTCATGTTCCAAAAAAACTAAATCTTCATCATCAATTAAATGTGAAAACATCCATGCTTTCCCTTGCATTTATTCTTCCTCCTGATTACTGCTTTTTCTTGGTTCGCGAAATCTTTCAAAATATTCGTCAAAGATTTCTCGATTGATAAGAGCAATACCATCCATACGGTAAATTGCACCAGCATCGCTGGCCAACTACATTAACTTCTTATGCGATAGACTATATACGATCTCCGCTTGTTGGTAGCGCAAAAATTTTCTTCTCAATTTTCGAGCTGTCTCATAGATTTCATTGCGTTTTAAAGCGTTGTAATACATATCTTCAGTTTTCATATATTTATTTTCATCCTTCCCCTTAGACACAACAGACATTTTTCAATTGCGAAATAAAAAAGGACACTTTTTGAAAGTTTTTCTTTCAAAAAGTGCCCTTGCACAATCCTATTTGCTGGTATTTATCGATCAACAACTATTTATCACGCTTCGTAATCGTTCGTGATTCTCTTGATTTTTGTTGTCAAATTGTTGTCAAATTGAACTTTTGTTGTCAAAATTCAGTGTTTTTACTCTTTATTAATACAGTTTTGCACCTGCTGGAATTCTGTCATCTACCATTAATAAATTCAATGCTTCTTTTCCATCATTTTCATGTACTGCACTGATTAACATACCACAAGAATCAATTCCCATCATCTTTCTTGGTGGAAGGTTCACGATTGCAATCGCTGTCTTTCCAATCAATTCTTCTGGTTCATAATACTCGTGAATACCGCTTAAAATCGTACGATCTGTGCCTGTTCCGTCATCTAATGTAAATTGAAGGAGCTTTTTGCTCTTTGGAACTGCAACGCAATCTTTGATTTTTACAGCACGAAAATCTGATTTGCTGAATGTTTCAAAATCCACATCTTCCTCGAAAAGTGGTTCCACTTTTACTTTTGAAAAATCAATTTTTTCAACTGGTTTTTCCTCTGCTTTTGCAGACTGTGCAGCATTGTTAGCCGCATTCTTTTCAGCGCCCATGCTCTTCATTGTCGGGATTTCTAACTGCATACATCTTATACAATTTAATTCCCTTTATTAAAACACTTTACAGCCTTTCATCATTTATTCTCTAAACCTTTAGAACTGATTAAGGCTCTTTAATTTGTCGTACTCTTGTCGTACTATACAAATTTTGTCGTACCTCCTCAGCAAAACTAAATCAGACTCTTTCCTAAAATACATCTAATTTTTTTGCTAATTCCTGCATCGACTCATGCTTTTTTGTTTCTGTAACTTCTGCATAAATGTCCATCGTAGTTTCAATATTTGCATGTCCCATGATAGACTGAATTACCTTTAAATTTGTCTCATTTTCACAAAACCTCGAACAAAAAGTATGTCTCAAATGATGACATGAAAAATGCGGTATAAGAATCGGCTCTCTCTTTTCTTTGGCAGCTTTTAGCACCTCTTCTACATTATATGCTTCGTATATACGCTTAATTGCTCTATTGATAGCCTGTGGATTATGTACATTTCCAAAACGATTAGAAAAAACAAATCCAGACATTCCATCAATTTCTGTTTCATTGAACCCGTTTTCTTCTTGAAATGCATACTCTCTTTTAAGAGCTTCATAAACTGTATCAAGCATAGGAATCATTCTTATGCCCGCCTCTGTTTTAGGTAATGATACGGCAAATGAACAAATACCATGTCCCTTATATTCCCTGCTATAATAAACCAAACTATGATTGATACTAATTATCCGCTTCTCAAAATCAATGTCATCCCACCGGATTCCAATCGCCTCTGCTTTTGTCAATATAAGTCTAAAAAAAATTTGCTTTTAATTCGCAAAAAGCACCACTGTTTTCATCCAGTGATGCTCCTGCGAACAATCTTATTCCGTTTATGCTTTTTCTTCTTTGTAGAAAATGTCATCCATCTTCCAGCTTATCTCCATACGACCTGGTTCATAAATAAAGACTTTCTCAATAATCTTTGACAGCTGTATTTTGTCAAAATCCTGCAATGCTGCAATCTCATTTACTTCCATTTCTTTTTCTGTTGCTTCATCACATTTTTTCTTCGCTGTAGCAATCTCATTCTCCAATTCTGCTATCTGCAAAGTGATTTCTGAAATACGGGAAGTCGTTTTTTCCAGTTCTTCCATATACCCTTCCTTGTCCAACACTTCTGAACGATAATCAGAATACAGTTTCATTTTTCTTGACGAGAGTCGCTTTTTTTCACTTTCCAGTGTTGCGATATTTTCTTCTTTCAAAATTGTTTTATGCCATTCACTTTTCTTTTTCTCAAGATTTTCCGAAATGAGTTGTGCCATATTTCTGGCTGCATCCAGTACTGTTTCTTCTGCTTCTTTCCTGTCCATTTTACTTTCCACACACCCACTAAGACCGCTGATATGTGCCTGCATACAGCGATACCCAGTCTCTCTGCTGGTAAAACCAAGTCTTCTTCCACAGGTCGGACAAAAGAAAATAGGGCAGGCTACTCCTCTTTTTGTAAGAACTCTTTTCTGGTTAGTAAATGCTTTTTCATTTGCTTTCTGGAATAATTCATCGGATATAATTGGTTCATGTGCATTTTCTACAACAATCCACTCTTCTTTATCATTGGAAACCAATTTATTGCTTCCTGTTCTTGCCACTCTCTTTTTATTCCAAATAATTTTCCCAAGATACACTTCATTTTTGAGCATATCTGAGATTGTTGTGACTGACCAGAGTTTCTTTTCTTTTTCGTTTTCTCTGTGCATTTTTATACCTTTTCTGCACATATACTCCCGGCATGTAAGCACATGGGTTTCGTTCAGATATTTTGCTATCTGTCCTTTTGTTTTCCCATCTGCCGCCATTGTGAATATCAGTTTCACTATTTCAGCCGCTTCTGGGTCTATAACCAGATGATGCTTATCTTCTGGATCTTTAATATATCCATATTTGGGAAAAGCCGGCATATATTCACCGTTTTTAGCATGTGTTTTCATAGCAGAACGAACTTTTCTGGACAAATCTCTGCTGTACATTGCATTCAGCATATTTTTTAACGCTACGCTCATTCCTCCAGTAAAACCAGAGGAATTGATACTGTCAAAGCCATCGTTAATTGAGATAATTCGAATACCAAGGACTGGCAGGATTTTTTCCAGATAATTCCCCACTTCCAGATAATCTCTTCCAAATCTTGAAAAGTCCTTTATAACAATACTTTTTATACGTCCTGTTTTTGCATCTTCCATCATCCTCTGAAAGCCAGGACGGTTAAAGTTTGTACCACTGTACCCATCGTCTACATATTCAACTACTGGACAGTTAGTAAATTCGTCCTGTTTTTTGATAAATTCGTTTATCAGCATTCTCTGTGCACTGACACTGTTACTTTCGGCTTTTATACTGCCATCTACATCATTATCCTCCGACGAAAGTCTGATATAAACAGCGATACATTCTGTTACTGGCATAACTCAGCCTCCCGTTCTTTTGCATATTTTCTTAATTCTTCCAACATATCATCATACACCAAACGTACCGTAATAGAACCGCTTTCATGTATTTCGATTTTTTCTACAAAAGCATTGACCATTTCCTTTGTCAGCGTTCTCGTATTGCGGTATTTATTGATCAATGTTTCCCATTCTTCCTCTGTGTGAAAATTTTTTTCATATCCAACCTGATGCTTTAATAAAATTTCCATGTTATTCTGGATCTCTTTTTCTGTTTCCGCATCCTGCTTTGAAAATGTTTCATACTGCTCTGCATCAATAATACGGCACACATAATCCTCAAACAATCTTTCCCGGTGTACTGCCACTTTTTCCAGTTCTTTCCGGCATTTCTTGATTTCCCTGTTAAACACATCATATTTTTTAATGCTTTCCTGTCTTTGATTCAACCGCCGAATCAAATCTACATTTTCAACATATACATTGATATGTGCACGTATCACACGCAGTACATAATCATTCACTTCCAAATCAGTGATAGAATGTGGCGTACACTTCCCGTGGAGCTTATTATTTCCACAGTAAAACCTACGATGATTGCCTTTTGTTTTCCCATATAAATACATGGTTTTTCCACAGTCTGCACATACAATTTTCTGCTTGAAAAAGTTGAAGTCTCTTACATTATTGCCATTTGATTTACGAGCTTCATTAACCCGCTTTACGATATGACCAATCTTTTCCTGTACCTCATCAAAATCCTTTCTGCTCACAAGTGCCTCATGGGTATTTTTGATAATGATCCATTCTTCTTTCTGATTCATTTTCTGTCTCTGTGCAGCCCAGGAATCATTGGTAAACTGATTATGCACACTATCACCGGCATAATATTGATTCTCAAGGATTTTGTGGACTGTTCCTCCACTCCATGTCCATGCCGCTGACTTTTCATTTGCTTTTCCTGCTTTATCCAGCTTGTAGGCTTTCGGGCAGAGATACCCATCCGCATTTAATTTCCGGGCAATCTCAGCATAAGTCATTCCATCAATAAAATACTGAAATATCTTTTTCACCACTGGTGCTGCTACTGGATCTGGAATCAGCTGATGAGGATTATCCTTGTCTTTTTCATAACCATAAGCCATCTGACCGGAAGGAAATTCGCCATTTGCCCAGCTCGTCCGGTATGAACTTCTTATTTTCTTTGCCAAATCTCTGGAATAAAACTCATTATACACGTTTGACATGCTGATCAGCAGACTTATGTCATCTCTGAACGAATCATAATGATCATTCACCGAAATAAAACGCACATTAAAGAATGGGAACACTCTTTCAATATAGCTTCCCGCCTCTACATAATTTCTTCCAAGCCTAGAAAGATCTTTAACAATAACACAGTCAATATTTCCCTCTTTGATGTCCTGCATCATCTCATTAAAACCATCTCTCTCAAAATTAGTTCCGGTTTTAGATATATCATAATATTCCTTTGCAACCACGATATCTTTCTGTTCTTTTACGAAATTATGAAGCAAAACCATCTGCGTTTCTATCGTATTTCTTTCTCTGTTCTTTTCACTCTCATAAGAAAGCCTTGCATAAAGGGCTGCATGTGAAACTTTTTCACACTGGTTTTCAGCTTCTGTAACCAAATTTTCTTTATTTCCAACATTCACATAATCTACTTTTCTTGATTTTCGAGCCATTTATACGACCTCCCTCTTTTGAATTTCTATTCTTCCGTCCATACCTGTGCTGACATCACATCCCACCGACTGTATCTGCCGTAACAGGGATTGATAACAGTCATCAAAATTAAATCTGACTTCAATATGTTTTTTGTCATATACCAATATCTGGTCAATCAGTTCAACAGCAACAGTTCTTGTAAGTTCTTGTATATTCTGATGCTCGGCAAAATAATCCAGCCAATGATATTTATCACTTTTTGATTCCAGGACTTCACTGATCTGTTGATCAATGCTTCGGACTGCTTCCTCGGCTTTTTTCCGTTTTTCTGTGTACCCGTCATGAAGCTCTTTATAATCTTCTTTTGAAATGATTCCTTCACGGAAATCCTCATATAGATAATCTCTTAACTCCCGGCATCGCACGGCTTCTTTTTCTTTTGCTTCTTTTCTAATTTCCAGTTCTTTTATATCCAATTCTTGAAATGGTACTTCATGGATAAAATCCATGATTTTTTTCATATCAAGGATATTTTCAATATGGATTTTTACCAGTTCCAATACTGTTTCTTCTAGTTTACCCATTGGTATTCTGTGTGCTGCACACGCTTTCGTAGCCGCATGTCTGGAACAGATATAGTAAGCATATACCTTTCCTCCTGCCGGAACATCCCGTTTGATCATCATTGCCCCACAGTCTCCACAAACCACAAGTCCAGATAATGGATATACCTTTTCCTCGTTCGGAGAAGTCCTTGTATCTATCCCTAATAATCTCTGCACCAGTGCAAATTCTCGTTCTGATACGATAGCCTTATGGTTTTTTTCAATTCTAACCCAATCTGTCTCCGGCTTTTTCATCAATTTTTTTACTTTATGGTTTGGTGTTGTTCTTTTTCCCTGCACCAGAGTTCCAGTGTATACTTCATTTTCAAGGATTCTTTTTACCGACATGGCGCTCCATTCTGCCTGTTCGTGTGTTTTAAAATTATCCTGAATCCTTATTCCAAGACTGTGCTTGTATTCCATTGGTGAAAGAACACCCTGTTTGTTCAATGCATTGGCAATTGCTGTCTGGCTCATACCTGATAATTTCATGCGGTAAATTTCTTTGACGATACCTGCCGCATATACATCTATCACCAGTTTGTTTTTATTATCTGAATCTTTCTGGTATCCATACGGTGTAAACGCTCCAATATATTCCCCATTTTTTCTCTTTACTTCCAGGTGGCTTCTTATTTTGATAGAAATGTCACGGCAATATGCATCGTTAATGAGATTCTTGAAGGGAATTACGATTTCGTCTGCCTGACTTTTCCCTTCCAGGCTGTCATAATGATCATTGACCGCAATAAACCGCACGCCAAGTGCCGGAAATAATCTTTCGATATATTTTCCGGCATCAATATACTCACGTCCAAAACGGGAAAGGTCTTTTACAACGACACAATCCACAATTCCTTTTTTGATATCTTCCAGCATCATCTGAAATGCAGGACGTTCAAAATTAGAACCGCTGTAACCGTCATCCACCCGTTCTGATACAACAACTATATCCTTTTTATCTTTTAGGAAATTTTTTATCAGATCTTTCTGATTTGAGATACTGTTGCTTTCACGCTTTCCAGCAGTAGCAACATCGCCATCTTCTTTCGATAAACGAACATAAATGGCTGCATGATAGATTTTCTTTGAATTGTTAATTTGATTCATCTTCATCCTCCTTAGTTTTACCTTTCCATCAACATTGGTAAAACCCAGAGGGTGAGTCGATTTTGTCCTGATATGAATGAGGAGTCCTGAATTCCTCGTTTCCATATTAACATAACTCTTCAGATTTTACCATCACTTTTTATACAGAAAGCAAAAGTTCCTCAAATGCATCTTCAAAAGATACTCCATTGTTTGCAAACCTTATTTTCACTTTTACATTTCCTATACAGACAAGATAGGGATTTCCCACCTGTCTGAGATATTGAGCTATTCTTTTTTCCTTCGTCTGATTCCGGTCAATCCTTATTTTTCGGATATCCTTCAATTCCTTCAGATCCACATCATCAAAATCCGTTTCCAGATAGTTTCTATATTCTTCCGCAGTCATGCCCTTCTCCTTCCATTCCCATCTGAATCCGTACTGCTTTCAGTACCCGATCCAGGCTCCACTTATTTACTCTTCCGCATTTCTCAATAATACATTTCGTAGAAATGCTCAT
>ENA-OQLI01000547-OQLI01000547.1-human-gut-metagenome-genome-assembly--contig:-NODE-547-length-43682-cov-8.048559_pt1 | contig 43682 bp, 43 predicted proteins | sample MGYA00242805_ERZ504812 | MGnify/ENA primary metagenome ERZ504812 (study PRJEB26092, sample SAMD00036430) | human gut metagenome | host: Homo sapiens | study: EMG produced TPA metagenomics assembly of... | reverse complement strand
TGGAAACACCTGTACCCATCCCGAACACAGAAGTTAAGCATCATAACGGCGACGATAGTGAGCAATCGCGACAATAGCAAGCTGCCAGTTCACTTCGGATATCCACACTGGATATCCTTTTTTTTGTCTTTCCTTCATTTCCTATTTTATTCCCCTTTTTCTTTCCTTATATGATAAAATGTAGTAAAATTATTATGATAAAGATAGGTATATTTTTGTAGAATCAAAACATAAAATATATGGATATCTATAAATAGCGATGGTTGAGATAATAGATAACTGATTCTCTTATCATCAGAAAGGAGTTTTTAAAGATAAGATATATTTTATCTTTAAAGAAATGACTTATGAGAAATAAAAAATATTTTTTAAATATTCTTATTATTTTACTCATTGGTGGAACTTCAATCTATTTATCAATTGGAGAACAATTTGATCAAGTACTTTTATCATTTCAAGAAGCAAAAATATCATGGATTGTTATTATGGGATTGATTATGTTCAGTTATTATTTATTTGATGCTCTTTCGCTTTGGTATTTTGGAAAAGCATATAAACAGGATTATACTTTTAAACAATCATTTGTGAATGCAATTAGTGGTACTTTCTTTAATGGCATAACTCCTTTTGCAAGTGGTGGACAATTTGCTCAAGTTTACATTTTTAATAAACAAGGCATAGTTCCTACAAATTCATCAAGTATTTTATTAATGTGTTTTATTTGTTATCAAAGTGTATTGGTTCTATATACTGGTGTTGTTGTATTGTTGAAATATAATTATTTTGTGACTGAACAAGCAGGTGTTTTTAGTCTAGCTATATTAGGATTTATGATCAATTTTGCTGTTATCTTAGGGTTGTTTGGTGGAGCTAAATCAAAAAGGTTACAACATTTTGTTACGCATAATGTTTTAAAGTTATTATGTAAGATGCATATTATTAAGGATTATGAGATGACATGTGCTAAAATAGAACAGTATTTGGCTGATTTTAGGGAACAGTTAAAATTTTTACAAAAAAATAGGATGGTTTTGGTAAAATCTTGTTTATGTAATTTTGTTAAGTTAACAATTATTTATAGTATGCCTTTCTTTGCAGCAAAGGCATTGAATTTAAATGTTTCGTGGTGGGAGTTTTTAGATTTTTTAGGATTATGTTCGTTTATCTATTTAATTAATGCTTTCTTACCAATTCCTGGTGCCAGTGGTGGTAGTGAAGGTATTTATGTTTTGTTATTTAGTTTCTTAGGAACTGTTGGAACGTCTTCTTCATTATTTTTATGGAGATTTATGTCTTATTACTTAGGACTTATTATTGGAGGGTTGGTTTTCTCATTAAACAAAGAAATTAATAGTTCGAGATTGGAGTGATTAAATGAATATTGCATTATTAAGTGATACTTATTTACCTGATATTAATGGTGTTGCTACATCTACACATATCTTAAAAAACGAGTTGAAAAAACATGGTCATCATGTTTTGGTTGTAACAACAATATTACCAAATGATAGCGATTATATTGATGAAGATGATATGGTTCTTCGTTTACCTGGTTTAGATTTAAAAAAACTATATGGTTATCGAGCATCTAATATCTATTCTTTTAAAGGAATGAAAGAATTAAAAGAATTTGAACCAGATATTATTCATATTCAGACAGAGTTTGGAATTGGTATATTTGGGAAGATTGCTGGTGAAATTTTAAATATTCCAGTATGTTATACATACCATACAATGTGGGCTGATTATTCACATTATATTGCGCCTGGGAATATTAAAGCTGTTGATCATGCGGCCAAAAAAATTATAGAAAAAATTTCTAAAATATATGGTGACAGTTGTTCAGAACTGATTGTTCCCTCGCAAAAGACGGCAGATGCATTAAGAGAATATGGAATTTCAAATTCAATTAATGTGATTGGGACAGGATTGCAATTAGATAAATTTTCTGTTAAAAACAAGAATCAAAAAGTGATGAATGACATTATTAAAGAATATCAATTGGAAAATAAATTTGTTGTTACTTTTTTAGGGCGAGTAGCTCCTGAGAAAAGTGTAGACTTATTGATTGAAGCGATGCAGGATATTTATTCAAAGAATCATCAGATTTGTTTAATGATTGTAGGTGGTGGTCCACAACTTGAAGAACTTCAGGAGTTAACAAAAGAGTTACAATTGACACATTGTGTTTATTTTACTGGTCCTAAAGAAGCTGATTTAGTTCCTTCATATTATCATGTCTCTGATCTTTTTGTTTCTGCATCTATTACTGAAACACAGGGATTAACATTTATTGAAGCAATGGCAAGTGGAATACCTGCTTTGGCTCGTTATGATAAAAATTTAGAAGGAGTTATTTTGGATGGGCGTAATGGTTTCTTTTTTGAGGATAAGGTAGATTTGACTCAAAAGATATTAGAATTAGCACAAACTGATCTTAGCCAATTATCTATGCATGCTGTTGAAGATGCTATGCAATATAGTAGTGAAAATTTTTATAAAAAGATTATGAATACTTATCGTAAGGCTTTATCGAAACATCATTATTGTTATAAGGTTGTTTCGATGGTGCCAGATAAAGGCAAAACTTATCAGGTTTCTTTTCAATTTGATAATCATCAAGTTATGCTCACTCTTTCTTCACAGGTTATTGATCGCTATGGTCTGAGTGTTGGACAGGTTGTTGATAGAGAAGAACTAGATGCCTTAAAAGATCAAGAGCAGGTCTCTAGAGCGTATCATTTGGCTTTAAAGTATTTAACATATAAGGACTATACTTATGCTAAGATGCAAAAAAAGTTAGCTGATAAAGGTGACTTTGATGATATCCAGATTGATATGACAATGGATATTCTGGTTCAAAAGAATTTAATTGATGATGCGGAATATACTAAAAATTATTTCCAGCGTTCTATTCGTTTAGGTCTTGGTATGAATAAGATTATATTTAATTTAAAGAATAATGGTGTTTCACCATTTGTCATTGATGAATTTTTAGCGAATTACTCACAAGATTTAGAATATGATAAGGCTTTTGAAATCGTTAAGAAATTGTATAATGAAAATACAAACAAACCACAATATGCACTTATTCAAAACATTAAACATAAACTTTTCAATAAAGGTTTTTCACAGGATGTTGTAGAACGTGCAATTAATAATTTTGATTTTGTGTTTCCAGAAGAACATACAAAGAAACTATTAACGAAAGAATATGAACGTGTATATAATCGTTATAAGACGAGATATGACAGTCATCAATTGAAGAGTAAGATTATTACATTTTTAGTCCAAAAAGGCTATGAATATGATGATGTTGTTAATATTATTAGTGAATTATGGGAGGATCCGAATGATTAAAATTAAAGATATGAAATGTGGAAATGATAATGTAGAATTTACAGCTATGATTTCTCATGTCACAACTGGAAAAACTAATGGAGCTAACAAAAGTAATTATCTTAGTATTGTTTTTCAAGATGAAACTGGAACAATTGATGCAAAATTATGGAATGCATCAGATGAGCAAATCAAGACATTAACAACTGGTGCAGTTGTAAGAGGAAAAGGGGATATTATCAAATACAGTGATGATCGCCAAATGAAAGTCATTGGAATAGACAATGTTTCTTATCAAGAAAATCAACAAGTTCAATTTTTATCAAAAGCACCTTTGGATGCTGATGTGATGATTAAGGAAATGATGGAATATGTCAAGCGCATATCTAATATGAAACTTTACACATTAACAAAGTATCTTCTTGAGCAAAATATTGAAAAATTGAAGATTTATCCAGCAGCAAGTAAAAATCATCACGAATTTGTTTCTGGACTGGCATATCATACACTGTCTATGTTGAAATTGGCTGATGCAATGATAGGGAATTATCCACAATTGAATGCTGATTTAATTTATGCAGGTATTTTGTTACATGATTTAGGAAAGACTGTTGAATTGAGTGGACCAGTTGTTCCAACATACACACTTGAAGGAAAATTACTTGGACATATTTCAATATCTCAAGCAATGATTCATGAAGCTGCTAAAGAATTAAATATTGAAGGAGAAGAGGTTATTTTACTTCAACATATGGTTCTCTCCCATCATGGTAAAAATGAATTTGGATCTCCTGTTCTTCCTCAAATTAGAGAGGCTGAGATTGTTTATCTCATAGATAATATAGATGCAAGAATGCATATGTTTGATAAAGCTCTTGAACAAGTTGAACCAGGTGAATATTCAAAACGTGTTTTTGCTTTAGAAAATAGAATGATTTATAAACCAAAAATGTATGATTAAAAACAGTGGTCTAATGCCACTGTTTTTTAATCATGTTTATAAATTTGAAAACAATATCTTTTGTTTGGTCAGATGCTTTTTTACAATTCTGCTCAAATGCTTGATGTCCAGTTAGTACTGGTGTATCAGTTATTGTCCTAATGACAATAAAATCAATAGCATTGACATAACAGACATGAGCAATACTTGCACTTTCCATATCAACACAAAGGGCTGCAAAGTTTTTGTTTAATGCTTCATGTTGTCCCTTGTCAATAAATGAGTCACCAGTTATTATTTTTCCTAAATAGGTATTTTGATTTTGCTGACATATTATTTTTGCAATATCCAATAATTTATTATTAACAAAAAAGGTAGCTGTAGGAAGATATGGATGGAATTCTGTAAGTATATCTTCTTGGACATCATGGTATGCAATCTCTTTAGAAATAACCGTATCAAAAAGTTTTAACGTATTACAGATTGCTCCAGCAGTACCTGCATTAATGATGATATCAACATGAAAAGTATCAATAAGGATTTGTGTTGCTAATGCTGCATTAACTTTTCCTACCCCACAATATAATGTCACTATTTCAACATTTTCAATTTGACTTTCATAAAATCTTAACATTGCTTTTTCTGATATTTGAACATTTTCAAGAGCTTTTAAAAAAGGAGCAAGTTCATCATCGCTAGCACAAATAATAGCTATTTTCATTAAAGATATCCTCCTTTATAAAAAGTGGAGCGAATGTCTCCACTTTCTTTGTTTTTTTATTTATGAGATATTTTCTTATTTTTGACAATACTGTTATAAAAATCTTTCCAGATTTTTTTAACATTTTCCTTAGAGTAATATTCACTAATTTCTTGAGAATAATGGCTATATAGATTATAGAGTTCTTGATTTGTTTGGAGTTCTTTGATTTTATTCACAAAACCCTCATTCGATATGTCTGATAAGTATTTTTGGAATAGAATATCTTTATATAGGTTTAAATCTCTCAATAGCAAAGGTTTTTGACTGTTAACGGCTTCTAATATAGCCATTGGAAATAACTCGTTATATGAAGGCATAAAGAGCACGTCAGCAATGTTATAAATATGATTCATTTTTTCCCTAGGTATAATTCCAATGAATTTAACATTCTGAGGGGGATTGTTATAGATTTCTTTTAATTCCTCATAACCATCAGTAATCTTTCCAAAAGAGAAGCCACCAGCCCATACAAATGTCATTTCAGGTAATTGTTTGGCAACTTCTACAAAATCTTTCACGCCTTTACGGGTTTGAACTTGTCCAACGCCTAAAACAACAAAAGCATCTTTATTGATTCCATAATCTTGACGTGTTTTTTCAATAGAATCATCATTTTCTTTATAAAAAGCATCCTTAGATACATAATTAGGTATATATCTAATTTTATCACGATGAATCCCAAAAGAAACCAAATCTTCAATAAAAATAGGATTAACAACAATCAAATAATCAGCAGTATTATAAAAATAAGTAATATATTTCTTAAAAACACTTAAAGCAGATTTTGGCAAATTGATACTGCCATCAAGTGTATCTGGTAAAAAGTGAACATAAGCCACATTGACTGATTTATTTCTCTTCATCTGAATGAGATATTTTGGTAAAATTGTATGACAATGAATAATATCAGCAGGTTTTGAATTATTAATAACAACTTCAAAATCATCTTTTAATTCATCTCGAATTAATGAAACCTGTTCTAAATATGCACTTCCAACTCCTTGACCATCTACTGAATCAGCATTTGATAACATGTTAATTTTAATTTTTTTCATGGTAAACTCCTTTACTCTTTTATTATATGTATGTCTAAAACAAAAAGCAAGAATTCAATTGTTTTCATGACTCTTGCTTCACGTTATCAATCTATGATTTGTTGATAAATAGTCTCTAAATCCACATCACCTGAGCGATCAGTATATTGGATATGGAAAGGATCATCTGTCTGATAACGAGGAATAATGTGAATATGAAAATGATGAACACTTTGACCTGCAACTTCATTCATATTAGAAACAATATTGAATCCTTTGGTATTCATTTTTTCTTCAATCTGGCATGCAACTCTTTGGACAACAGACATCATATGTCCTAATGTCTCTTGATCAACATCTAAAACATGCTGATAGTGTTTTTTAGGAATAACTAGGGTATGTCCATTTGTTGTTTGACTTAAATCAAGAAACGCCATACAAACATCATCTTCATATAAAATTTTACCAGGAATTTGGTGACTTGCGATCTTACAAAAAATACAATTATCCATAATCATAACCTCCATCTCTCATATTTTACAACAAAAAAAGAATAAGGGGAACCCTTATTCAATATATTCACTAGAAAGTTTTTTTATCGCATCTTTTATTTTTGAATCATTGACTTTAAAATTGTATTTTTTAAGATAGATACCTTCAATTTCCTTTTGAACATCACCGTCACTAGTTAATTTATTAATTAACTCATCAGTGTTTTTATGATCAGTATTATAAAGATATAAAACTGCATAAGAATCATCACTTAACTTAATAGCTTCACTATAAACACCATCTTTATTGACAGCAGATAATTGACTTAATTGTGATTTTAAATTATCATCCAATGTTGAATTCTTTGTAACAATTCCAGCATCTTCACCATTTGTACCAGCATCTTTTAATTTTTTATCAAATATTTCTGCACTTGTAGATTCTTTGATAATTGTCAAAGCTTCTGATTCTTTTGTAACAACAATCTTCTTAAAACTTACAACTTGATAATCTTTAATCATCTTTTCTAGATTTTCCTTGATATACTTATTTCTTAGAAGTTCTTGCTTAACATCAGGAACCAAAACTTCTTGACTATATTCTTCTTTAGAATCATATCCTAAACTCTTTGCATATTTCTCTAAATCGCCATTCGCATTTTTAGCATATGTTTTCTCTCTTTCAGCAACGAGCTTATTAATTTCTTCTTGATCAGTGACCTCTTTATCAGCAATAGTTGTTAAAGCTTCACTCAACACTTGTTGAGCACCATATTGATCTAAAAGTTGATTGAAATAATCTTGTTTTGTCATTTTTAATTCACTGCCAGTAATCATAGCATCATCGCTTTTACTGACTTTTACACTATAGCCTGAATCAGATGAACAAGCAACTAATAATCCTCCACAGAGGAGTAACATCATTAATTTTTTCATTATGTTTATCCCTCTCTTTCTTCAGATCTCGCTTTTAAAGCTTCATCAACGATTTCTTTAACATTTTTTTCAATTTTTTCATCACTATATTTTAATTCATAAGTGTTAAAAGCTAAATAAACAATGTAACTATCATAAACCAGTAAAGGAGAATCAATATCGATTGTCTCTAAATCCTTCTTGATTGTATCCTTGTCAGTACTTGTACAATATAAGAAATAATAACCATTCGTTCCTTTAATTGCATCAGATACTTTTCCTTTTTCTAAAGATAAAGCTGCTTTTTCAACATCTTCACCATAAGAATCTTTTAATCCTGATGTTGAATCAATAATTCCTAAATTACCTTTAGCACTCTTTGAGTCATCATCTGAATAAGAAGAAGCAATTTCAGCAAATCCTTTATCAGTTTTTAAAAGTGATTTGACTTCATTCAATTTCTCAGTTTCAGTTTCTGTTGGTTTGTCTGGATCACTCATTGATACTTTAATCATACTGATATAACGAGGCGCTTCTTGTTTATAATAATCTTCAAAAACTTCATCAAAATTTGCTTTTACATATTTTTTAATAAATTCAGAATATTGTAAAGATTGAATTAATGATTCTTTATATGCATCCATACTTTCATAACCACTTGATGATAATGCACTTTCTAATTGTTTTTGAGCTTCATCATTATCACTGTATTGATTTTTATAACTTGCTTCAATATTAGAAACAATATTAGAGGCATTATCCTTCATATCTGATGTTACAGGAAAGTTTGCAGTAATAAGTTGATCTAATAAATAAGTAAATAAAGCATTTTTCCCTGCAGTAGACGAAGATAGCTTTTCATAAATATCATCAGCAAGAATATTTTTGCCATCGATTGATGCGACAACATATTTACCATCTTCTTTCACAGCTGATGAAGAACATCCACTGAGAACTAGCAAACTTGCGAGGGCAAGTCCTAAAAGTCGTTTTTGTTTCATATAAACCTCCTTGATATAAACACTATAATTATACACGATATCAATATTTTTTCAACTTATGTAGGCAATAACACAAAATTTATTGATATTTTACCATAATATATAATGTGCATAGAAGGAGGGCATGACATGGATAAGGGAAGTCATGGTTGTCGAATTGAGACAACAATTGTTTTATTCATCTTGTTGATTATATTCTGTTGTTGTATTTAATAAAAAAAGGAGGGAATTCTATGTTAGCTCATCAAGGATCTTTTACTTTAATTCTTGTATTATTTATTTTATTAGTCATCATTTGTGGAATTTGTTAGCAGGTAACTCTATAGACAAAGCTCTATAGAGTTTTTCTTTTGAAAATAGAAAATCTGTCTATAATAAAATTATTATCGTATGACTTGTCATTTTTGACAAATTTACGTAAAATATATGTTCGAAAGGGGCGTATTTTATGTCAACTTTAATAATTAAAGATTTACATGTTGAAGTCGGAGAAAAAGAAATTTTAAAAGGTATTGATTTAACTGTCAATACTGGAGAGGTTCATGCTATTATGGGACCCAATGGAAATGGGAAGTCAACATTGCTTTCAGCCATTATGGGGCATCCTAAATATAAAGTCACACAAGGAAGTATTGAATTAGATGGACAGGATGTCTTATCAATGGAAGTCGATCAAAGATCAAGAGCAGGACTATTCTTAGGTATGCAATATCCACAAGAAATTCCTGGTGTCACAAATTCAGACTTTTTAAAAGCCGCTATGAATGCAAGATTAGAGAAACCAGTCTCATTATTTAAGTTTATTCGTACATTGGATAAAAATATTGAAGAGTTAGATATGGATGAAAACTTAGCACATCGATATTTAAATGAAGGATTTTCTGGTGGTGAAAAGAAACGTAATGAAATTCTGCAAATGAAATTATTACAGCCAAAGTTTGCTTTATTAGATGAAATTGATTCAGGACTAGATGTTGATGCATTGAGAGTTGTCAGTGAAGCTATTAATTCTATGCGTAATGATGATTTTGGTTGTGTGATGGTCTCTCATTATGAAAGATTGTTTGAACTTGTTAAGCCAACTCATGTTCATGTGCTGGTGAAAGGACAAATCGTTATGACTGGTGGATATGAGCTTGTTGAAAAAATTGATAGCGAAGGTTATGAATGGGTCAAAGAACTTGGAATTGAAATTGAACAGGATGAAGAAAGAAAACCAATTATTTTAGAATCATGTGGAAAAAAGGAACAGATCAATAATGGATAATTATATATTGAGTAGTTCTTACTCACTTGTTTTAAAGAATGGAGAAATCATTGAATCTCATTTGCCTGATCATATCAGTTATCAAGATTCTGTTTTTGTATTTGAAAATCAAGAGCCTGTAGAAGTTCAGATTGTTTATATATTAGAAGCAGATATAAAAATGAATATTTGTTTTGAAATCAAGAAAAACGTTAAAGTTAATTTCATTGAAACAAAAGTGTTATCACAAGGTGCAGTTTTACATAAAGATATGCATATTGATGAGAATGCAGTTGTACATATTTTCAGTGAAAATAACTGTCAAAATCAAGAGACAGTTGAATGTTATGAAAATGTTTATTTAAAAGAAAATGCTATCTGCCAATGTGGCTATGCTGAATTATCTGATGGAAGTTATCAGGGAACTTATCACTATTATTTAGATGGTGAAGGTGCTGATGCCAAAATAAGAATGGCGGTCTTGTCTAAAGAACAAGAACAAAAACATTATGAAGTGCTGATTCAACATAATCAGCCACATACGTTTGGTCAAATGGATAATTATGGTGTTGTTAAAGATCAAGGAAAGTTGGTTATAGATGGAATTGGCACTATTACTAAAGGTCAACATGGCTCTGCCGCTCATCAAACCAATAAGATTATGGTTTTTGATGCGAATTGCATTGCTAGTGCTAATCCTTATTTATATATTGATGAATATGATGTGAAAGCTTCACATGCAGCTGGTGTTGGGAAAATGGATGAAGATCATTTGTATTATCTACAAAGTCGTGGTCTTTCTAAAAAACAAGCTATGCATTTAATTACTTATGGTTATTTAAAACCGGTTATTGAAGTGATTGATAATGAAATGTTGAAGGAACGTTTTGAAGAAGCCTTATCAAAGGTAGGTGATTAAATCATGTTAGATGTTGAAAGCATTAGAAAAGATTTCCCAATGCTAAATGGGAAAACTATGCATGACCATCCTCTGATTTATCTTGATAATGGAGCGACAACTTTAAAACCACAAGCTGTGATCGATGCTGTATGTGATTATTTAACACATTATTCAGGAAATGCACATCGTGGTGATTATGATTTATCACATGAAGTTGATGAGCGTTTTGAAGATGCCAGAAGATTGATTAAAGACTTTATAAATGCAGCACGTGTTGAAGAAATTGTTTTTACTTCTGGTTCAACTGATTCACTTAATATGATTGCTTATGGATATGGGCTCAATCATTTACAGGCAGGTGACGAGATTTTACTGACAGTTGCTGAACATGCATCCAATACATTGCCATGGTTTGATGTCGCCAATAAAGTTGGTGCTATTGTTCATTACATTGATTTGGATGAAACTGGAAGTTTAACACTGGAAAATGTGAAAAAAGCAGTGACCGAAAAAACAAAGATTATTGCGATTGCTGAAGTCACAAATGTTTTAGGATATGACGCACCAATGAAAGAAATTTGTAATTATGCTCATGAACGTGAGATTATTGTCGTTGCTGATGGGGCTCAAAGTGTTCCTCATCAAGTGACTGATGTTCAAGCCAGTGGTGTTGATTTTCTCGCTTTTTCAGGGCATAAGATGTGTGGACCTACTGGTGTAGGAATTATGTATGGAAAATATGATTTATTATGTGAAACAAAGCCTACTCGTTTAGGTGGAGGATCAAATTCACGTTATAACAGTTGTGGTGTTGTGACACTTAAGAATCCACCTTATAAATTTGAAGCAGGAACGCCAAATATTGAAGGTGTCATAGGCTTAGGAGCCGCAGTTGAGTATCTATCTAAAATTGGTATGGATAATATTTGTGCTCATGAAAAAGAATTACGCCAATATTGTATTAAAAAAATGCAAGAGCTTGATAATGTTGAAATTTATAATGTTCATAGTGATGGGGCAGTTGCATTTAATATCAAAGGCGTTTTCTCACAAGATGCTGCCAGTTTGTTTAATACATATGGGATTGCTGTTAGAGCAGGGCAGCACTGTGCAAAGATACTAGATGAATTTTTGAATGTTTCAACAACTTTGAGAGTATCATTCTACTTCTATAACACAAAAGAAGAGATTGATCAATTTATTGAAGTGTGTAAGAAAGGAGATGACTTTTTAGATGCGTTCTTTGGATGACCCTCAATTATTGAGAGAAATTATTATGGATCATTATGATCATCCACGTAATCGTGGATTGGTTGAAGATGAAACATACAAAAAAGTCAATATGAATTCAGACACATGTATTGATGATTTAGATATTCAAGTCAAGTTTGATGGAGATAAGATTGCTGATGTTCGTTATGATGGAGAAGCATGTGCTATCTGTACTTCTTCAACATCAATTATGAGTGAACTTGTGATTGGTAAAACGAAAGAAGAAGCAAAGAGAATTATTGAAAATTATATGAACATGATCTATGAAAGAGATTATGATGAAGATTTATTAGAGGAAGCAATTGCTTTTAAAAATACACATAAACAAGCTAACCGTATTAAGTGTGCAACACTTGGATGGAATGGGCTTGTCAAGTTAATAGAAGAAAGTGAGGAATAAGATAGTGGCTATTGAAGATCTTGATATTCCTACAAATAATACTGAATTTGATTTTCGTGATGAAGATGTTTCAGTGTTTAAGACACCTAAAGGATTAAATGCAGATATTGTAAGAGAAATTTCAAAAATCAAACAAGAACCTGAATGGATGCTAGAATATCGTTTAAAGTCTTTGCAGTGTTTTTTAGATAAACCAATGCCAACTTGGGGTGTTGATTTGAGTCAAATGAATTTTGATGATTATACATATTATAGTCGTCCAAGTGATAATTTGACTGATAAATGGGAAGAAGTTCCAGAAACAATTAAGAATACTTTTAATAAACTAGGTATTCCCGAAGCTGAACAGCATTTCTTAGCAGGTGCTTCTGCACAGTATGAGTCAGAAGTGGTCTATCACAATATGTTAGAAGAAGTGAAAGAAAAAGGTGTTATTTTCTTAGATATTGATAGTGGACTCAGAGAGTATCCGGAAATATTTAAAAAATATTTTGATACTGTTATTCCTTATAATGATAATAAGTTTTCGGCTTTAAATGGAGCAGTTTGGTCTGGAGGATCATTTATATATGTTCCTCCTGGTGTAAAGTTAGACAAGCCATTACAGTCGTATTTTAGAATTAATTCTGAAAGAATGGCACAGTTTGAAAGAACGCTTATTATTGTTGATAAAGGATCTGATATTCATTATGTAGAAGGATGCACAGCACCGTCTTATTCAAAAGATTCTTTACATGCTGGTGTGGTTGAAATTGTTGTGTTGGAAGATGCAAAATGTCGTTATACAACCATTCAAAACTGGTCTAAGAATATTTATAACCTTGTAACACAAAGAGCTAAGGTTGAAAAAAATGGTTCTATGGAATGGGTAGATGGAAATATAGGTTCACTTGTCACAATGAAATATCCAACATGCATTTTAGCAGGCGATGGGTCTAAAGGAACATGTATTACAATTGCTGTGGCAGATGATGTTCAAATTATTGATTCTGGTTCAAAGATGATTCATCTTGGTAAAAATACTTCAAGTCAGATTATTTCTAAATCTATTGCGAGAAATGGCGGTAAAGTCAATTATCGTGGGTTGGTAAGACATTCTAAAAAAGCAATGGATGCAAAAAGTAAGGTAGAATGTGATACGTTAATTCTTGATCCAATATCAACGAGTGACACAATTCCTACCAATATGATGATGAATAATGATTCAATTATTGAGCATGAGGCAACAGTATCTAAAGTTTCTGAAGATCAATTGTTTTATTTGATGAGTAGAGGTCTTACAAAACAACAAGCAACAGAAATGATTGTTATGGGATTTATTGAACCATTCTCAAGAGAATTACCAATGGAATATGCTGTAGAGTTAAATCAGTTGATTAAGCTTGATATGGGAGAAGATAGCATTGGATAAGAAATCCATTCGTCAAATGATGAAAGAAAAACGTCTTTTGTTAAATCAAGAGACGTTTTCTTTATATAATCAAAGTATATATCATCAAGTTATTCATCACCCATATTATCAATCAGCAAAGTTAATAGCTTGCTATGTTTCATTGCAGTATGAAGTTGATACAATATCACTCATAAAAAAAACTCTTGAGACTCATCGTGTATGTGTTCCTAAAGTTCATGGGGATATCATGCATTTTTATGAAATTGAATCTTTAGATGATTTAAAAGAAGGATGTTTTCATGTTTTAGAACCCATAACAACAAAACAAATCCAACCTCAAGATATTGATCTTATGATTGTTCCACTATTAGCTTTTGATCAATTCAAATATCGAGTTGGATATGGTAAAGGCTATTATGATAAATATTTTGCAAGTGGATATCAGGGATATAAATTAGGATTAGCTTTTTCGTTTCAATATATTCATAGTATTGATATTGATCAATATGATTATTGTTTGGATGAAATTATTGTTGAGAATATCTTGGAATAGAGCACATTATTTGAGATGTGTTTTTTTCTATATCATTATATATAAAATATTAAGATATATTTAAAAAGAAATTGAGTTCTTTGAAAAATACTAAGTATCATCATTGTGTTATTTGATTTATTAGATAGGATATAGCATTTTTTGTTTTGTCATTTCATATAATGTTTTGGTGAATGTGATGAAAAAATGGCTTATTGTGATATTGGTGTTTTTCATAATTATTGCCCTGTCTGGTACGGGGATATATATCAAATTGATACCAAGTCTTAAAGAATATGGAAAATTAGAAATTGAAAGATTTAATCAATTGATTATTTCACATTGTTATTTCACAAGTGACTCCCAATATGATAATTTAGTCATTATTGAAAGAGGTGAAGACAATGAGATTGAATTGCTTGATTTTGATATGGTGAAAGTGAATCAACTTGCAACAGCGATTGTTATGGATATAGAGAAAACATATGCTGATTTAGAAGAGGGCACTTATTTAGCAAGTGATGATAGCTATTATCAAAGACGTTTGCAACAGGTTAGTAGGAGTGGGATTATTTCAAATATTCCCATAGCAACTTTATTGAATCTGCCCGCTTTTTCCTTTGTCTCACCAAGTATACCAGTTAGATATAAACATTTATCAAGTGTAGGAAGTTCAATTGTCAAGAATGTTGAGAATTATGGAGTTAACCATGTTATGGTTGAACTCTCTATAGAAATCAATATGAATTTAACAATGGTTTATCCTTTTTTTGAACAATATCATACTCACAGTATTAAAATTCCAGTATTATTAGAAATATTTCAAGGACAAGTTCCTCTCGTATATTCTCAATAGAAAGAAGAATGTCTATGTCTCATATTTTAAAAATGTATTACGGTATTGATGTTTCTCTTAATGAAGATGGATATTTTCATTATCAGAATCAGTTGTATTATTTTTGCTTTGTTCCAGATGTAGGAAAATTTTTAGACACATATCGTTATTATCGATATTTAATGCATATGTGTGGTATTGAGGGTTATTCACTTGTGAAAAATCATAATCAGGATATTGTTTCACAACAGCATATCTTGTTAATGTATCATTCTGGTACATTTGCGTTTTCGTCATATTTGCAAGTTTTTATGCAGCCTCTGCCTTATCAAAAAATGAAGATTAGAGATATAAAAGAACAATGGATTCATAAAATTGATTGCGTCAGAGAACATGTTCAAGACTATGCATATAGTTTCAAACATGATCAAGATATGATATCTTTGATATATTACTATTGTGGGATTGCTGAAAACAGTATTAATATTCTCAATGAAATTCTTATTATTGATCAAGAAGCTTCAATAACTTTATCTTTATCACTCACATATCCAGTTCAAAATTATGTCTATGAAATAGTCAATCCGGCAAACTATACTATTTCAACACGACCTCGTCAAATTGTAAATTTATTAAGAAGTCACTTTATAACTTATCAAAATATTCAAGAATTGTTAGAAAGTCAATATTATGATGTTTATGAAATTATTTATTTATATGCAAGAATTTTATACCCTTCAACCTTTTTTGATCAATTCTTAAAGAAACAATTGAGTACACAAGATATTCAAAATTATTATTTTCATTTAGAAGAAGAAAGAAATATGTATAAGGAAATGATGGATATTTTATCCTTTTATGTCACACTACCTAAAATAAGTTGGATAAATGACAATAATATGGTATAATATATACTAGTTAACTGAAAGGGAAGTATATATGGATTTTGCAACAAATATTAAAAACAATGAACAAATTAGAGAATCTTTAATAGGATTAAAATTACAAGTACAAAAAGAAGCATCAATTCAAAATGATACTGAATTAAAAGATAAACTTATTCATTTATTAAATGATGAAGATCCAAAAGTTAGAAAGAACAGTGCTGTCTTATTAGGACATTATCCAGGTACTGTAGATATTCTATTAGAAGCTTATAAACATGAGAAAACAGATTACGTCAAAGATGCTTATTTAAAAGGGATGAGTATGCAGGATTGTCGCCTGTATTTTCGTGATTTGCAAATGATTCAAAGTCATTTGATGAATTTAGAAGATACAACTCCAAAACATGTTCAAGCTCAGTTAAAGATTTTAAATCCTTTAATTCTGAAAAATCAAATTCATAAAAAGAAAATTATTAAATTAAAACATACACCTGTAGATGTTATATTAACTTCTCTTCCTTATTATCAATTTGTATTATTTGCTGATGTTTTACATTTAAGATATAAACCTGTATCACAAGGTGTCTTGGTGAGAACTGATTCTATTTATGATCTCTTGCCAATTCGTACTTATAAAGATATGTTAATTCCTTTGCAGGGTGCTTCTGGTTTAGATATGTCATTAGAAACAATTATGAATGGTTTTGAAAGATGTAATATTGAAGATATCTTTGATAGATTATATGATGATCATTCTGTTTTCTATTTTAGAGTTGTTGATGCTATGCGTGAAAAGAAACCTCAATTGATTAAAAAGATATCAGAAAAGCTATTTGAACTTTACCCTCAGAAATTGTTGAATGCTACTGAAAATTATGATATAGAAATTGTCATTAAGGAAGTACAAAGAGGAAAAGTCAATGCTTATTTGAGATTAATACATTTGAACAATCCTCGTTTTCAGTATCGTAGAGAGGTGAGTGCAACATCTATGCAATCTTATGTTGCGGCTACAATGGTTCAATTAGCGAAACCATATATGATAGAGGATGCAAAGGTTTTAGATCCTTTTGTCGGAACAGGAACTTTATTAATTGAGCGTTGTTTTGCAAAGTCAGCTCATTTTGTTATGGGAATTGATGTTTATGGGCAAGGAATAGAATCGGCAAGAAAGAATGCGAAATTAGCTGGTCAGAATATTTATTTTGTTCATAAAGATTCATTGCGTTTTGTGAATAATGAGATGTTTGATGAAATCATAACTGATATGCCTACATTTGCTCAAATGAAAGATCAAGAACAATTACAAAATCTATATGATCGATTCTTTGAACGTATTCGTCGTTTGGTCAAACCTGGAGGCTATGTTTTCTTATATACAAGTGAAATATCGCTTGTGAGAAAGAATTTAAGATTACAGGAAGGTTATCTTTCTTTAGAGGAACATTATGAAGTTCCTAGAGGAAAGAACATGTTTTATTTCTTTATTATTAAAGTTAAGTAAGTCCTACATTGTAGGGCTTTTTTCAAAGGAGAATATATGTATTATGTATATATGTTAAGATGTAAAGATAATAGTTTATATACTGGTATAACAACAGATATAAGAAGACGTTATCAGGAACATTTGAATCAAGGGAAGAAATCAGCTAAATATACAAGAGTTCATGGTGTTTTACAGATTGAAGCTTATTGGAGTTGTCAAGATCGCAGGGTAGCATCGCAGTTAGAATACTGGTTAAAAACGCTTGATAAGTCCCAGAAAGAACAGATTATTTTTGATAATCACTATATATCTGTTTATTTACAAGAGAAAATTGACATAGCAGTGTACAAGCGTCAATATGATTTTATTTCACATAAAGTTATGATAAAATAAAGTAAAGGAGATGATTGAATTGACAATTAAGGAAGTCAGTACAATGTATAATATTTCAGCAGATACTTTACGTTATTATGAAAAGATAGGACTTATTGATCCAGTTAAACGTAATGAAAATGGTATTCGTGATTATAAGGAAATAGATTTAAAAAGAATTCAGTTTTTAAAATGTATGCGTTTATCTGGCTTGAGCATTGATATGTTATTACAATATATAGAATTACTTCATCAAGGGGAGCACACGATCCCACAAAGAAAAGAAATTCTAATGAAACAGCGTGAAGTCATCTTATTAAAAATGAAAGAACTTCAAGAGACTTTAGAGCATTTAAATAAAAAGATTGAAACATATGATGATGTTTTATTAGAAATAGAGAAAACAATGTCTTAGAAAGAATAATAAGAAAGAGCGTTTGTATAAAATGTTCTTTTTTGTTATTTTTTTAGAAAATGGCTTGACTTAGAGTTGACTCTAAGTGATATGATAGAAACCATAGGAGATGAAAATAATGGAAAAAGTTATATTGGGGAGAACGGGTATATGTGTTCAAAAAAATGGTTTTGGAGCATTACCAGTTCAACGTGTATCACTAAATGAAGCAAAAATCATTTTGCGTAAAGCTTATGAAAATGGCATTCAATTTTTTGATTCAGCAAGAGCTTATAGTGACAGTGAAGAAAAAATTGGTTTGGCATTAAGTGATGTGAGAGAAAATATTTATATATCAACCAAAACAATGGCAACGACTGTTCAAGCTTTTTGGGAAGATTTAGAAACAAGTTTAAAAATGTTAAAGACAGATTATATTGATATTTATCAATTTCATAATCCATCTTTTTGTCCTAAACCAGGAGATGGAACGGGTTTGTATGAAGCAATGCTAGAAGCTAAAAGTCAAGGAAAAATTCATTATATTGGTTTAACAAATCATGGCTGGGAGGTTGCAAAGGAAGCTATTGAATCTGATTTGTATGATACACTACAGTTTCCATTTAGTTATTTAGCAAGTGAAAAGGAAGAAGAACTGGTTCGCCTTTGTGAAGAACATAATGTAGGTTTTATATGTATGAAGGCTTTATCAGGAGGGTTAATTACAAGAAGTGATATTGCTTATGCTTATTTGTTACAATATAAAAATGCACTACCAATATGGGGAATTCAAAAAGAAAGTGAACTTGATGAATTTATCTCTTATCAAAAGCAAGCACCAGTTTTAACGAAAGACATTGAAGAGATTATTCAACATGATCGAAAAGAATTGGCTGGTCAGTTCTGCCGTGGTTGTGGATATTGTATGCCTTGCCCACAAGGTATTATCATTAATCAATGTGCTCGTATGTCCTTAATGTTAAGAAGAGCACCTGCTGAAAACTGGCTCTTAGAAAAATGGCAAGCTGAAATGAATAAAATTAAAGACTGTATACATTGTGGGAAGTGTATGACTCATTGTCCCTATGGTTTAAATACACCAGAACTCTTACAAAAAAATTATGAAGATTATCAAACTTTTCTATGAGAGGAAGAAAATATATGGAGTACAAAAGATTAGGAAAAACTGATTTAAAAGTCAGTATTATTGGTTTGGGATGTGAAGGCTTTATGAATAAAAGTGATGATGAGGTGAAAGTTTTAGTTGATAAGGCTCATCAGGAAGGGATTAATTTTATTGATTTCTTTTCGTCTAATCCACAAGGAAGAAGTGCATTTGGAAATGCTATTATTAATCATCGTCAAGATTGGATTATTCAAGGTCATCTTTGTACAACATGGAAAAATGGTCAATATGAAAGAACAAGAAAAATGGATGAAGTGAAATCAGGATTTCAAGATTTGTTAGAGCGTTTACATACTGATTATATTGATGTTGGAATGATTCACTATATTGATGCTCAAAAAGACTTTGATGAAGTTTTTGGTGGTGAAGTGATTGCATTTGCAAAAGAACTTAAAGAAAAAGGAATTATTCGTACAATTGGTATCAGTTCTCATAATCCTTTGATTGCTTTACAGGCAGCACAGACAGGCTTAATTGATGTGATAATGTTTTCTATAAATCCATGTTATGATATGTTACCACCAAGTGAAAATGTAGATGACTTATGGGACGATAAGAATTATCAAAAACCATTATTTCAAATTGATCCTGCGCGTCAGGAGTTATATCAATACTGTGAAAAAGAAAATATTTCATTGACCGTTATGAAAGCTTTTGGCGGTGGTGATCTGCTAGATGAAAAATTATCACCATTTGGAGTCAAGATGACACCATTACAATGTCTTCATTATTGTTTAACAAGACCTGGTGTTGCTTCTGTTATGGCAGGAAGCCATAGTGTCAAAGAATTAAATGAAGCTATAGATTATTGTTATGCAAGTTATGAGCAAAAGGATTTTGCAGAGGTGTTAAGTCGTGTCCCAAAACACAGTTTTATTGGAAATTGTGTATATTGTGGACATTGTGCACCATGTGTAAAAGGGATATCGGTAGCAGATGTTAACAAATTTGCTAATTTATGTACTGCACAACAAGAAATTCCAGAAACAGTACGTGAACATTATGCTGCTTTGGAACATCATGCTTCTGATTGCATTGCATGTGGTAAGTGTTTATCAAATTGTCCATTTGAAGTTAATATTATTCAGAAGATGAAAGATGCAGTTTGGTTATTTGGATACTAAGGAGTGCTTATGAGAATATGCGAGATTAGTGATATGTTTCATTTGACTCAGGATACTTTACGCTATTATGAAAAAATTGGTCTGTTAGATCCTGTAAGTAAAGATAAGAAGGGAAATCGAGATTATCAGCCAAAAGATATTCGACGCTTAGAGTTTATCAGTTGTATGCGTGATGCTGGATTAAGTATTCAAGTTTTACAAAAATATATTGAGCTTTATCAACAGGGTGATGGAACGATTTTAGAACGTAAGAATTTATTAGTGAATGAACGTGATAAATTGATTGAAAAACAATCATTGATTCATAAATCATTAGAGAAATTAAATTATAAGATTGAAAACTATGAAAAAATATTAAATAAAGAAATATAGGAGAATTTTTATGAAAACAAGAAAAATAACATTTGGAGCGATGTGTTTAGCATTATCATTATTATTACCTCAAGCTTTTCATCTCATTGGTATGCAGCAAGCTGGATCAGTTTTCTTGCCAATGCACATTCCTGTTTTTATTGGTGGAATGCTACTAGGACCAATTTATGGTTTGTTTCTAGGCATTTTTGCACCACTTACAAGTTTTGTTGTGACAGGAATGCCTACTGCAGAAAGAGTTTTATTTATGATGAGTGAACTTGCAACTTATGGGATGGTAAGTGGTTTATTATTCCATCATTTCCACTTTTCTAAAAAGAAATTAGGTTCAGTCATGGCACTTCTTCTTTCTATGATTGCTGGTCGTTTGGTTTATGGTTTTGTTATTTCTATTGCAACTTATGTTTTTGGAATTCCTCTAGGTGGGATTCAAGCGGTTATTATGGCAACAATGACAGGATTGCCAGGAATTGTCATCCAATTGTTATTTGTCCCTGCAATTGTTACAATTGTTGATAGAGGAGGATATTTCAATGAACCTGAAACTTTTACAAGAGAAGCTTAATAAAGAAAATTATACACTCATTGCTGATAAGAATGGTGAATATTATACTTCTTATTCAAGGGGGATTGCACCAATCTTAGATCCAATGAAAGATGATCAATCTTTTTTTAAAGGTGCTATTGTTGTTGATAAAGTGATTGGGAAAGCCACTGCTATGTTATTGATTCTATCAGGTGTTGAATTTATTTATGCATATGTTTTGAGTCAAAAAGCAATGGAAATATTAGAACAATACCATGTTCCTTTTGAATATCGAAAACTTGTTGATTATATTGAAAATAGAGATCAAACAGGAATGTGTCCAATGGAAGCAACAGTTTATGACATCAATGATTTAAATGAAGCATTTGAAGCATTAATTCTTAAACAGCAAGCATTAAAAATGAATAGATAAGAGCAGAGTTTGATCATTAAAGAGTGAGAATTTTGGTTTGTGCGTTTGCCTGTTTGAGATGCAGATAAACGCACTTGGATGAATTATAGTGAGTGTATTGAATGCACTTAATATAGGGAAGAGGGGAAATATGTTTCATTTTAAAATTGATTTATTAAAAGACAATATATTAAAGGCTTTATTGTTATTTGCTTTTCCAATTCTGATTGCTAATATTTTTCAACAACTCTACAACACAATGGATACGATGATTGTAGGGAATTTCTTAGGTGATACATCATTAGCAGCAATTAGTGCTTGTGGAGCTGTTTATGAATTGTTAATTGGATTTGCTTTGGGAGTCGGTAATGGACTCTCAATTGTTACAGCGAGAAATTATGGATCAAATGATGAGAATCAGATTAAGAAATCGGTAGCTGGATCAATTGTTATTGGTATTGGCTTGACATTATTAATTATGCTTATTTCTCTTTTGTTTCTATATCCTTTATTACAACTTTTACATACACCTATTCATATTATAGATGAGGCATATTCATATATATTTGTAGTGACCATATTTGTAGGAGTTATGTTTGCTTATAATCTGTGTGCTGGATTGTTGCGTGCGATTGGGAATAGTGTTATGCCTTTGATTTTTTTGATTATTTCATCACTCATTAATGTTGGACTAGATATTTTATTGATTACGCAATTTGCAATGGGAGTTCAAGGGGCAGCAGTTGCTACAGTGATTTCGCAAGCTATTTCAGTTATTCTTTGTATTTTTTATATATACAAAAAAACACCTATCTTGATTCCTTGTAGAGAACATTTTACTGTTGATAAGGGACTTTATAAAGAATTATTAGGACAAGGATTTTCGATGGGCTTTATGATGTCAATTGTTTCAGCTGGGACTGTTATTTTACAAAGTGCTATTAATGATTTTGGTTATCTGATTATTGCTGGTCATGGAACTGCGCGTAAACTCAATTCATTTTGTATGATGCCAGCTGGAACAATAGGACTGGCGTTATCTACTTTTGTTTCTCAGAACAAAGGTGCTAATCAGCAACAAAGAATTCGAGATGGGGTCAGATATGGGAATCTTATTGCTTGTGCATGGGGTGCTCTTATCACAGTGATTTTATTTTTTGGAGCTCCATTACTTGTTCAATTGATTTCTGGTTCTCGTGAACCTACTGTCATTGATAATGCTACTTTGTACTTACGAATAAATGCACCATTCTATGCTGTTTTGGGAATACTGTTAAATTTACGTAATTCTTTACAAGGATTAGGTATGAAAATTATCCCTCTAGTTTCAAGCGTTATTGAATGTTTAGGCAAAATTGTATTTGTTGCTTTATTTATACCTGTTCTCCATTATTTTGGTGTGATTATATGTGAACCAGTGATTTGGTGCTGCATGTGTCTACAACTCGCGTGGTCATTTTATCATAATCCTTATATCAAAGGTGCTAAAAATAATCAAGAAACAGTTTGAAACCCAAGAGAGGAGACAAGGATATGTATTTTATATTTAGAATTCTACCCATCATAATCATGATTCCTTTGGCTATATACTTTTATTTTTTCATAAAACGAATATGTCTCTGTATTTTTCAAAATATAAACAAATGGCATAAAATAATATGTGCATTATTGGCGGTTGTCTTTGTTCTTCCAGCTTCTTCTTTCTTTAGTTTTTGGGCTGTCGTTGTTTTGCATCTCTTTGCATTTGCTATTATTATGGATTGCATTTTTGTTATCTACAAAAAGTTTCATATGACAAATCAAATCTTTTTAAAGGTTTATCAAATAGGGGTTATACCTATATTGTGTTTATTTCTTATGTTAGGATACGGGTATTGGAACATGAAAAATGTTTTGAAGATACATTATAGTGTTACAACTCACAAAACCATAACTCAAGACTATCGTATTGCCTTTCTTTCAGATTTACATTTTGGTAATACAATGAATAAATCAGAACTAGAAAAATATTGTCAAGATATCTCTTTACAGAAACCTGATATTGTCATGTTAGGTGGTGATATTGTTGATGAACATACAACGTATCAAGAGATGAAAGAAGCATTTGAAGTATTGGGACAAATTGAAAATCAATATGGAATTTATTATGTTTATGGAAATCATGATCAAGCTCTTTACTTGAATTCTCCTCATTTTACACCTTCTCAGCTTAAAAAGAGTATTGAAGAGCATCACATTTCTATTCTTTTGGATTCCCAAGTCAATATACAAGATGAAATGACTATCATTGGTCGTCAAGATCGTTCTTTAGGTGAGCGTGAAGACACTCAGCAGTTGATAAAGAATGTTAATCACGAAAATTTTATTTTAATGTTGGATCATCAGCCAGTAGACCTTCAAAAGAATAATGAACTGCATGTTGATTTACAATTATCAGGTCATACTCATGGCGGACAGATGTTTCCTGTGGGCCTTATCACTTCTGTTTTGGGGTTTGGTGAAATGAATTACGGTTACCAAGCAATGAGTGATATGACAGTTATTGTGTCTTCGGGTATAGCAGGCTGGGGATATCCACTAAGAACTGGCTCTCATAGCGAATATGTTATAGTAGATATTGTTAAAGAATAAATGTATCTGAATGTTTTCAGATACATTTTTAAATACACAATTCATAGAATCCCAATAGAAATATTAATAAACCAGAAACTGGTGAAGCATAAGAAGAAATATATTTGGAAAAATAAGTTTTACCAAGCCATTGAGATATGAGTATAAAAACAAAAGATGCACACAGTGTTGCTAAACAGGTGTAAAAGCATGGTAAGCCTGTGATGCTTGCACCAATACCCAAGCCTATGTTGTTTAATGATAATGCAAAACCAAGTAAGAAAGTCTCTTTTAGTGTGATTTTCTTATGAGATTGAAATTGTTTTATATCCTGCTGTTTTTGTAAGATCATACTGATACCTATAACGATGAGGATTAATGATCCAATATGGTTTGCTGTGTTTATAGATAAGAACCGTGTTAATAAACTTCCTAGCATCATAGAAAAGTAAGTACCTATTGTTGACATAAAGGCAATTAATAAATTACTATTGATATCAATAATGGTTTTTTTGAGACTATACGATAAACCAATAACGAGACAATCAATATTGGCTGATAGTGCAAAAAGAATGACAGAGAGTATATGCATAATGAACCTCCTTATTTATACTATGTCAAAAATATAAAATGGACATAAATATATGATAAAATCATGAGGAATTATTATATTTAAAAAAACCTAAATATAATAAAAACTGCTAAACAAATTATTTGTAAATTAGCAGTTTTATAAGAATCATAGGATTAATCTGTAAGTGCATCTCTGTTATCTTCGGGTGTTTCTTGAGGAGTTGTCTCTGGCGTTTCAGTTGGTTGATTCTCTTGTGGTGGCTTTTGTTCTTCAGGGTCTTGAGGAGTGTCTTGAACTGGAGGATCTTGAGTGGGTGTTTTTTCTTGGTCTTGTAACTGATTTTGGAGATTATTAATTTGATCTTGCTGTTTTAAATAATACTGATAAGCGACATATCCACCAACACAAATACCTGCAATAATACATAAACTGATAAAAAAGAGAATAAGTGTTGAAAACCATGAGCGATGCTTTTTTTCTTTAATAACTTTTGTTTTGTTTTTGGTTTTTTTCTTGGTTTTCTTCTTAACCTTTTGCCTTGGCTTTTTACTGTAAGAACGATTTCTTGGTTGTTCTTCCTTACTGGTTTCTATAAGTTTTGTCTGTTGAGGTTTTGTTTTTTTGTGAATCATTGTGGGAATAGGTTCTTCTCTTGTTTCTTTCATTGAATACTGAGGGGAAAAAGAATCTTTAGGTATTTTTGAAATTGTTTCTTTTTTATCAATAATCTTTTTTTCTTCTGAGTGTTTATAGTTTTCATATTGATCTATTTGTGAAAGTGATTGTTGTGTTTGGACAGTCTCTTTTTCATCGTCAAATACAAATCTTTTTTGAGCCATTTTTTTATCACCTCTATGATAGTATTGACTTATAGTATGTCCTAAATATTAACTCTTATAAAATTCATTGACAAGATATTGACTATTTTATATATAAGTATTAGAATGTATTTAGTAATACTAAATAGAATTGAGATGAAAGAATGAATCCAAAATATGAAAGACAATTAAAAAAAGGAGTTTTAGAGATATTGGTCTTAAAATTATTATCACAGAAAAAGATGTATGGTTATCAATTGATTATCGAAATGAAACAATTGAGTCATGAAATGTTTACATTAAGGGAAGGGACGCTCTATCCTATTCTCTATCGATTGGAAGATGATGGTTTGGTTGTAAGTCAATGGAGTGAGCCACAAGGTAAGGAAATTTCAAGAAAATATTATTTAATAACTGATGCAGGTCAAGAAGCATTGGCAGAATTGCGGATATTATGGTCTGAATTTTCAAAGACAGTTACAGATATAATGGGGGAATGATTAAGATGAATAAAGAAAGATATATGTCTGTTTTTAAAAAGAGTCTTGGTTGTAATAAGGAGAAAAAGAATTTAATTTGTGAGGAATTAGATGCAGATATTCAAGAAGCAATGAAAAATGGTGAGAGTTGGTCAGATATTCAAGAAAGATTAGGTGAACCCCATGTTTTAGCTAATGAATTTAATGAGAATTTAGGTGTTAAAAATAGTTCTCCGAAAAAGAAGGTATGGATTTATATTGGTATTGTTGTTATTGGGTTGTTATTAGCAGGGTTCTTTTATATAAACTCATTAATACCACAAGTCAGTAATATAGGTACATCTGGTTATTTTCAGCAGAGTGAAGTTGAAAAACAATCTTTAGACATTGTAGTCAATCTCAGTCAAAGAAACTACCAAGCCATTCATGATATATCTAATCAAGAGTTACAGGGGGCATTGTCACAGGAGCGCTTGGAAACAGCGGTGAATGGGCTAGGCGATATTGGCGAATTTGAAAAGATTACAAGTCAAAATTATGCTGAAGTGACTCAAAAAGGAGAAGTCAATGTAGTAGGAGAACTAGTTGCTTTATATGATCAAAGAAGTGTAACATATACTATTTCTTTTGATAAAGATATGAAACTTTCAGGATTGTATATGAAATAAGGAGAGTGATGATATGCAGTATCTGATTATTGATATCCTTTATTTGGTTTTGATATGGGGAATTTATAAAATACGTCATTCTTCAAATCAAATGATAAGAATGCTGGATAACGGATATGCTTTCTATGAAAGTTTGCCGAAAAGTCAAAAAGAATTTTATTGGAAAAAAGATACACAATTACTGATGGGATTTATGTTGGGCATAGGCATATGTATAAATATTATGTTTTACCAAATTGAACTCGGTGCTTCATTGCTTATTATCATAGGAATATTTTTATTGGGCATTGTGATATCTACGGGGATATATACATATTTATATTTCCGTTTAAAAAGAAAATATATAAAGAATAAGGGTGATTAAAAATGATTATTTGGATTATGATTGTAATTTTTGGAGTTTTGTCAATTGTTTTCTTCATGGGGAAAGGTGCTTTCTTGATTGCGGGCTATAATACAGCAAAAGTTGAGGATAAGTTAAAATATGATGAAAAGAAACTTTGCAGAGTTATAGGTGTTGGTTGTCTTATAGTAACAATTTCCTTATTGCTGGCACAACTTTTTGAAGAGATGGCAGTTTATTTTTGTTCTATTGGTATATTGTTGGGAGTCATTGTTATGTTTGTTGGAACAAGCTTTTTCTGTAATAATAAAGGTGAGAAAAATAATGATAAAACAGGTAAAAAAGGTATCTTGAAAAGCAAAGGATTTTGGAGTGGACTGTTTACAGTTGGTGTGTGTCTTTTTGTAGGAGTGACTTTGTTTACAGGGCATGTAAAAGTTGAATTTTATGATCAGTATTTAAGTGTAGGGTCTGATTCATGGGCAACAAAAACTATTGAAGTTGATTATGAAAATATTGGGAATATTGAGTATGTTTCAGATATTGAGTTAGGCAAGAGAACATTTGGTGTAGGAAGTGCAGTTTTAAATGCTGGACATTTTAAAAATAAGACTTATGGAGATTACAATTTATATGCTTATACAAGTTGTAAAGAATATATTGTTTTGCATACTGAATCTGGCATTGTTGTATTTAATGATAAAGATGAAGCAAAAACCAAAAGTTTATATCAACAAATTGAAGATAAATTAAAAAAATAGGGATACTCGATGTATCCCTGCTTTTTTATTATATTATTTTCTTCTGAAGAATGATAAGAAACGTGTGAAGTTTTCACAATAGTCATATCGTTCACTTTTAATCCATGCTGGATAGATGTCTTCAGATGCATGTGAGATAAGATAATAGTCATAAGTGATATTCATTTTTGTTCCCTCCATTTTTATGATTTATTGTTCTCTTTTTAATACAATTCTATTATATAATATATAAACAAGAATGAAAGAGACAGAAAATATAAAAAAACATTCTTTTTTTGTGCATTAAGCACAAAAGATGTTACAATGAAAGAAAAGAAGGTGAGAACATGGGATTTACAATTGAGGATGCATTGGTCCAAACACAAGATCAGTATTGTTTAACATTACTAGCTGGTAAAGCGGGTTGCAGCAATGCGATTAGCTGGGTACACATGATAGAAGATACAACAATTATTCAACAGTTGTGGGGAAAAGAATTGGCAGTTACAACGGGATTGGGGTTTCAGACACATGATGCTTTATTGGATTTTGTACAATGTCTTGTTAAATATCATAGTGTTGGATTGATTATAAATACAGGGAAATATATTTTTGATATTCCGGATGATATTTTGAGGTATTGTGACGAACAGGATTTTCCATTGTTGACAACACCATGGGAAGTGCATATGGCAGATTTAATTAAGGACTTTAGTATGCGATGTTTAAGCTCTGAGAAAGAAGATCGTCAGATTTCAAAATATTTTCAAGAAACTTTTATAAATCCGCATTTGAGTGCAGAATATCGTCAGCAGCTTATGAGTACATTTGATGTAGATGGCTATTTTCAGATTCTATTAATAGGGATAGAAGATTCAGATCGTTTTGATACCATTGCAAGAAGACGTATAGCATTTCAGTTGGAAATCTGTTTTGAAAAGATTGAGAGCCCTTATAGTTTCTTTTGGTTTGATGGTGCATTTGTTTTGGTTGTCAATAATTTAGAAGTTGATGTTTTAGAAGAGATTGTTGATAAAATGTATAGAAGATCTAAAAAAAGAATGAAAGATATCATTATTCATATTGGTATCGGTACAAGAATGCTTGATTATAAAAATGTTATTTTAAGTTATAAACGTGCCTATGCTGCTCAACAAATGGCACAACAGTTTGATTATCCATTAATGTCATTTGATGAAATGGGGGTTTATCAATTGTTGTTTTTAATTGAGGATCATCAAGTTTTAGAAGATATGTATCATCAATTGTTAAATCCTTTACTAGCTTATGATTATCAGCATCATGGGGAATTGGAGAAAACGCTATATTACTATCTCGTGTATGATGGAAGCCAGCAAGCTATGGCTAAACATCTTTACATGCATAGAAATACGATTAATTATCGGTTGACAAAAATCAAAGAATTGCTAAGTTGTGAACTTTCTACTTTTGAAGAGAAACTTCCCTACATGTTAGCTTTTTATATTAAAAAAATGATAAGCAATCAAAAAGCAGACTAGGTTGTCTGCTTTTCATTATTATCATCTAAAAAATGAATTAATAAATTGTTGAATTCCTCTAAATTATCATAGAAAGCACCATGACCAGCATCTTTTAATGGAAACAATTGGGAAGATGAGATATTTTGATGCATGATCTCAGCCATTTCAAAACGACAAATTTGGTCTTTTGTGCCATGAAAAATAGCTGTAGGAACTTGAATGGATTGGAGGTCACAAAACACATTTTCATCACGTAAAGAAAATAAAGTTTGCATCTGACCAAGACCAGAAGCATCATCACTGATACCTTGCAGCCAATTCATAAATGGATGAGAATGTTTTTTTGCAAAGAAAATACTCCCAAAATATTGATTAAGCTTTGGTCGGTCATGATAACCCAGTTGAATAAGCTTATCTGTATCTTGTACAGATTGGCCATAAGGATTTTGGGGTGATTGACAATAAGTTGGAACAGCAGCATCTAATAAACAGAGTTTAGAGACACCATATCCCTGATAAAGACACATATAACGTGTAACAATCGCTCCACCCATTGAAAACCCTAACAAAGCAAAGTTGTAAAGATTCATTTGATGAATAATAGAAAATAAATCTGTTGCCAATTGATTATAATCATATCCACAGGTTGATTCATCAGATTGCCCAAATCCACGAATATCCATTGTCACAATACGGTAATCATATTGTAATAAGGTGGGAATTTGATATTCAAACATTTTGTGAGATAATGGCCAGCCATGCACAAGAATAATTGTCCTTGAGCCATGAGGGTTATAATCATAAACAGCTAATTTTGTACAGTCATTAGATTGAATATAAAACATAAGGACTCCTTTCTTTCTCATAGTATTCATAAAGGAATGCAATCATTCATAAGAAAATGGAAAATAACATTTCTATTTGTTTCAAAATAAAATAGATGATTAGTTATGAAAATGTGTGTTTGAAATGCCCGCAACCAGTATTTGCAACCAATAGTTTCTCAAAAGGAAAGTAGAGTGTGTAGTGCAATTCATGAAAATACTTTATAGTGGTGACAAGGAGGAAATAGTATGAATAAAATTTTAGAAGTTCAACATATAGAAAAAAGTTATCGTGAAAATAAAGCGGTGAATGATTTGTCTTTTCATGTCAATGAAGGTGAAATTCTTGGCTTGTTAGGTCCTAATGGAGCAGGTAAAAGTACAACAATTAGCATTCTGTCTACAATCTTAAAAAATGATGCTGGCAAGATAAATATATTTAACTTACCATTAGAATCACATATCAATGAAATTAAAGGACAATTAGGTATTGTCCCTCAAGAGATAGCGATTTATGAAGATATTTCAGCATATCGCAATGTTGCTTTCTTTGCATCGTTGTATGGTCTTAAAAAGAATCAATTAGAAGAACGTGTGATGAATGCATTAGCATTTGTAGGATTAGAAGATAAAAAAAATGATGCACCTAAAACATTTAGTGGTGGGATGAAACGAAGATTAAATATTGCTTGTGCAATTGCCCATCAACCCAAATTGTTGATTTTAGATGAGCCGACTGTAGGGATTGACCCACAATCTAGAAATCATATTTTATCTTCATTAAAACGTTTAAAGGAAATGGGGACAACAATTATTTATACAACTCATTATATGGAAGAAGTCGAAGAAATAGCTGATCGTATAGTCATTATGGATAAAGGAACAAAAATAGCTGAAGGAACATTGAAACAGCTTTTAGAAAGATATAAAGATACATTGGTATATAAATTATATTTAGAGAAGTTCTCATCAGATGTTGAAAAACAACTATCAGATATTGATGGTGTTGAAGCGGTGGAACAAACTGAAGATTCGCTCAAGATTACAGTTTCTAAGAATGATGATGCATTAGATAAAATCATTTTGTTATTGGTTCAACAGAACTGTCATATTACAAAAATGGAAACAGAAGAAGGAAATTTAGAGATGGTCTTTTTGGAATTAACAGGAAAGAAGTTGAGGGATTGATGATGAGAGGCTTTTAGACTTTATTTAAACAAACTTTAAATCATCTCTTAACGCCTGGCACTATAGGCATCTTTCTTATCTTTCCAACTGTTTTAATTTCATTAATGGGTTTTTTATTTGAGAATCTGTATAACACATCTTTGGTCAGTTCTTATGATTTTTATGGTGTGACTATGATTATTTTTATTGCTATGATGGGAGCGACTGTTCCTGCGAATATTTTCTTGGAAAAACATCTTAAAAATGCAAATACAAGAATTTTTTATAGCCCAGTATCAAGAGTGAGTGTTTATTCTTCTAAAATATTGGCTTGCTTTCTATTTATGTCATTATGTCTAGCATTCAATATCATTGTCTTTCAGGGGTTTCTTTTGTTAATTTTGGTGGCAATAATATGATCTATGTTATTTTGTTATTAAGTCATTTTGTCTTGTTTCTGACATTACTAAGCAGTGCCATTTGTGTTACTATCCGTAATGAAGAAATGACAAATATAATTTTATCAAACTCAACAGCAGTTTTAGGCTTCCTATCAGGAATATTCTTTCCTATTGCAAGTTTAGGAGCATTCTTTGAGAAAATTGCAAGCTTTTCTCCAATTAAATGGACTGTGGACTGTGTCTTTCAGCTGATTTATGATGGAGTCAGTTCAAATTATTGGTGGATTATTCTTGGACTCCTTGCTTTATCTTTGTTGTTATTGCTGATTGTTCATAGAAATTATCGTCCCCAGGATTATATTTAGGAGGAAAGAATTATGTTAAAACTCATGAAATTAATATTTTATCGTATTAGCCATGATAAAGCGTTTTTAATAGTTTATCTTGTTTTAATTCCAATTGTGATGGGTATTGCTGTTTATTTTACGAACACTATGTCTTATCAAATGCAAATAGGAGTCGTGGGGGATATTGAAACAGTTGTTAATGATGAAATTCAATATATTCCATTAAAAGAGATTCCAAAAAATTCACAGATGGTTTTAAATCAATATGATGCTGTTGTTTATCAGGAAGGACTCAATGTCAAAGTATTATCTACAAAAGGTGAAGAGTATAATCAGGCTATCCAATTGTTGATGAATGGTCAAATAGATTCTCTATCTACTGATAAAGGGCGTGGAACTGCCTCTAATATTCTAGGTTTTTTAATGATGGTTATTTCATTATTGGGAGTTCAGATTTATTCATATTATTTTGATGAAAGAAAAGGGATTAATAAAAGGATACTAGGAACCTCAGTACATTGTTATCAATATATGTTAAGTCATTTTATTGTTGTTTTTAGTTTTCTATTTGTTCCAGCTGTTACTGTGATATGTGGAGCTCTATTTATTTTTGATATCGCATTGTCTATTGCTTTATGGCAATTTGTTCTCACCTTAATGTTGTTATGCTTTTTTGCAACTGCATTTGGCCTTTGGATTAATGTTTTATCAAAAACACTAGAGGAAAGTATGATGCTTGGTAATATGTTTGCTATTGTGGGGACGATTGTTTCAGGTGGATTTGTTCAGGTGACTGATAATGAAATCTTTAATGCAGTTGTTCAGGTTTTTCCTCAAAAACAAATCATGTCATTGTTGTTGTCTCTTGAAAACCATACGGCAGTACCTGTATTAGGAATATTGTATGTTGCTGTTATATCAATTTTATTTATTGTTATAGCCATTATTATTGAAAAGAAAAAATTACCAAATAGATAATGAAAACCTTACTTCATAAAAAAGTAAGGTCTTTTTATTTATTAAGAATTTGGAGGAGTTAAATATTTTATGAAATATATTTGCTTATTACATATTTTGGTTTGCTGCTTGTGATATGTATCTTTGTTTTGTTCTTTCTTTATTCTGCTATTATGTCTAAGATTACTATCTCATCATGATATCAGTATTTATCAGTCCATATCAAAAGACTTACAGACAATGAATATTATCTGATAGACAGACTAATATAATCCAGAGGGCAAAAAATCAAACAGAGCTGGACTCTTGTAATCATTCTCTAGGTTAAGTATAAAATAAAACACTTACAAGAAGTAAGTGTTAATCATCATATGGAGCGGGTGATGGGAATCGAACCCACGTAGTCAGCTTGGAAGGCTGAAGTTCTACCATTGAACTACACCCGCATATACAGAGCATCTCAACTACTGCTTGTATATAATACCATTATAATGAAAATATTGCAAGAGGTTTTGTGAATTTTTTTAAAAATATTTATCCAGATATTCTTCGAGACAAATTCCTTCTTTCATAATTTTTTGAGCATGTTCTTTACCAACGTAACGATAATGCCATGGCTCATATCCAACTTTAGTGATTTGATTTTTATCATTAGGATAACGTAAGATAAAACCATACTTATAACAATTCTGAATAAGCCATTGTTGTTCAGCAGTTCTTTCTTGACTTTCATCTAATTGTTGATTGCTTGTTGCGACAATATCAACAGCTAAGCCCATCTGATGTTCACTTGTGCCAGGTCTTGCTACCCAAAAAGAGGCTTTTTCTTCTGCTTCTTTCTGACTTGAGGATTGCTGCTGGTAAGCAACAACTTCATTGTTGAAAAGTCTTTGCTGCTTATCTTTGGTACGATAAGATGAACAGATGAGGGGACTAAGACCTTGTGCTCTTGCATCATCCATCATTTGCTGGAGATCTGGGTAAGCGCGTTTGTCTATCGATTGGCCATTGCTTAATTTAACCAAATCAATTTGCCAGTTATCTGGAATCTGATTCTGGTAATTAACAAGTGTTAATAATTCATCCTTTTTGGGTTTTGTCTGTTGGGTTTGTTGGGTGGCTTTATGACTAGCAGGTACAGTTGGTTCGTTTTGATCTGTAAAGTAAAAGAAAATCATAAAACTAAAACTTATCAATCCTATACATGTTAGTAAAAAAGCACACCATTTTTTAAGTTTGTACTTCATCTTTGTTCCTCCTTGATCTTTTTTTGTTTATAAAAGTTTACAAAAGAGAAACATCAGAGTTACAAACTTTTGGCATCATATCTGCATCATTAATTGTTTTTTAAATTATTTATACCTATACAAAGGTTCTTTTCATTGGAAATCATATAATAATATCTTTGTATATCTTCTTCAGATATATGTAAATATTGATGTCCAAATACAGAATGGCTTTCTTGACTTGGGACTGTAAAAAATTGATCTGAATAAAATAAATACTGATAGATTGTTTGGGTTTGAGCATCTATCCAAATTTCTATAAAACCATCTTTACTTGAATAAGTGATAATATCAACAACAACAGATTTTTCAGGGTTCGTTGGTTGACTGTATACTCTTGTTATATAACTGTATGAGTTATAGTCATTTTCAAAATCAATAACTGGGAAAATATTGAGTTTTTGTAATTTGTTAAGTTCAACTTGAACATGAGATTTGATGTCATGTATATGAGTGTTGAGTTTTGTTTCTTTTTGACTGACAAGGATAATATTTTGTTCATTTTCTCCATAAAAAGAAGATAAAAGTCCGATTTTCTCTGAAGTGTTTAATTGGCTTGTTTGAAAGGCTTGTTGCGATTTATCGTTAACTTCTTCAATATTTATTGAAGATAAAAGTCTTTCATCATCCCATTTTGAAAGTGCGAAAGGAATAAGTGGGATAAGAATAAGCAAACAAATAGGAGTTAAAAAATAAAAGACATGTTTATATTTTTTCATTGTTTTCACCTTTCTTTAAATGAACAGTTATTGTTGTTCCTATATAAAGAGTGCTGTCAATTGTCATTGTAGCATGATGAAGTTGAAGAATTTGATCAGTAATAGCTAATCCTAATCCAGCACTTCCAGCATTGCGAGAGCGAGATTTATCCACCATATAAAACGCTTCTTTGACTTTATTGAGGTTTTGCGAATCAATACCACATCCATTATCGATAATTTTGACTTCATAATCCTGAAGTGTATTTCTTCCAATAATAGAGATTTGTCCATCTGTTGTTATTGCTTTGCGAGCATTGTCTAAAAGATTGAAAAAAACAGTTTGCATCAAATCAGGTTCAATCCACAAATCACTTTCTTCAATATCCATAGTGAAATTAATGTTTTCTTGATTGATAATTGGTGTAAATGTTTCTTTCACCATTTCAAAGAATACATGGGCTGATATATGATGCATTATGAAATCTTGTTTCTTTAAAACAATTAAATCCATAAGTTTCATTGACATCGATTCTAACCGCTTTCCTTCTTGAACAATAGCATGAGCATAAGTCACGACTTGTTCATCAGTCAATGTTTTAGAGCGAATCATGTCACCATAGCCAATCATTGATGTAAGAGGTGTTTTGAGCTCGTGTGCAAAATTACTCACGAAGATTTCCTGACGTTCTACAGAATCCTGCAAAGATGCAATAGATGTTTTTAAACGTGCAGACATTGTGTTAAAGTCTTTTGTAAATTGTCCAATTTCATCTTCACTAGACACAGGAATATCTTCAATAAAATCTCCATTTGCAATTTCTTTGGTCGCAAGAGAAAGTTTATGGAGTGGTTTCATAAGCCATCTGGTAATCATGAAAATAACAATAGCACTTATACAAGATAACAGAATTGTATAAGTAATGAAGATTTGATATTGATCATTGCGTGTTTGAAAAAGAGAAGAGATATTACGTGAATTTTGAATGTATATATTAACATTGGCAAAGTGAAAAGGACGTAAAGTATGAAGAGTATATTGATTTTTTTCATTAAATATTTTATAGGCTCTCTGATTATCTTCAACTTTATCTATAAAATTATTCTTATCACTGAAACCACCATTTTGATAAATAATCTGTCCTTGTGTATCTCTTAAGCAAAATGAAAGATTACCACTTAGGGTCTGTATTGTTAGTGTTCCGATAGAATTTTGAAGAAGCTTGATAACGAGGGTAGAATCTTCTTGATCATCAATAGGAATGTTGAATTCTCTTTGTAATGAAGAAATATAAATATCATTCTCTTTATAAACACTTTCAATTTCGCGTTCTAACGAATTGTGAAAACTTGATTGAATAAGAAAATATCCTCCAATACTAAAGAAAGTAATGGTTATCAACATAATACTTAGATAGAGCTTCCAAAAGAATTTCATGATTCTCCCTCCAAACGATAACCAATTTTATAAACTGGTACAATTTTGTCTTCAAGTCCTAATTTTTTACGCATTCTTTGAACGTGTAAATCAACTGTTCGACTATCTCCCATATAACATTCTCCCCAAACGCTTTCATAAATACGGTCTCTAAAAAGGGCTATATTTTTGTTTTGAATAAAAAGAATAAGAAGATCGTATTCTTTCACAGTGAGATTGATAATTTGATTATTCTTTTTAACAATTCTCGATAATGTATCAACTGTAACATCGTAAACACTTAAGAATTGAGATGTTTTATGAAATCTTCTCAGGACTGCTTCTACACGTGCTAAGAGTTCTGTGATTTCAAAGGGTTTGATAATATAATCTTCAGCACCAAGTTTTAATCCTTTGACACGCTCTTTGACATCTGCTTTTGCTGTTAAAAAAATGACAGGAATATGAAATGGTTTAATATATTCAATGAGTTCATAGCCATCTATAATTGGTAACATAATATCGAGTAGGATTAAATCAAAATTTTTGTTTTCAATTAGGTCAGCTGCCTGTTTGCCATCATATACACATTGGCACTCATAGCCACTATCAACCAGATTAATTCTTATGAGTTCTGAAATTGTTTTTTCATCTTCAACGACTAATATTTTATTCATAAATTGTTCTCCTCTGTCTCTATTATACATCAAAGTTGCATCATAACTGCATCTCTCCTGACAATCTGAAATAAAAAAACACACTTACATAAAAGTAAATGTGCTATGGATAATTGGAGCGGGTGATGGGAATCGAACCCACGTAGTCAGCTTGGAAGGCTGAAGTTCTACCATTGAACTACACCCGCATATAAGAATGGTGACCCGCAGGCGACTCGAACGCCTGACCCTCTGATTAAAAGTCAGATGCTCTACCGACTGAGCTAGCGGGTCAAATATAAATTGGCTGGGATACCTGGATTCGAACCAGGGAGATGACAGAGTCAAAGTCTGTTGCCTTACCGCTTGGCTATATCCCAATAAGATGGTGGGGAGGGGCGGATTCGAACCACCGAACCGAAAGGAACTGAGTTACAGTCAGCCGCGTTTAGCCACTTCGCTACCTCCCCATTACTGGTGCCGGCTAAAGGACTTGAACCCTCAACCTACTGATTACAAGTCAGTTGCTCTACCAATTGAGCTAAGCCGGCAAATATTTTGTTATGTTTTATAGAATGGTGGAGGTTAACGGGCTCGAACCGCTGACCCTCTGCTTGTAAGGCAGATGCTCTCCCAACTGAGCTAAACCTCCATATTGGCTGGGATACCTGGATTCGAACCAGGGAGATGACAGAGTCAAAGTCTGTTGCCTTACCGCTTGGCTATATCCCAATAATCATGCTCATATAATATAACAATTTTCTGCGTTTTAGTCAATATCTTTATTCAAATTTTCCTAAAAAATGTTTAAATCATCCCTTTTATTGAAAAACCATCCTTATTATACACATTAAAACTAGAATTATTCCTCATATTTCAAAATAAAAAAGACATAAATTATGCCTTTTCTAATAATTTTTCTACACTTATCAACTTAACACAAAGAACAAATAATTCTGTTGCTTGTTTTAATTCTTCTAATTTTGGGAAAGAAGGAGCAATTCTAATGTTAGCATCATGAGGATCTTGACCATATGGATAAGTTGCTCCAGCTGTTGTTAGGAGTGTGCCCGCTTCTTTACATTTTTGTACAATAGCTTTTGCACAGTTTTCCATTGCCATAAAGGAAATGAAGTATCCTCCTAATGGTTTAGTCCATTCAGCAATTCCTAATGGTTCAAGTTCTCTTTCAAAAATATTTAAAACAGCTTCAAATTTAGGCTTTAATAGACTTGCCTGTTTTTGCATATGTGTATCTATACTTTCAATTTTATTAAAATACTCTACATGTCTTAATTGATTTAATTTATCATATCCAATACATTGAATAGACATGTGTTTTAAAATATCCTCTTTATTTTCAAGTGATGTTGCCAATGCTGCAACACCTGAACCTGGTAAAGTGACTTTAGATGTTGAGCAGAATTCAAAAACGAGATTTGGCTGTCCAGCCTCCTGGCAAGCTTTTATAAGATTTTTAACATGTTCTTGTTTATCATTATATAAATGGTGAACTAAATATGCATTATCCCAAAAGATTCTAAAATCTTTTGCTGCAGGATTCAAATTTGCAAATCGTTCTACAACCTCATCAGAATATGTTATGCCAGTTGGATTGGAATACTGAGGAACACACCAAATGCCTTTAATGCTTTCATCAGTTTGAACATATTTTTCAATAAGGTCCATATCTGGACCATTTTCATGCATAGGAATATTAATCATTTCAATGCCAAAATGTTCTGTTATAGCAAAATGGCGATCGTATCCAGGAACAGGGCATAAGAATTTAATTTTATCTAATTGGCACCATGGTTTCTCTCCTAAATAGCCATGGGTATAACCTCGACTAATTTGATCAAACATAATTGTTAAACTAGAATTTCCATAAACAATAACATTTTGAGAAGAAGTGTTTAACATCTTTGCAAAAAATTCTTTAGCTTCATCAATACCATCCAAAATACCATAATTACAATATTCATATTGACTTCCAAAGTCATAATGACTATTAATGACATCCAATATATCAGTAGATAAAAGTAACTGATTGACATCCGGCTTTCCCCTCGCCATATTTAACTTCAAACCTTTTGCTTTAACCTGCTCATATTGCTTACATAAATCATCATGTAAAGAAACTAATTCTTCATGATTCATGTCTTTATACATCTTCATGATATATCCCTCTCTTTTTACATATTAATCGAGGTAATTGTACTCTTTCAGTACATAAAAATCAATCTCTAATAAACATAAGTTAATAAAAATAACATAAATAGGAATAATTACTATTTATAATCTATAAATTGTGGTATAATCCTTATAAGGAGGTATGAAATATGGATTCAAAAGCATTTTTTAAACTCAGTTATGGATTATATATTGTGACTTCAAAAAACGATAATCAGGAAAGTGGCTGTGTCATTAATACAATGACACAAGTGACAGCAGAACCATCACAAGTCTGTATAACATTAAACAAGGAAAATTATACAACTCAAATCATTGAAAAAAGTGGTGTATTTAATGTCAGTGTCTTATTAGAAAAAGTTCCTATGGAAATAATTAGAACATTTGGATTCCAATGTGGTAAAGATGTCAATAAGTTTGAAAACATTGCGTATGAAACTGATGTTAATGATGTTAAATACTTAACAGAGAACACAGCAGCAATGTTTGCTTGTCGTGTTAAAAAAACTGTTGATGTAGGAACACATCTAATGTTTATCAGTGAAGTTGAAGATGCTCAGACATTGAGTGATGAAACTGTTTTAACATATGCAGCTTATCATGATAAGAAAAATGGTACAACACCTAAGAGTGCACCATCATATGTTGAAGAAACAACGAAGCAAGGTTGGCGTTGTGATGTTTGTGGATTTATTTATGAGGGCGAAACTTTACCAGAAGATTATATTTGCCCAATATGTAAGGTTGATGCAAGTCATTTTCATAAAATTTAAAAAGAGAGCTGTCAAGCATACTCTCTAATCCTGAATTTGCAATTTTCTTAAGACAACAACAAATGTTGTCTTTTCTTTATGACTTGTTGCAAAGATTTGACCATTATGTATTTGCACAATATTCTTAGCTATAGCTAATCCTAATCCTGTTCCTCCTGTTGAAGATGAACGTGATGCATCAGAACGATAGAATTTATCAAAAATATATGGTAAATCTTCTTGAGCAATAGGATGACCATAATTCATAATTTTAATTGTGACGTTCTGGTCATCAGTTAAAACCTCAATTTTAATATCATTACCATCTTGTCCATATTTAACAGCATTTGATAATAAATTATCAAAAACTCTTGCTATTAATTGGCCATCTCCTTGAATGAAAAGATTGGGTTGAGCTATATTAATCACTGGAGTTAAATCATGCTCTTGAAATGTTGGATAGAATTCATCAACAATTTGAAGAATTAATTCAGATATATTAAGAGTTGTCATATGAACTCTTACATCAGCTTTATCTAAACTTGTAAATTCAAATAAATCATCCATCATTCCTTGTAACTTCTTTGCTTTTTCATAAGCAACCGTAGAATACTTTTGAATATCTTCTTTAGAAAGATGTTCATTATTTTTAATTAATTCTAAATATCCAACAATAGTTGTTAATGGAGTTCTTAAATCATGAGCAACATTTGTAATTAAATCATTTTTTTGTTTCTCAGCATTTCTCTCAGCATCAAATGCTAAACGCTCATTTTCTTTTAAAATCTCACTTTCTTTTTCTTTGTCCTTTAATGTTTTTGCCAAAGCATTAATATTGGCAGCTAATAATCCTAATTCATCATCATACTCAATAGGAGCCTCAACATTATAATCTCCTGCAGTGACTTCTTGAATAGTCCCACTAAGTACACTTAAATACTTTAAGGTAATATTCATTAAATCAAAGAAAATAACTAAAAAGAGAAATAATGAAATAATAAATGCAATAAAATATCTTAATTCAATAGACATTCCTAACAAATTAAAATTATCAAAAATAATAATTAATGCACTATAAATTAAGAATGTCATAATATAAGTCACAATTAAATTAATAAAAAGTCGCCATCTAAAACTACTAATAAACAATCTCTTAATCTTTTTCATCATAAATCAAATTTATAACCAATACCCCAAACTGTTTTAATATGACGTGGATTTCTTGGCTGTCTTTCTATTTTTTCGCGTAGTTTTCTAATATGAACCATAATAGTATTATTAGAATTTGTGGACTTTTCATGCCATATCTTTTCATGCCATATCTTTTCAAAAATATCTTCAATTGAAAAAACTGTTCCTGGTTGACTTGCTAATAAGACTAAAATTTCATATTCAATTCTTGTTAATGCGAGTGACTGATTATCTAAAGTAACAGATTTCTTTTGAGTATCAATGATAAGATCACTTGCTTCTATAATATGAGAGGAATCATTAATAGGTTTGTTAAAAACCTGAAATCTACGTAATTGTGATTTTACTCGTGCAACTAATTCCATTGCATTAAAAGGTTTACTGACATAATCATCTGCACCAGTTAAGAGTCCTTCAATTTTATCATTATCTGCTGTTTTTGCAGAAACAATAATAACAGGTATATTATATTTTTCTCTAATCATTTTTAATGCCTGTATTCCATTGATTTCTGGCATCATAACATCTAATATAACAAGATCAATTTGATAAGTCCTAATATCTTCTAATAATGTTAATGCATTATATCTTTTTTCTACATGATAACCTTCTTGACTTAAATAAATTTCAATTAAATCAGTAATCTCTTTTTCATCATCAATAACTAATATATGAGGTGCTTCCATTTTACTTCCTCCTCTTCATTCTTATTATATATAATTTTAAAAAATATCAAAGAAATTTTTTAAAATGTTTAAAGTATGTGTTTTGAAAAGTTTGATTTCATTATCTTAGTTAAAAAGAAAGCTAAAGAATTTCTATTATTTTGTAATACTTTGGTTTTCTGTTATGTTTAAAATAATAATTTTACTTTTTTATCTATTTAACTATTCATAATATAAATTGTATTAAATTATATATGTCTTTTTGACTATCTTTTTATATCTTCTTAAATGTCCGCAAAGCCTTATTTTATAGGCTCTACGGGCATTTTGCTTTTGTGGTAAACCTCACATATCTAGGTCTATCTTCTTATATTTTCGCTATCAAGCGTGGTTAAAATCGTGGTAAATACTTCTTATGCGATTAGACGCTGAACCTCTGATTTTGCGGTATCTATGGACGCATGAGCATACCAGTTCATTGTGATACTGATGTTTGAATGTCCCATGATATACTGTAAATCTTTCGGGTTCATGTTCTTGCTTGCCAGTCTTGTGCAGAACGTATGGCGTAGCGTATGTGGTGTGATATGTGGCAAGGGGTTATCCTTGTGGTGTTTGTTATATTTCTTTACCATACGGACAAATAAGGCGTTGTAATCAATCGCAACTTTAGGATTGCCTTTCGGATTGACGAACAGAAAATCTTTGTATCCGTCTATCTCTATCAGTTTCCCTTTTGTGCGTTTCCTTATGACCCGTTGAAATGCCTGTATCGTTTCTCTGCTTAATGGCACTTGCCTTGTTCCACTCTTTGTCTTAGGCGTTTCAATATAATAGCCCTGTTCCTTGTTTTTTAATAACTGGTGGTCGATAACCACAACCTCATTCTTGAAATCAATATCGGCTACTGTCAGTCCGCACAGTTCTGAGATACGAAGTCCTGTCTTTAACAGTATCAGCACATCATCATAATACTTGTGATACACGTTATCCGTCTTGATGAATGACAGTAAGGCTTGTTCCTGTTCCTCTGTCAATGCTACTTTCTCTTTGGTATCATTTTCTATGATTTCACTTAACTTGAAATTAAAAGGGTTCTTCCTTACACAATCGTCTTGTATGGCGATATAGAATGACGCTTTTAACGAGCGTTTATGGTTGTTAATGGTGTTATAGGAAAAGCCTTTGTCTTTCATGCGTAACGCCCATTCTTTAGCGTCAGAGGGTTTTATCGTATCAATGCTCCTAGCACCTAACTTGTCCTCTTTTAATAACCGCATAAGTTGTTCCCGCTGTTTTTGTGTGCTTTTCTTCACGTTTGCCCTCTGTGCGTTCTGTTTGGCGTAGAGTTGGCAAAGCGTCATTTTCTTACCTGTGCTGTCGATACCGTCCTCAATATCCCGTCTTATCTGCTGTTCCAGTTCTCGAAGTGAGGGTTTTTCCCGCTTTCCCTTTGGTGTCGGGTCTGTGGGTGTCAATCTCCAAGCATACACATATTTTGTGTTTCCAAATGCGTCCACATATTTATATAAGTATTTTCCGTCTGTTCGTTGGCTCTCTCCAGTATGCAGGA
>ENA-OQLI01000540-OQLI01000540.1-human-gut-metagenome-genome-assembly--contig:-NODE-540-length-43888-cov-7.006353_pt1 | contig 43888 bp, 38 predicted proteins | sample MGYA00242805_ERZ504812 | MGnify/ENA primary metagenome ERZ504812 (study PRJEB26092, sample SAMD00036430) | human gut metagenome | host: Homo sapiens | study: EMG produced TPA metagenomics assembly of... | reverse complement strand
AAGTCCTTACTTTCTGTAATTCTGGCTTCATTGAGGGTGTAAATTTTGCCGTGTCTTTTGATAAATAATACCGCTTTGATTTGAATCAGATATGTATCGTTTTTTGACGAACCATTAAGCTTTTTGTATGTATGTAGAAAATAACTTCATACCGGGAAGCCTCCTTTCTGGTGTTTTGTTGTCGCAATGATACCAGAATCCATCGTCCTGTGCAAAGAACAGAGTATTGCGGATAACAAAAACATGCTTTTTTAAACAAAAGATTTTTACCGCCTCACTCACGCCTGAAGTCACGAGCGTGCGGCGGTTAATCGTCAAAATCCTGCCTAAGAGATTGGCTCCACTGACATTTACAGCCCCTCTATGTATTTCTTTAAGATACTCACGAAGCAGCAATTTAGGTTTTTTACCCTACGGATTGCACCGTTTACAGGGATCGTATCCCCTGGCAATCACATTGTCCCGGCTTCCGGTGAATTCTTCCTTGTTGGATTCCTTCATCTGCCCGACGGAGGAACAGCCGGGTCTGTGGAATTTCTTCGTGCTGGTGTTCAGGATGTAAGTTTCTCCCTGCGGCACTTCTTCCTGGGCAGCCGTTTCCGGCTGTTCCACAACTTCCGTCTGCGGTTGTGCAGCGGCCGCTTCCTGCTCCGCTCCCGCAGATACACTATCTCCGGTGGCGTAGTCGATGGAAATTCCTGGCTGTACATTGTAGGCGTATACGCAGAACAGGACGCCTTCGCCGTCATCCTCCACAGACTTGCCTTCCATCAGCACGCCGGATGCTACCAGGTTTTCTCCCTCAAAAACCGGAGTCACGCGGTACATCACATGGTTTCCGGTCTCTTTTACATAGTCGGCCACCATGTTCTCGAACGGAAGCATTCCTTCTATATTTAAGTACCGGGTTCCGGTAATCAAATTTTCCTCGTTGGCGTTCTCGGCCGTCAGCTGGTATCCGATCAGATGGCAGCGGTTGTACAGGTACTTGCCGACTACATTGTCGTACTTGACCGTGTGCCAGCCGGTAGGCTTCACCTGTCCGATGGTCCCACGGTCTTCCGTCGGCATCAGATCCTGTCCTACACTTGCGCATGCCACGCCGCACCGTCCCAGGCTGTCAAGAGAACTGTCGGTCTCAAAGGATTCCGTTGTCAGTTCCCCGTCCGTAAAGAACGGGACATTGTCGTTGACCGGCACATAAGCCTGTCCGGCATAAGCCGGAACGGTGGCAAGGTCAAACTGCGTTACTGCCGGTGCCGTAACCACGCTGCTTTCATGGGCTTCCTTGGAAACCTCCACACCCTCCACTGCCATCTCTGCAGACTCCGGTTCCGATGTTTCCTCGGAAGCCACCTCCTTCTGCACCTGTGTGTTCTCAACCGCCGTTGTCTCCGCTGCCTCTGTGTTTCCGCAGGCGGAAACTGCCACGGATGCTGCCAGAACCAGGCCTGCCAGCCAAAGTTTTAATCTTATCATCGTATGTATCGCTCCCTTGTAATTTTTTCGTGGGAAGAACCGGTAAATTCTTCCGTTTCCTCCAGTTTCCAGCTGCTCAAGTCCACTTCAAACCGGAAATCCGCCGGGTATGTCCGGTTCCATTTATACAGCCTAAAATCCCGTCCAAATTATACACATATTTAGGGGGCCAACCCATATAGCTCATAAATGTCTTTTTGAAATGGGGTAAGCTCAGTGGTGTATTTTTTTCGTGTTCCATTTATACTAACACTGCGGACAGTTTTCATTTCGCTTATTACTTTTTGAAGGTCATTATTTTTAAACCATCCAGCCGCATTCATCACCTGCTTTAACCGGGTTGTGATCAGGAGTGCTATAAACTGTATGAAAATCCTGCCTTCCATGGCTGCCGCCGAATGGATACGTAAACGCTTCATGTCAAGATCATTTTTGAGGTCATCGAAACATTTTTCAACAGCATCCTTGTCGCGATACACCTCAAGAGCTTTCGTCTTATCCTTGATGTGATTGCTTACAAGCACGAACCAGCCGATATGGTTCCTTTTATGCCTGCTGATGGCTTCCTCGTTGTAATCCACCCTGATGCCCCTTACAGGTGTTTTGTGAACCTGAAAAAACTTATCGTAATACGAGGCATGCTCCTTTACGTGTCTGCCAGCCATAAGTTCTTCATAACAGCAGTGCAGGATATGGTCAAAATTCCGTTCGTCTGTCGCCGCCTTGAAACTATCATGGTAGACGTGGATATAGAATCGATGCCCTTTCCACGTGGAAGATTCCGTGACCGCGTACAGTTCGTCCCCAAAGACTGCACAGTAATTGTGATGTGAACGGATGCTATCCCTGTAGCGTTCTACTGCCTTGCAAGCGAAACCGACCGTAAAAGGCACTCCGACCAGGAACTTCTTATGACTGGCATACATTGCGTCAAGGTTCGGTTCACTATAAAAGCCTTTATCCATGACAAAATGACAGGTCGGACTGTCCAAAACGGATATATTCGCTATGCTGTCCTCCAGGGTGTTCACATCCTTTATGCTGCCGGGAATAATCCTGTAATACAGCGGCATATGGGAAGTGACGCCGGTGAGCATAAGGAGGTTGATCTGGGGCAGTTTTTCCCCATCACGGTTGTATCCCCAACGGACAAAGTCAATCAATTCGCTGTAGGAGGATACACTGGTGATGTCCATTGCATAGACATCTTTCTGGCGGTTTACATCAATCCACCTGCTGAAAAAGTTCTGCTGCAGCGCAGGCGTGATCCTTACAAGGAGTTCACTCACCCGCTGGCTTGCAAGCAGAGAACGGCATGGTGACGGATACATCCGCTGCCACTGTTCAATATGACATAATGCCCCGCCTTCGCTGACAAGGTAATACGCGCATGTCAATATGCGTTTCCAGTCGTCTGGAAAAACTGCGGTGAGCGGTACCGTCAGTCCTATGTCTGAAACAGCTTTATCCAAAAGGGACTGTATGCCGGTGTTTTCAACAACACAGCGGCCAGCAGGTTCTTTCGTTTCAGCCTTTTTGCGGGCAATATCGCCTTTCCTGCGGTTGGGAACCACTTCGCCTGTTGCCGGATCCAGATGCCCGATGCTCTTGCGAATATGTTTGACCTTTTTGGTTTCCTTATCATAAACTGAAACGTTGCTATATACATAGATTTTACCATTTGGATTTTTGACATAAACCAATGACGACATGGCGCGGCTCCTTCAAATATGTGTATAATATTTCTTCTTATATTATATAATTTATACACATATTTGTAAAGAGAGAATGCCTAAAAACCTAGTATTTTCAATGGATTCACAACATCAGGGAGCTGGTTGTGTATAATTTTTTCGGGAGATTAGGTTTCAAAGATATTCTTCAGGAACTCCTCGAAGCAGAGATGGATGCCTCCCTTGGTTACAGCAAAAACCACAAGGCTGGGCTGGACACAGACAACAAACGCAATGGGTATTCTCAGAAAACTATCAAAAGCCAGTTTGGAGAGTTCCCGCTTGATATCCCCAGGGACCGCAACGGGGAGTTTGAGCCAAAGCTTGTTCCCAAACACCAGAGGGAAGTTTCCGGCATCGAAGACGACCTGTATGGAATTGAAATGTCGGCCGAGATGGTCAGCAAGATCACGGACCGCATCCTCCCGGAGGTAAAAGAATGGCAGTCACGGCCCCTGAATTCCCTGTACCCGTTTGTGTTCATGGATGCGATCCACTATAAGGTGCGCGATGAGGGACGCATTGTCAGCAAAGCCGCGTATATCGTCCTCGGGGTTACAACAGAGGGCTATAAAGACATCCTAAGCATCACAGTAGGTGCAAACGAATCCTCCAAGTTCTGGTTGGGAATGCTGAATGACCTGAAGAACCGGGGCGTACAGGATGTCCTGTTTTTCTGTGTGGACGGCCTGCCGGGCTTCCGGGATGCCATCCAGACTGTGTTCCCGCAGGCGCAGATCCAGCGGTGCATCATCCATATGCTGCGCAATTCCTTTAAATATGTCAATTATAGCGACTTGAAGAAATTCGCCTCCGATTTCAAAGCGGTCTACAATGCCTCAACAGAAGAAATGGGAAAGTTGGAACTGGAAACATTGAAAGGAACCTGGGGAAAGAAATACCCCTATGCCATACGCAGCTGGGAGGACAATTGGGAAGATTTAAGTTCGTTCTATCAGTTTTCTGGCGAACTGAGAAAGATTATGTATACCACAAACATCATTGAGGGGGTAAACCGCCAGTACCGGAAAGCAACAAAGAACAAAAGTGTATTCCCGAATGATGCCTCACTGGCAAAAATGCTGTACCTGGCAAGCCAGAACGTAATGAAAAAGTGGACGCAGCGGTACCGTGGCTGGGATCAGGTGATTGGCCAGCTCATCCTGCTGTACGGGGAACGCCTAACGCAGTATCTGTAAAAGAAAAAGCCGGAACGGCCCAAATCTCCAAAGACGAAAACCGTTCCGAGCTTATTCCGTCGGCATTTATAGTATTCCCAGAAAATCCCACCTTATTCCTGAGGCCGGGTGTGGGCAGAGCCCACGATAAGGGATTGCTGATGCCGTTATTTGTGCTGCAAAAAATTTTAAAATTCATGCATAACATGAGTCATATAGGGAATACTATAAACAGATAAGTAATTCGACAGCAAAAAAGCAGAAGTTCCGACAAGACATTTATACATATCTGTTTCTTATCAAAGAAGAATTTTTCCCATAGACACAGAAAATTTTACGCTCTCGATTAAAATAGAAAAATCTATGTAATTGTATTTTCTTCCATCGGTGCATAGAGAGAGGGACAGTTTCTCATAAATCCCCAGTATCTGTCACCATAGGACCAGTGCCACCATTCCGAGGGATAATTGACAAAACCCTCCTCTGTAAGGAGCTGTGTCAGGAGACGGCGGTTTCCGGCGGCTTCTTCGGAGATGGTGTCGCAGGAAGAATAGGTCCGGTATTCCGGAGGGGACGGTTCATCGTTGTATTCAGTTCCCATATCCACTTCTTTTCCGTCTTTCATGAGAGTCAGATCAATGGCGCCTCCAGTGGCATGACCGGCCACTTCCACAGGGGCGACAAACTGACAGGTCATTCCGTAGAGTTCGTCTTTTTCTGATTCCGGATAATTCTTCTGACATTCTTCATAGTAATCATTAAAACATTTTTTCTGCTGGGCCGGAGAGCGGTAAATTTCTTTGATCAGGAACTGCCAGCCTTCCGGAAGCTTTTCGGCTGCGCGGACAAGCCGAAGAGCTGCGTCTTCCCGCATATAACAGAAGAAAGGAGAGTCGTTTTCGATACGGCTCCTTGTTTCGTCGATGAGAATATTTTTATGGATTCCCCGCATGGAGACCATCTTTTCCGGACGGTTTTCGCAGTCCACCTGGCGGATCCTGGGATCATCTAACAGTACCATTTCTGTCATGCAGAACACCTCCAACTTTCATTTATAAGTAAAGAATGCGCTGAAAAAGGAGTCTTGTCAAGACCTGCGGGTAGACAGTGTCCAGTCGGGACCAAACCTGCAGGTTTTCACTCCGTAACCAATCCATAGCTTCTGCTGCGGAATATTCTCAATTATAATGGAACTAGAAATGTAAGAAGCAGCAAAACAGATGGAGGTGGCTGGTGCGGTGAAGAGATATAAATTACTGGCAGTTATGCTGGCGGTGGCTGCCCTGGCAGCAGGCTGCGGGCAGGAAGAGAGGAGTGGACGTGAAACACAGACGGAGGAAACCGGCGGAGCAGGCAGCTCGGAACAGGCGGGACAGACAGAACCGGCAGAGGAGGCGGCAGATATGACAGATGGAGAAACTGTGACAAATGCATCACTTCCGGAAGAACTGGCGCAGATTCCCCGGGAATATTTTGAAGAGTCAGATTCTCCGGGAACCCTGGTGGAGCTGACCTATGATACCTATGAATCTATGTCCTATGAAGAACAGGATCAGGTGCTGAAAAAGAGGGCGATCGTGTACCTGCCTTACGGCTATTCGGAAGATGAACAGTATAATGTGTTTTATTTGATGCATGGCGGGTGGAGTAATGAAACGACTTATCTGGGAACGCCGGAGAGGCCGAACGAATTTAAAAATGTTCTGGATAACGGGATTGCGGATGGAAAAATCCGTCCCATGATCGTGGTGTGTCCTACCTATAATAATGAGAGTGAATCGGACAGCTCCAGTTATTCGCTGGCGCTCCGGCTGACGGAGAATTATCACAATGAGCTGCTGGGTGATCTGATTCCGGCGGTGGAAGGTACTTACAGCACATATGCCGAGGATACTACAGCTGAGGGGATTCGTGCTTCCAGGGATCACCGGGCGTTTTGTGGATTTTCCATGGGATCGGTGGCTACCTGGCGGACGTTCCAGTACTGTCTGGACGATTTCCGATATTTTCTGCCTTCCAGCGGAAGCCTGACGGCGGATGGGGAGGATGGGACCTTTCGATATGCCAATAATGAAAAAGAAGGGAATCTATACTTCCTGGAACAGGAGGGTGGAACCCACAATGGAGATTATGCAATGGAATACTTTTATAACGGACTTTGCTGGATCTGGCAGTAAGAGGCATTAAGCCTCTGCCAGCTCCAGCATTTTATTTACAAACACTTTTGCGTGTTCTTCGTCCAGGCTGTCCGGATGGGTCAGCGCTTCGTCAAAATTGTGGATGAACATATCCATCTGAGCGGCGTTTTCGGCTGTACGCATGGATTCATATTTCTGGCGGACTTTCTGGGGCATTTTCCCCTGGCATAGGAAAGCGCCAAGATATCTGTTGTCGTTTTCAATCCAGGCACTGACATTTTTTTCAATGGTGTGGTAATAGTCCGGCGAATTTCCCATGCCGCAGGTGGCAAACAGGGCGATCTGCTTCTGGGAGAGTCCGCTGAGAAAATCACTGATTTCCATGCTGCAGGTGCCGCGGTGAACACAAAAACCAATGAAATAAATTTTTGCTTCAGGAATGTGTTTGTCGGTGTGTATATCAATTAAATCTTTAGATGTTCCGGGCAGATGGGCAAAAATAGTGGCGGCAATCTTTTTGGTGTTGCCGGATTCGCTTTGATAAAGGACAAGATAATCTAACATTATAATGCTTCCTTTCTTTAACTTTTTTTAATAAATGTGGCGTTGCATTTTGGACAGCGGATCTCGATACGTCCCTTCCCGCGGGGGATCCGGATTTTTTGTTTGCAGACCGGACATTTGTAAATGTGATGGGTCTTGCGCTGCTGCATCATGTTTTTCTGTCGGGCGAAGAAGAGACGCAGTTTATAGGTTTTATCCAGATACCATTGGTTTTCTGCGGAACGTTTATAGATGTTCCGGGAAAACATGCGGAAATAGGCATAGATGATTAAGGCCCAGGACAGGGTGACCAGCACCAGACTGTCAGTCCATCCGGCAGTCAGCATGGCTATCAGGCCGACGATGACTAAACATTTTCCGAGGGAGTCCATACCGTATCTCCCGTACATAAAACGCATTATTTTTTCTTTCAAAGAATCTCACACTCCTAAATAATCTTTGAGGGACGTATCCCGGTTGTCTTATACGTCTAATCATAAGGCTTGCAGGGGGAAAGTCAATAAACTGGCGATAAAAAATATATAAAGTTTTTTTCCCGGAGGGGATGTGGTATAATAATCGCACAGGTGCGATCCGGGCCGGCAAGCCGGTCCGCCCTGCTGCGCAGGGATTATATCGGCAATCCACGGCTTGGGAAGTAAATGCCGCTTACGCGTCGCTTCCTTCCCTGCGCACGCGGTATAATGATCGCACATGAAAGCATTAGGAATTTTAGGAAAGGCGGGGGAAAGATGGAAGAACTGACCAGACTGATCCGGGAGGATATGAAGCCAGCGCTTGGCGTGACGGAGCCAGGAGCTATTGCATTTGCTGTAGCCAGTGCAAAGAAGCATACGTCCGGAGAGGTCAAGCATGTGAAGGTGGCGCTGAATTCCGGAATGTATAAAAATGCCTTTACCTGCGGGATCCCGGGTTCCGCCAGATTTGGGAATCTGTATGCGGCGGCGCTGGGCGCTGTGGCGGCAAATGCGGATAAAGGGCTTCAGTCTCTGGAGGATATCACCAGAGAGGATGACGAGCAGGCGGCCCGGATGGTGGAGCAGGGCATGGTGGAGGCTGTGCTGGATCATATCGGCTCAGAGATCACTATCGACGCCGTGGTGGAGACGGAGCAGGACACTTGTACAGTGCGTATCCGTGGAAGTCATACCAATATTACGGAGATTGAGAAGAACGGCGTACGTATCTGGAGTGCGGAAGAGACGGCGCAGGGGAAAGCCCGGGGAGAAGAGAGAGAGGAAGTTCCAAAGATCCATAAATATACGTTACATGAGATTTTTACATATATTAAGAAGGTTCCGGAAGAGGAAATCAGATTCATACAGGAAGCGTTTTCCATGAATCTTGAGCTTCTGGAGGAAGGTCTGGAATCAGGAAGGGCAGTGATCGCCGGGCAGCTGCTCAGAGAAAATGGCGGAGAGAGGATCTCCGGGGACTGTCTGAAGACAGCCCAGCTGCTCTGTAATGGAGCAATCGAGGCAAGGGTGCTGGGGCTTAGCCGGCCTGCCATGAGTATTACCGGCAGTGGAGCTCATGGGATCATTGCGACGATGCCTCTGTATGCCTGTCAGCAGGTAGAGGAGCTTCCGGAAGAAATGCTTCTTCGGGCGGCTGCGCTTAGCTATCTGATCACTATGTATATCAAAGAGTATTCAGGAAAGCTGTCGGCCTTTTGCGGCTGCGGCATAGCGGCGGGCACGGGAATGGCCTGCGGTCTTGCTTTTATGAAGGGCGGAGATGAGAAGGCGATAGAACGGGTGATCCGTAACATGGCAAGCGGCCTTACCGGCATGATCTGTGACGGAGGCAACCACGGCTGCGCTATGAAGGGGATTGTAGCGGTGGATGCGGCCTTCCGGGCGGTGGACCTGGCGCTTCAGGGAGTCAGCATCGAAGAGATCCATGGCATCAATGGGCGGACTCCGGAGGATACCATGCGGTATATGGGACTGATCGCGTCTCCGGGAATGACCGGGACAGAAAAGACGATCGTAGAGATCATGGAGCAGAAGGGTTAGAAAAAGCGGAATGGCAAGAAAAAAATATCACAGGGGAAGAAAAAGAGAAAAAAAGAAAAGCAATCTTATATTAAACATGATTCTGGTGCTGGCTCTGATCGTTTTTGCGGTCTCGGCTTATCAGCTGTTTGGAATCATCAAGGGATATATGGACGGCAGGAACGAATATGAAGAGATTCGTGACCTGGCCATTGAAAGCAGTGGCGGCGATGACGAACCGGAGGGGTTCAGAGTTAATTTTGACGAGCTTCTGGCGGTTAATCCGGATACCATTGGATGGATCAGGTTTTCACCGGAGCCTGCGATCATCAATTATCCGATCGTTCAGGGAGAGGATAATGAAGAATATCTGCACAAGACATTTTCGGCGAATGAGAATACTCTGGGAGCGATTTTCCTGAATGCCGGGAACAGCCCGGATTTTTCGGACCGCAATTCCATCGTTTACGGACACCGCATGAAGGATGGATCCATGTTCCGGCACCTGCAGGACTATGAGGATCAGTCCTTCTGGGAGAGCAATCCTTATTTCTATATCTATACGCCGGATGGAAGGGAGATTACCTATCACATTTATTCAGTGGGGCAGGTAGAGGATACGTCGGATACTTATCTGACTTCTTTTGCGTCGGATGAAGATTATCAGGCGTTCCTTGATATGACAAAGGAAATTTCCTTATATGATACGGGGGTGGAGGTGACGACAGAGGACACCATCGTTACCCTGTCCACCTGTACCAGCGCCAGTGACGAGCACAGATTTGTGGTGCGCGGAGTAAAGGAGAGTGAGGTGAACCTGAACCAGTGATGAAAAAGGAATATGTATATGAAGTGGGGGATGTTGTAACTCTGAAAAAACCACATCCCTGCGGAAGCAAAGAGTGGGAGATCTTAAGAGTGGGGGCAGACTTTCGCCTGAAGTGTCTGGGGTGTGGACATCAGATTATGATCGCACGCCGGATTGTAGAGAAAAACACGAAAGATTTAAAGAAAAAGGCTTGAAACAGGCACCAAAATATGATATCATGTTAAACCGTGATACGTGAAATCTGTCGGGAAAATACCGGCGGATACCCTTGCTCCCTCAAAGCATGAGGGGGCCAAAAGACCAGAAGGAGGTGCAAAGACGACATGAATAAGTACGAATTAGCTGTTGTTGTCAGTGCAAAAATCGAAGATGACGAGAGAGCACAGGTAATCGAGAAGGTAAAAGCTTTAGTAGAGCGTTTCGGTGGCCAGATCTCTGACGTCGATGAATGGGGTAAGAAGAAATTAGCTTACGAAATTCAGAAGATGAAAGAAGCATACTACTATTTCATCCACTTCGAGTCTGATGCTACGACTCCAGGCGAAATCGAGCAGAGAATTCGCATCATGGATAACGTGATCAGATATTTATGCGTTAGACAGGAAGCATAAGCAGGAAGTAGAGGTAAGATATGAATAAAGTAATTTTGATGGGACGCTTAACCAGAGACCCGGAAATCCGGTATTCACAGGGAGATAATCCGACAGCGGTGGCAAGATATACCCTTGCGGTGGACAGAAGATTTCGTCGCAATGGCGACGGAGACCAGAGTGCGGACTTCATCGGATGCGTTGCATTTGGACGCAGTGCTGAGTTCGCAGAGAAATATTTCCGTCAGGGCCTGAAGATCATCGTGACCGGAAGAATCCAGACAGGAAGTTATACCAACAGAGACGGACAGAAGGTCTACACGACGGATGTAGTCGTAGAGGATCAGGAGTTTGCTGAGAGCAAATCTGTCAGTGACGCAAATGCAGGAAGCTTCCATGCGGCGGCCCCTTCACCGGCTCCGGCGCCAGTTTCTGATGCGGGTGACGGCTTCATGAATATTCCAGATGGAATTGATGAGGAATTACCATTTAACTAGGCACCGAACACTTAATGAGCGGGAGCCGTAAGGCATGCGCGGATTTAGTGAAAGGGCCGTTCTGCTGAACTTGGTGAGGCAGAACTTCATCGTATGAAAAGAAAGGAGAGTCGAATCATGGCTTACGATAAAGCAGCTCGTCCGGAAGGCGGATTCAAGAGAAGACCAGGCGGACGCAGAAGAAAAAAAGTTTGTGTATTCTGTGGTAAAGAGAACAACGAGATCGATTACAAGGATGTAGCAAAATTAAGAAAATACATCTCTGAAAGAGGAAAGATCCTTCCGAGAAGAATCACAGGAAACTGTGCAAAACATCAGAGAGCGCTGACTGTTGCTATTAAGAGAGCACGTCACATTGCTCTGATGCCGTACGTACAGGAGTAATTGATTTAGTTTGTATAAGTAAATGAGCGAAAAGCCTTTAGGTGCTGGAGATCCGGCATTTAAAGGCTTTTTTTGTATCCGGGGATTTGTGGAAAAATTATCATCCTTCCCTGTTCAAAAATGTCAAGAGATTTTTGGATAAAAAATTTCACAAAAAAAGAGAAATAGCATATCGTTGCACTTATAGACTAAAGTACGAAAAAGTGTAGTAAATATAATGTTTCTGAAAAAAACGGCATTGATCTTATTTAATCAATGAAAAGTTGATATTGTATATATTGCATAAAAAATGTGAAAAATAAATGTCCAGCATTGACAAATAAGTGAAAAATGGGTATGGTATTAAGCGGACTGCGCAGGAAAAAAAGAATAGAATATCCTGAAATTGGTATTCAAAGGAGATGAAACAATGGAACGGGAAAATATGTGGAAACAGTATTCTCCTGAACAGCTTGCAGAATTGGAAGAGGTAAGCAGCCGGTATAAGGAGTGCCTGAATTTGGGCAAAACGGAGCGGGAATGTGTGGCGCTTGCAATTTCCATGGCCGAGGCAAAGGGGTATAAAAACCTGAAGGACTGCATAGCGGGCCGGGAAGAACTTCATCCCGGCGATAAGGTATATGCGGAACGGATGGGGAAGATCCTTGCTTTGTTTATGTTGGGGGACCGGCCGCTGGAAGAAGGCATGAACATTCTTGGGGCACATATTGACTCCCCTCGTCTGGATGTTAAGCAAAATCCTTTATACGAAGATGCGGATATGGCTTATCTGGACACGCATTATTATGGCGGGATAAAGAATTATCAGTGGACGGCAATCCCGCTGGCACTGCACGGAACAGTGTCTAAGAAGGACGGGACCGTACAGACCATCGTGATCGGGGAAAAAGACGATGAGCCTGTTTTGGTCGTTTCAGACCTTTTGGTCCATCTTGCCGGGGAACAGATGGATAAAAAGGCGAGTGTGGTGATTGAAGGAGAAAACCTGGATGTCCTTGTGGGGGCAAGGCCGATGGCGGAATCTGGAGATCAGAAAGAAAAAGAGCTTGTAAAAGCGGAAATCCTTCGGTATCTGAATGAAAATTATGGGATTGAAGAAGAAGATTTTCTTTCCGCAGAGCTGGAAATTGTCCCGGCGGGGAAAGCAAGGGACTGTGGACTTGACAGAAGCATGATCCTTTCCTATGGGCAGGATGACAGGATCTGTGCGTTTACATCTCTGTTTGCATTGCTGGAGACAGAAAAGACCAGCAGGACAGCGTGCTGTATCCTGGTGGATAAAGAAGAAATCGGAAGTGTGGGCGCAACGGGGATGCAGTCCAGATTTTTTGAGAATACAGTGGCGGAGCTGGTAGCGCTGACAGTCGGGGAGTCGGCGCTGAAAACAAGACGGGCACTGGAAAATTCTTACATGCTTTCTTCTGATGTCAGTGCGGGATTTGATCCATTGTATGCGGATGCATTTGAGAAAAAGAACACGGCTTATCTTGGCAGGGGACTGTGCCTGAATAAGTACAGCGGCAGCCGTGGAAAGAACGGGTCGAATGATGCAAATGCAGAGTATATCGCAAAGCTGAGGAAAGTGTTTGACGACAATCATGTGGGATTCCAGACGGCTGAATGGGGAAAAGTTGACGTAGGCGGGGCAGGAACGATCGCTTACATCATGGCCGGATACGGGATGAACGTGATTGACAGCGGCATGGCGCTTTTGTCTATGCACGCGCCCTGGGAAACATCCAGTAAGGCGGATGTTTATGAGGGATACAAAGGATACAAGGCATTCTTGAGAGAAATGGAATAAAGTGGTATTTGAGAGGAATCGTAAATGGGAACAACAGCTAAGAAAAAGTATCCAAAAGGATTTTGGATCTGTGGGTGTACGTCCCCAATTGCGTTAGCCGGTGTCCCTATCTGCATTTTGCCCTGTCCCCAAGTGGACGATTATGTGATTTTTTTGTACTTTTATGAAAATACATTTGCCCAATCTTGTTTTTGAAATTGCTTTTTGGTACTATGGGACTAGAAATGCTTTTATGCAATTAAATATGAAAGAGAGGAACAGCTTGTGGATGTGGAGATCCTTCAGAACAGCAGTGAGCTTGAGATGACCAGGCCATTTCGGGTGGAAACGCTCCTGTGGGGAACGAAAAAGATCCCGGAGACCTATGGCTACCTTGGCTTTGTGCCGGGGGATGGCTTTTATCTGAAGATGGTATGTGAGGAGGCGGATCCCCTCAGGACATATACCGAAGATCAGGATCCGGTTTACCAGGACAGTGCGATGGAAGCTTTTGTCATGTTTGAATCGGACCGGGAAAGGGAAGGCTTCCCGATTTATATGAATCTTGAGGTAAATGCAAATGGTGCGCTGCTGGCGGCTTATGGGAAGGAGCGAGTCTACCGGTCTTATTTTTCCAAAGATGAGGTTCGGGCATTTTCCTGCAAAGCATGTATAGAAAGCGACAGGTGGAGCATTACGCTCAAGATTCCGCTTTCGGTTTTAGAGCAGATATACGGACCGCTGCATCTGGAGGAGGGAAGCCGGTTCCGGTGTAATTTCTATAAGATATCAGAGACGGCGGCATGTGAGCATTATGCGTCTTATTCGCCGGTGCTGTCGGAGACACCGGACTTTCATCTCCCGGAATTTTTCGCATCTGCGAAGCTTGTCAGAAGAGAGAGGTAGGAGGTTATTATGAGGATTTACAAAGTAAAAGACTATGGGGAAATGAGCAGAAAGGCCGCAAATATTATTTCGGCCCAGGTAATCTTAAAGCCGGACTGTGTGCTGGGACTGGCTACCGGATCAACACCGGTGGGAACCTACCGCCAGCTGGTAGAATGGTATGAAAAGGGGGATCTGGATTTTTCAGAGGTGCGTACTGTCAACCTGGACGAGTACAAGGGACTGCCCAGAGAAAATGACCAGAGTTACTATTATTTCATGCATGAGAACCTGTTTGATAAGGTGAATATCAAACCGGAGAATACAAATCTTCCGGATGGAACAAAAGAAGACAGTGAAGAAGAGTGCGCACGCTATGAAGCGCTGATCCGTTCCATGGGCGGAGTGGATCTGCAGCTTCTTGGACTGGGACACAATGGACATATCGGGTTCAATGAGCCGGCAGAAGACTTTGCAAAAGAGACGCACTGCGTGGATCTTACAGAACGCACGATCGAAGCCAACAAACGGTTCTTCGCCTCCGCAGATGATGTTCCGCGCCAGGCTTACACCATGGGAATCGGCACCATCATGCGTGCAAAGAAGATCCTTCTGGTAGTCAGCGGAGAGGATAAGGCTGAGACAGTGGCAAAAGCATTCTTCGGACCGGTGACTCCGGAGGTGCCGGCATCCATCCTGCAGCTGCATGAGGATGTAACGATCGTGGCAGATGAAGCTGCGCTTTCCAAAGCGCCCTGCTAGATAGCGCAGATGTCTTCAGGCCCTGCCGGACGTGTCCTTAAGGCTCTCCGTTAAACCGGGCTTCGGCCATGGCTTTGATGGAGGAGGCGTATTCCGAGGGCGTCATACCGGTCGTCTTCTTGAACTGCCGGGAAAAATAATGAATCGATGTGTAGCCAAGGTGCTCGGAGATCTGGGTGAAATTCATCCGCCCTGTCCGTATCATTTCCTTGGCTGCATTGATCTTCATATGTGAAAAATATTCGATAATGCCAAGGCCGCACCGCTCCTTAAACAGTTTCTGGAGCTGGGAGCGGCCGATTATATTGTCCCTGCAGATCTGTTCGATGGTCACATGGCCGTTTAAATGCACCTCCAGATATTCGATGATCTGGCGAAGCGTTTCCATATCATTTTTCTCTTTGGTACTCTTCAAAGGCTCCGGCGAGGCCGGCTCTGTGGATGAAGAGGGCCGGCTGTACCGGCGGATCAGGTGGATCAGGAGATGCTCCAGGTGAAGACGGATCATCTGCTGTGCCCCGAACCTGTCCGGGTTTTTCAGCGGCATGTTCTGAAGATAAGGATCGTCCAGGCGGCAGTCGAAGCACCACCTTGCTTCGGCGATGATCTCTGCAAGCAGATTGTGTTCGGTCTTATCGATCTTAAAATGCCGTTTCTGAAAAAACTGCATGGCCTCATCCTGACAGCCGAAAGAGACGACCATCAGGTTGGGTGCGATTTCTCCGGTAGCCTTTACCGCATGAAATTCATTGGGCGGATGAAACAAAAGATCACCCTTTTTCAGGATCAGGTGCTCAGAACCTGCCGTAACGCCCACTTCTCCTTTATCGACACAGATAAATTCCCAGAAATCATGGGATTCTCCCTCAAAAGAAAAGGTGTTCATATATTCAAAATAATGAATACTGAAAATTTTATCAATGGATATAGAATTTTCCAGATGAATACCGTTGTAACTCACTGTGTTCTCCTTTATGTTTCGAATTGTTTCAAATGACTCTAGTATCATCATACTCTATTATTTGCAGAAAATCAAAGAAAAGGATGGAAAATTGTGCAAATCAAAGATAAAATAGTATAAAGCATATTTTTATGAAGTCAATTACAATAAAGACAAGAAGGAAACAGAACAAAATTAAAGGAGGAAGCGGTATGAATAAACCAGTGTTAGTGATCATGGCGGCAGGTATGGGGAGCCGGTATGGCGGACTTAAGCAGATCGATCCGGTAGACGAGGACGGGCATATTATCATGGATTTTTCCATGTTTGACGCCAGGCGGGCAGGATTTGAGAAGGTAATCTTCATTATTAAAAAAGAAAATGAAGCGGACTTCCGGGAGGCTGTGGGCGACCGTATGTCAAAGTATATGGAAGTCTCATATGCGTTCCAGGAGCTTTCAAATATCCCGGAAGGATACGAAGTGCCGGAGGGCCGCATAAAGCCATGGGGAACGGCACATGCGGTCTTAAGCTGCATCGATCAGATCGACGGACCTTTTGCGGTAATCAATGCAGATGATTATTATGGGCAGGAAGCATTTCAGCTGATCTATGACTATCTGTCCAGCCATCAGGATGATGACAAGTATCGCTATACAATGGTAGGTTATCATCTGGGGAACACGGTGACGGATAATGGACATGTGGCCCGCGGGATCTGCGATATGAACGAGAAAGGAGAACTGGTGTCTATCCATGAACGCACCCGGATTGAAAAACGGGACGGAGGGATCGCGTTTACGGAGGACGATGGAGAAAGCTGGACATTCGTACCGGCAGACACCACTGTTTCCATGAATATGTGGGGATTTTCAAAGAGCATCCTGGAAGAGATCCGGGACGGATTTCCGGCGTTCTTAGACCGGGGGCTGAAGGAGAACCCGATGAAATGCGAGTATTTCCTGCCGGCAGTTGTAAGCGGTCTGGTAGAAAAGGACCAGGCATCGGTAGCGGTCTTAAAGTCGGCAGACAAGTGGTATGGAGTAACTTATAAAGAGGATAAGCCTGTTGTTGTTGCGGCACTTCGCAGGATGAAAGAAGAGGGGCTTTATCCGATGCATTTATGGGAGGAATAAAAATGGAGCCTGTAACAAATGAACAGAAGCTGGAAGCGATCGGACATTTTCCCTTTGAAGGAAAGCTGATGAGTGCAGAGGCTTATGGAAGCGGACATATTAATGACACCTTTCTTCTGGTCTACCAGATCGGAGTGATGGGACAGATCCGGGTGATCCTGCAGAGAATGAACAAGGATGTATTTACAGACCCGGTATCCCTGATGGAAAATATCACCGGCGTAACCTCTTATCTGCGGGAGCGGATTGAGGAAAACGGAGGGGATCCGGACCGGGAGACGCTGAACGTGATCCCTGCGGCGGACGGAAAGCCCTACTACAAGGATTCCAAAGGAGATTACTGGAGAGCATACAAATTTATCACGGATGCTACCAGCTATGACCAGGTGGAGAATCCGGAGGATTTCTATCAGAGTGCGGTAGCCTTCGGAAACTTTCAGCGATTGCTGGCGGATTATCCGGCCGGTACGCTGCATGAGACGATCAAAGGCTTTCATGACACCAGAGCGCGGTTCGAGGTGTTTAAGAAAGCTGTGGAAGAGGACGTGATGGGAAGAGCAGCTTCCGTGCAAAAGGAAATCCAGTTTGTGCTGGACCACAAAGATGTGGCGGATTATCTGTGCGAGCTGCTGGAAAAAGGTGAAATCCCGCTGCGTGTTACCCACAATGATACCAAGCTTAACAATATCATGATCGACCATAAGACCGGAAAGGGAATCTGCGTCATTGACCTGGATACCGTTATGCCGGGGCTTGCGGTCCACGACTTTGGAGATTCCATCCGGTTTGGAGCCAGCACGGCTGCTGAAGACGAGAAGGATCTTTCTAAGGTGTCCTGCAGCATGGAGCTGTTTGAACTGTATGCAAAAGGATACATTGAAGGCTGCGGCGGAAAGCTGACGGATAAGGAGATCGAACTTCTGCCGATGGGAGCTAAGACCATGACCTTTGAGTGCGGAATGAGGTTCCTGACAGATTACCTTCAGGGTGATACTTATTTTAAGGTCCACAGGGAGGGACATAACTTGGACCGCTGCCGGACTCAGTTCAAGCTGGTTGAAGATATGGAGCAGAAGTGGTATACTATGAACGAAATTGTTAAGAAGCTGAGCAGTCAAGCGTAAAGAAAAGTTATAAACTAGGAGGTATCGAGATGGCAAAAATACTGATCACAGGCGGTGCCGGATATATCGGAAGCCACACTGCACTGGAGCTTTTGAATGAAGGATACGAAGTAGTCGTATATGATAATCTTTGCAATTCTTCACAGGAATCTCTTCGGAGAGTCGAGGAGCTGACAGGAAAGACTGTCAAATTTTATGAGGGCGATGTGCTGGACGGTGCGGCTCTGGAGGCAATGTTCCGTGCGGAAAATGTGGATGCGGTAATCCACTGTGCGGCGCTTAAGGCAGTCGGGGAGTCGGTGCAGAAGCCGCTCGAATACTATCAGAATAATATTACCGGAACACTGACGCTGATGGATGTGATGAACCGTGTGGGTGTCAAGAATATCGTGTTCAGTTCTTCCGCTACCGTTTACGGAAGCCCGGAGGAGATGCCGATCACAGAAAGCTGCCCGAAGGGACAGTGCACCAATCCTTACGGATGGACCAAATCTATGATGGAGCAGATCATGTCCGATGTTCAGAAGGCAAATCCGGACTGGAACGTGATCCTTCTGCGGTACTTCAATCCGGTAGGGGCACACAAGAGCGGACGTATCGGAGAGGATCCAAAGGGAATTCCCAACAACCTGATGCCGTATATTTCTCAGGTGGCAGTCGGAAAGCTCGAGAAGCTGGGCGTTTTCGGAAATGACTACAATACGCCGGACGGTACCGGTGTACGGGATTACATCCATGTGGTAGACCTGGCGATCGGCCATGTAAAGGCGATCAATTATATCTTCACAAACCCGGGACTGGATGTGATCAACTTAGGTACAGGCGTGGGATACTCGGTACTGGATATGGTAAAAGCATTTTCGAAAGCGTGCGGAAAGGAAATCCCATACGAGATCAAGCCAAGGCGTGCAGGAGATATTGACATGTGCTATGCAGATCCGTCCAAGGCGCTGAAGGTGCTGGGATGGAAGGCTGAAAGGGGACTCGACGAGATGTGCGAGGATACCTGGAGATGGCAGTCACAGAATCCAAACGGCTACAGAGAAGCGTAAAAGAGGCAAAAGACAGCATTTTTGGACAAAAAATGCTGTCTTTTCTTTTATGTCAAAAAGTGGTATAATCATGCATAGGTATGAGCCGGAGGATATAACTATGTCGGAAAAGGAAAAACAAAGTGTGCAGTTAAAAGGGCAGCTGCGCCTCTACATGCAGCTCCCGGCAGTGATGGCAGTCCTGCTTGCCATATTGAATATCTGGATCTACCGCATGGATCGGCGTGCGGGCCTGTTGATGCTGATTTTCGTCATCATCTATATCATAATGGTAGGATTCCTGTATATTTACAGTAAGTCTATCATCATGAAGGATCTGGTAGAGTTTGCTGCTCAGTACGGCATTGTTCAGAATGTATTGCTAAGAGAGCTGGCCATTCCCTATGCGATTCTTTTAGATGACGGAAAAGCAGTGTGGATGAATGGTGAGTTTGAAAAGGTTCTGGGAGGGAAACCGAAAGGGGATGCCTATATCAGCAAGTACATTCCGGAGCTGAATGTGAGTATTTTCCCGAAGCAGGAGGGCGACATCGTGGAGATGGATGTCTACTGCGAGGATAAGGAGTACCGGGCCGAGCTGAGGAGAGTGTCGGTGCGCGGTTTCAGCGAAACAGAACAGCTGCTGCAGATGCCGGAAGAAAAAGAATACTTTATTGCGGTTTATCTGCAGGATGTAACAGAGCTGAACCGGTATATCCGGGAAAACGAAGAGCAGCGTCTGGTGGCAGGTCTGATCTACATTGACAATTATGATGAGGTGGTAGACAGCGTGGAAGAGGTGCGCCAGTCTCTTCTGATGGCCCTGGTAGACCGGAAGATCAATCAGTATATTGCGAAAGTTGACGGCATTGTAAAGAAGATGGAGAACGATAAATATTTTATCGTCATCAAGAAGCAGTATTTCAAACAGCTGGAGGAAGACAAGTTCTCTCTTCTGGAGGATGTAAAATCCGTCAATATCGGAAACGGGATCCCGGCTACGTTGAGTATCGGTCTGGGACTCAGTACGGTATCCTATGCACAGAGCTATAACTACGCCCGTGTGGCGATCGATCTTGCACTGGCAAGAGGCGGCGACCAGGCTGTGATCAAGGACTGCAATGGCATCACCTATTATGGCGGAAAGCGTGAGCAGACGTCTAAAAATACAAGGGTGAAGGCGAGAGTCAAAGCAGAAGCTTTGCGGGAGTTCATCACGGTTAAAGACAAGATTTTTGTCATGGGACATAAGCTGACGGATGTAGATGCATTCGGTGCGGCTATCGGAATATATCGTGCGGCAGCAGCGCTGGAAAAAAATGCACATATCGTGATCAATGAGATATCTGCGTCTTTGCGTCCGTTGTATGAGTGCTATGAAAAAGATCCGTCTTATCCGGATGATCTGTTCCTGACGTCGGCAGAGGCGATTCCTATGGTGGACGAGGAGTCCATGGTCATCGTTGTGGACACGAACCGTCCGCGGATGACAGAGTGTGAGGACCTTCTGAAAAAGACGAAAACGATCGTGGTACTGGATCATCACAGGCAGAGCAGCGATAATATTGATAATGCGCTTTTGTCCTACATTGAGCCGTATGCGTCCTCTTCGTGTGAGATGGTGGCGGAGGTTCTGCAGTATATTGTAGACGATGTAAAGATACCGAAGCTGGAGGCAAGCAGCCTCTATGCCGGAATCATGATCGATACCAATAATTTTGTAAACCGGACGGGTGTGCGTACGTTTGAGGCGGCGGCATTTTTAAGAAGATGCGGAGCAGATATTACATTAGTTCGTAAAATGCTCCGGGACGATATGGATGCCTACCGCGCGAAGGCGGAAATCATCAGCAGCGCGGAAGTATTTCATAAGAAGTTTGCCATTGCGGTGGGCAGAGATCTGACCATTGAAAGCCCTACGATCATCGGGGCACAGGCGGCGGACGAGCTTTTGGATATCAACGGCATAAAGGCATCCTTTGTACTGACAGTATATAATGGAAGGATTTATATCAGTGCCCGGTCCATTGATGAGGTCAACGTACAGATCATCATGGAGCGCTTTGGAGGGGGCGGACACATGAATGCGTCCGGTGCCCAGTTCGATCACACAGACGTGGATGCGGCAGTAGCGGAGTTGAAACGGGTGCTGGATGAAATGATAGAAGGAGGAGATATTTAGCATGAAAGTAATCTTAAAAGAAGATATCAAATCTCTGGGGAAGAAGGGAGAAATCGTAGAGGTCAGCGACGGATACGCAAGAAACTTCATCCTGAAGAAAAATAAAGGTGTGGAGGCCAACAGCAGCAACTTAAACGACCTGAAGCTAAAGAAGGCCAATGATGATAAGATCGCACAGGAACAGTATGAGGCGGCAAAAGAGCTGGGAAAACAGATCGAAGCCGGACAGATCCAGGTGTCCATTAAGATGGGAGAAGGCGGAAAGGCTTTTGGTTCCGTGTCCTCCAAGGAGATTGCAGAAGAGGTGAAAAAGCAGCTGGATCTGACGATCGATAAAAAGAAGGTACAGTTAAAAGAGGCCATCAAGGTGCCGGGTACCCATGTTGTACCGATTAAGCTGCATCCGAAAGTAACGGCAGACTTAAAGGTGCTGGTAACCGAAGAGGCATAGGAGGAATCACGCATAGGAGGAGTCACGCATGGAAGAAGCGCTCATCAAACGAGTGATGCCCCATAGCATAGAAGCAGAGCAGTCCGTCGTAGGCGCAATGCTGATGGATAAGGATGCGATCACTGCCGCGTCAGAAATGATTAGTGGCAGTGATTTTTATCAGAGCGCCTATGGAATTATTTTTGATTCCATGGTAGAGCTGTTTAATGAAGGAAAACCGGTGGATCTTATTACTCTGCAGGAGCGCCTGCGGGAAAAGGATGTGCCGCCGGAGATCGCAAGCCTGGAGTTTGTCCGGGATCTGGTAACGGCAGTGCCTACGTCTGCAAATGTCAAATATTATGCCCAGATCGTGGCAGATAAGGCAATGATGCGAAGGCTGATCAAGCTGAATGAGGAAATTGAAAATGTCTGCTACGCAGGGAAGGAGCCCCTGGAGGCGGTGTTGGAAAAGACGGAGAAATCAGTGTTTGAGCTGCTGCAGCGCCGTAATACCGGGGAATATGTGCCTATCCGCCAGGTGGTACTAAATGCGCTGGAGCGGATCGAGAAGGCATCCAAAAATAAAGGTACCGTGACCGGGATTCCTACCGGGTTTATCGACCTGGACTACAAGCTTTCAGGACTGCAGCCCTCGGATCTGATCCTGGTGGCGGCAAGACCTTCCATGGGGAAGACGGCGTTTGTGTTAAACATCGCACAGTATGTGGCTTTTAAGAAGAACCGCAGCGTGGCGATCTTCAGTCTGGAGATGTCGAAGGAGCAGCTGGTAAACCGTCTGTTCTCTCTGGAATCCCAGGTGGACGCCCAGGCCCTCCGTACAGGAAATATGAAGGACTCTGACTGGGAAAAGCTGATCGAAGGAGCAGGGATCATCGGGCAGTCCAAGCTGATCATTGATGATACGCCTGGAATCTCGGTGTCAGAGCTTCGTTCCAAGTGCCGGAAGTACAAGCTGGAGAATGATCTGGATCTGATCATCATCGACTACCTGCAGCTGATGACGGGAAGCGTGGGGAGAAGTTCTGAGTCCAGGCAGCAGGAGATCTCTGAGATCTCAAGGTCCTTAAAAGGGCTGGCAAGGGAGCTGAACGTACCGGTGATCGCACTGTCTCAGCTGTCCCGCGCGGTGGAGAGCCGTCCGGACAAGCGGCCCATGCTTTCGGACCTTAGGGAGTCCGGAGCCATCGAGCAGGATGCGGACGTGGTGATGTTCATTTACAGGGATGAATATTATAATAAAGATTCTGAATATAAGAAGCAGGCAGAAATCATCATTGCAAAACAAAGAAACGGTCCTGTGGGGACCGTTCATCTGGCCTGGCTTGGAGAATATACAAAGTTTGCAAATCTAAGCAGGCAGGATTAATTTTTTCAGCCTGGAAATGGGACCAGACTCTGCGGCGGCTTTCCGGTAGGACTGCTGCTGGCGGATGAGCTGGTCCAGTTTTTTGAATTCTTCTTCCTGACGCCGCTCCTTGGCGTCCAGGAGAAAGGACATTTCCTTGCTGAACATGGAAAGAAGTACCTCGTTGTTGTTTTCCAGCATCCGTTTGAGATAGAGCTGTTCTCGGGTGCGGCGGATGTCCGGGATCAGAGCCTTCAACTCCGCAAAAGGGACTCCCTGTTCGTAAAGCTCCCTTATACAGCCATAGAGGCGCTCGTCATCTTTGGTTTCTCGTTTCAGCTGTTCTAAAGCGTGATTACTCATCAGTCATACCCCCTTATTAATGATAAGTTGTCCTATGGCGCTATTATCATAGCACAGATTCACTGCAAAAAAAGGGGAAAGGCGTCGGACAATAAAAAAGAAGCTGCTACACGTCGGAATCATTCTTTCGTGTAACAGCTTCTTTTGATCTTTGATATGGATTAGCCTTCGGAGATAGCTCCTGTTGGACACTGAGCAGCACAAGCGCCACAGTCAACACAGGCATCAGCATCGATCTCATAGTGGTCAGCACCCTGAGAGATAGCTCCAACTGGACATTCAGCTTCGCAAGCGCCACAGCTTACACATTCATCACTAATTACATGTGCCATGATATGTACCCTCCTTTTAGAATTCTGACAGGCGGGGACGCCTGTCTTTTTTGTTTATCCTTATCATAATACAAACCGGAAAAATATACAAGTGCGGACGAAAAAATAACTTTCATGTACGAAATTAAATCCAAGAATGAAAATTTAAGAAAAAATTTAAACACTTTTCGGTTAAATTGGTGTATAGTGTTTGATGTTACAGTGAGTTGATATAACAAACAGATGCATTGGAACAGGAGAGAAGAAGTAATGAAGAAACGATATAGAGGAACAGCGGTGCTGTTGGCGGGGGTAATGCTCCTTGCGGGCTGCAGCTCCCAGAATGTGCCGGAGAGCAGCCAGGCTGCGCAGGAAACGTCGGCAGAGCCCGAGATCACTTCGGAGCAGGAAAAGCTTGGAAGGATCCAGCCGTCTGCTTATAATAATGTAAACGGACTGAATCTGGAGCCCGGCTCCTATATTTCTGTCCTGGGAAGGTCAGAGAGCGGGGCCTACTGGGACGAGGTGCAGGCCGGCATGGATCAGGCAATCGAGGATATCAATACGGCACTGGGATATGAGGGCGGCGACCGGGTGAGAGCGACTTACAATGCTGCTGCGGTCAGTGATGATGTGGATGAGCAGGTAAATATCCTGGATGAAGAACTGGCCAGATATCCGGTGGCGGTGGGCATTGCTCTTTCTGACGCTAACGCCTGCGAGGTGCAGTTTGACCTTGCCGCTGAAAACGGGATCCCGGTAGTGGCATTTGATTCGGGAAGCGACTATCAGGGTCTGATGGCTACGGTGGGAACAGACAATGATGCCTCGGCAAGAGAGGCCGCCGGCAAAATGGCAGAAGAGATGGGAGAGAGCGGAGAGGTGCTGATCCTGGTGGACAACTCGAAGGCGAAGGCAGACACGGTAAGGGAAAGTGCTTTCCGGGACGAGATCCAGAATCAGTATCCGGGCATTACGATAGCCGGCAGCTGCTATATGGATCAGTGGGCGGATGCCGGAGAAGAAATTGATCCTGTACAGGAAATTCTTACACAGTATCCGAATATTACGGGAATCTTTGCGACAAGCTCTGACGCCGTGCTGCTGGCGCTGGAGGCGGCAGATGCAATGGGAGATGCAGATACCGGAGCAGAAGCACCAGTGATCATGGGGTATGATGCAGAGGAAGAAGAGGTCAGTGCACTGGAAGACGGACGGATCAGCGGGCTGATCGTACAGAATCCTTACGGTATGGGATATGCCACGATAGTAGCGGCTGCCAGAGCAGCTCTTGCACAGGGAAATGAAGCGGTAGTCAACACAGGATACCTGTGGGTGGATGCAGAAAATATGGATTCAGATGAGGCCCAGAGACTCCTTTACTAGGAGTCCTGGGCCTTTTTTGGAAGGGAAAAGATAAACTCTGTACCAACGCCTTCCGTACTGATCACGTTAATGTTTTCGCCGTGAGCCTGAATGGCTTCTTTTACGATGGCAAGGCCAAGTCCGGTTCCTTTTTTATCCTTGCCCCGGGACAGGTCTGTCTTGTAGAAGCGCTCCCAGATCTTGTTCAGCGCGTTACGAGGGATCCCGATCCCGTAATCCTTGACGGAGATATAGACCTTTTCTCCGCGTTCGGTGGTTTCGATGGTAACGGTGGATTCTGGATCGCTGAATTTAATCGCATTGTCCAGAAGATTGTATAAAACCTGATGGATCTTGCGCTTGTCCGCATAAACCTGCAGATGCTTGGTGGCAAGAAGCAGTTCAATAGATATTTTTTTCTGGGTACAGGTGCCTTCAAAGGAGGCGGCTGTATTTTTTATTACCTCATGGATGTCGAATTTCTCCCGGTTCAGCAGCATGTTTTTATTATCGAACTCATTCAGTGTCAGAAGATCCTGGGTCAGGTCTGTCAGTCGTTCCGTTTCAAACAGAATGATCTTCAGATACTTTTCATGCATTTCCGGGGGGATCGTTCCATCCGCCATAGCTTCCACGTATCCTTTGATAGATGTCAGAGGAGACCGGAAGTCATGGGAGACGTTTGCGACAAATTTTTTCTGATAGTCTTCGATGTCACGGAGCTGAGAAGACATATAATTTAAAGATGCTGAGAGATACCCCATTTCATCCTCGGTGTTGACAGGGATCTCGTAGCCCAGATTGCCTGTGGCATACTGGGTGGCTGCCTCCGTGATCTTCCGCAAGGGCCGGTAGACAAAAAACTGAAAGCCCAGCAGGATCACGAAGGACAGAAGAAAGATGACCAGCAGGGTAATGTAGACTGCCCGCATCAGGAGCGTCTGGATATCCTGGATGTCGGAAGCGTATTTGTGGATCATCAGGTAGCCGTGGGGGGAATACCCGTAGACTACAGGGGCAATGACCGTAATCACATCCTCGTCGAAACAGGAGTGGTAGGTGCCGATCTGATAGCGGGCGCTGCCGGTTTCCGCAGGGTCAAAGTCTTCGATCTGATCCGGGGCGGCCGGATACCCGTCTGACTGGGCAGAGGCCAGCATTTCCCCATCTTGGGAAAGGAACCATACGGAGGCGTCAAGCTGTGTCTGTATTCCGGAAAGCTGAAGCCGGACATCGCTAAGTGTCAGCCGTTCAGAGAAATACTGCGGCAGATAATCGCTGGCGACCAGACTGGCCTCTTCGTACATATTGGTGGCGATATAGCGCTCCAGTGGCTGGGCGACGAGACCACTTGTCAGGGTGGCTGCCGTAAACAGGCTTAAGAAACCGAATATCACATATAGGATAATGAATTTCAGATAAAGTGTGCTTCGCATGGAATCCCTTCTGTTCTTTATGATTTGACTTCGAATTTATATCCGATACCCCAGACCGTGCTAAGACTCCAGGAATCGTGATCTTTGATCTTTTCCCGAAGCCGTTTGATGTGAACATCCACTGTTCTGGTGTCTCCGATGTATTCATAGCCCCAGATCTGATCCAGGAGCTGCTCTCTTGTGAATACCTGATTGGGAGAAGAAGCCAGAAAATATAAAAGCTCCAGCTCTTTCGGCGGCATGTCCACGGTCTCGCCATCCACCACGACGGAATAGTTGGTCAGGTTGATGGTGATGCCGGGATAGGATACGCGCTTTTCGCGGCTTGCGGCTGCTGTTTCCGGCTTTGGGACCGCCTGGTAGCGGCGCAGGACCGCGCGCACCCGTGCCACCATTTCTTTGGAATCAAAGGGCTTCATGATATAGTCATCTGCGCCCAGCTCCAATCCTAAGACTTTGTCAAAGACCTCGCCTTTGGCGGAGAGCATGATGATGGGCACGTTGGATCTTGCACGGATCTCCCGGCAGACCTGATAGCCGTCGATTCCCGGCAGCATCAGATCCAGGAGGATCAGATCCGGCTGATAGGTATCAAATGCGATCAGGGCTTTTTCTCCATCGTGGACCATCAGAGTATCGAAGCACTCCTTGGTGAGATAAAGGGAGATCAGCTCTGCAATATTTTCATCGTCGTCAACAATCAGTATTTTTTGTTTGTTTACCATAGCAGGCCTCCTTGGAAATTCATGTCTATTTTAGTTCCACGATGGTCACTCCGGCGTCGCCTTCTCCGAAGGCGCCAAGCCGGAACGAGCGGACGTGCTTTTGTCTTCTCAAGTAATTATGGATCCCGGCGCGCAAAGCCCCGGTTCCTTTTCCATGGACAACGCGGACGCTGGAAAGATGGGCAAGAGCGGCATCGTCCAGGTATTTGTCCAGGGCGGCCACGGCCTCGTCCACTGTCTTGCCCAGCAGGTTGATCTCCGGGCTTACAGAGAAGGATTTTCCCATCTTCATCTTTCCCTTTCCGGTCCGGTGCATGCCTTTTGCCGTGTAGGAGGGGGCCTCTTCGATGATCTCCAGATCAGAGATGTTGACCTGGGAGCGTAAGATCCCCATCTGTACGGTGACGTTGCCGCGGGAGTCCGGCAGGGAAGTAACGGTGCCGGTGAGGTTCATGCTTAAGACTTTAACGGATTCCCCAAGCTTGAAATCACCAGGTTTGTGTTGTTTCTTTGGTCTGTCTGCGCCAAGCTTTGTCTTTTCGCTGACGGAGCCGATTTTTTTTCTTAAGCGTTCCCGTTCTTTTTCCATTTCAGCGGCGGATATATTCTCCTTGCCGAACTTGTGGAAATTGCGGATGGTCTCGTCTGCGGTTTCCTTGGCGTCCTCCAGGATCTCGCGGGCTTTTTCATTGGCCTCTTTCAGGATCCTGTCGCGCTGTGCTTCCAGTTTTTCCTTTTTGTCATTGACCTCCGTTTTCAGACGCTCCAGCTCCCGTTTATAAGCGGCGATCTCCTCCTGTTCCTTTTCGATGGTGCGCCGGCTGGATTCCAGATCTGTCAGAAGATCCTCAAAGGATTCATCCTGTTCGGACAGACGGGTGCGGGCATCCGCAATGATATGCTCTGGAAGTCCGAGTTTTCCGGCGATGGCAAAGGCGTTACTCTTTCCCGGAATACCAATCAGCAGATGATAGGTGGGACGCAGGGTCTCTACGTCAAATTCGCAGCAGGCGTTCTCTACACCCGGCGTGCTGAGGGCGTAAACCTTTAGCTCGCTGTAGTGGGTGGTAGCCATGGTGCGTACGCCCCGCTCATGGAGATAGTTCAGGATCGAGATGGCAAGGGCGGCGCCTTCTGTCGGGTCGGTTCCGGCCCCCAGCTCGTCGAACAGTACCAGAGAGCGGTCATTTACCTGCTTTAAAAAGGAAACAATATTGGTCATATGAGAGGAGAAGGTACTGAGGCTCTGCTCAATACTCTGCTCGTCCCCGATGTCTGCGTATACCTGGTCAAAGACCGCAAGCTCTGAGCGGTCCAGGGCCGGGATATGAAGGCCGGCCTGGCCCATCAGGGTAAAGAGACCTACGGTTTTTAAGGAGACGGTTTTTCCGCCGGTGTTGGGACCTGTCACGATCAAAAGGTCAAAGTCCGCGCCCAGCATGACGGTGATGGGAACAACCGTCTTTTTGTCCAGCAGCGGATGACGTCCCTCCCGGATGTGGATCCTGCCCTCTGTGTTGAACCGGGGCATGGAAGCGTTCTGGGACAGGGCAAGGGAGCCTTTGGCAAAGATAAAGTCCAGCTCTGTCAGGACGGAATAATCTGTGCGTATGGCATCTGTGTGTTCTGCCGCGTCGGCGCTTAGGCGAGCCAGGATAACCTGGATCTCTTCCTGCTCTTTGGCGTACAGTTCCTTTAAGTCATTGTTCAGCTTTACCACGGACATGGGCTCAATAAACAGGGTCGATCCGGTGGCGGACTGGTCGTGGATCAGCCCCTGGACCTGGCTTCTGTACTCGGCCTTTACCGGGACACAGTACCGGTCGCCCCGCATGGTGATGATGGGATCCTGGAGATAAGAACGTAAGGATCCGTTCACCAGAGAGGTCAGCGTGGCATGAACCTTGTCGTTGATCTGGTTCATGGAGCGCCGGATCTTAAGAAGCGTGCTGCTGGCGTCGTCGCTGATCTCGTCTTCTTCCGGGATACAGCGGCGGATCTCTGTGCTAAGCGGCGTCAGCGGCTCCAGCTGTGAAAACAGAGGATCCAGGCAGTCTTCGGCGTCATCGGCATTTTCGTGACGTCCGTAGGATTTTACCTGGGCCGTGTTTTCCAGGACCTTGCAGATCCTGAGAAGTTCTCCGCTTCCCAGGGTTCCGCCAATCTCCAGACGCTTCAGGGAATCGCTGACCGGGTGGACGCTTCCGAAGGAAGGACGACCCTTCTTTACAATACGGGTAAATGCGGCGGCCGTTTCTTCCTGGGCTTTTGTAATGGCCGCGATATCCGTCATGGGTTTCAGCCTTCTGCATCGGCTCTGGCCGCCGAAGGAAGATGCCTGCTCCGTTAATAGTTCTATGATTTTGTTGTATTCTAATTTTGTTAATGATTTTTGATTCATATGCTTCACCTGCTCTCTATTCTAACCTATTTGAACTATAAAGAAAAGGATAAATATTGAACATTTGAACGCCATCATGTATACTATTAAAAGGACTGTAAAGGAGATGGATGCGTCGATGGAAGAGCATAAAGATCCACAGATAGAGCGGGAAATTTCCGAAAAAGAGCAGGATGCCTCCGAAAAGGAGCAGGATACTTCCGGAGAGGAGTATTCCTTTCTGCAGGAAACGATCAAGGATGAAGCAGGCGGCGCCGTACAGAAGCTGAAGAAAGATCTGCTTCGGACCCTTTGTCTGGGTCTGGCGTTTGGAATCATCGCCTGCTTTGGTTTTTATGCCGTAAAACCATTGATGGAGAGAATCTTTGAAAGCAGCCCCAAAGAAGTGACCATTCCGGAAGAGGAAGAAGAGGAAGAAGAGGATGCGTCGCAGCAGGAGCAGCAGGTGGCCCAGACGCTGGATGAGGAAAGCTTCCGGCAGATGCAGCAGGAGATGACGGCGACCGCACTGGAAGCAAGCCGGGCGGTGGTGGAAATTACTGGCGTGACCGGCAGCCAGGACTGGATGAATGAGTCTTATGATAATAAAAACAGCGTGACGGGACTGATCATTGCGGATAACGGGCAAGAGCTCCTGATTTTTGGGAAGACGTCCGTGCTGGCAGATGCACAGGAGATCCATGTGACATTTTATGACGGGACTTCCTATGCGGCATCTTTGAAGAAACGTGATGGAAATCTGGGCTTTGGCATTTATGCGGTGAACCGTGTTGAAATCCAGCAGAGCACCTGGTCCCAGATCAAGACGGCGGTACTGGGAAGCTCCAATGCAGTGAGCAAGGGGAACCCGGTTATTGTGATCGGAAAGCAGTTTGGCTACGAGGGCGGCATTGGCTTTGGAACCGTGGCGGCAACCAGGAATTTTATTGAAACGGCAGACGGGGAATACCGTCTGATCTGTACAGATATTGCCGCGGCTGCGGACGGAACCGGCATTATGGTGAATCTGGACGGCGAAGTGACGGCGGTGATCGATCAGACGGTGTCTGAGGAAGACAGCATGAATCTGGTGACCGGTTACGGGATCACAGATATTAAGGATATTATTGAAAAGCTGTCTAATGATGAGACAATTCCGTATATCGGTATTCAGGGAATAGACGTGACGGAGGAGATTGCCAATCAGGGAATCCCGGAAGGCGTCTATGTAAAGGAAGTAGATGCGGAGTCCCCGGCTATGGCGGCCGGGATCCAGGCGGGCGATATCATTACCAGTATCGGTGGAGAAGAAGTGAAATCTCTTATGGCTTATCATAATGCATTGATGGACCGGGACAGCGGCGACGAGGTAAGGATCAGAGGACAGCGGCGCGGATCCGGCGGCTATGTTGACATTACATTTTCGGTGACAGTGGGAAGTAAAGAGTAGAAGACCCGGTCTTAAGCCGGGACGACAGGATGACAAGAAAGACAGAAAGAGGCAGTTAATATGAGATATATCAATACCCTGCGAGAGGGTGAAACGATTCGGAATATTTATTTGTGTAAAGGGAAACGGTCGGCAGAGACCAGGAATGGCAAGCCGTACGACAATCTGATCCTTCAGGATAAGACAGGGACCCTGGATGGGAAGGTATGGGACCCTAATTCCGGCGGAATCGCGGATTATGAGGAGAAGGATTTTATCGAGGTATATGGTGATATCATCAGCTATAATAATAATCTGCAGATGAATATCAAGCAGATCCGGAAAGTATCTGAGGAGGAGTATCAGCCGGCGGATTATATGCCGACTACGGAGAAAAATCCGGAAACGATGTACCAGGAACTCCTGGGATTTATCAGCCAGATCACAAATTCTTACCTCAGGCAGGCTGTGGAGTATTATTTTGTAAAAGACGAGACGTTCATCAAGCGGTTTAAGGGACATTCGGCGGCAAAAAGCGTGCATCACAGCTTTTCCGGCGGGCTTCTGGAGCATACCTTAAGCGTGGTGAAGTTTTGTGAATATATGGTAGGAGCATATCCGATCCTGAAAAAAGATCTTTTATATGCGGCGGCGATCTGCCATGATATCGGAAAGACAAAGGAACTGTCTGCATTCCCGGATAATGATTATACGGATGACGGGCAGCTGCTTGGGCATATCGTTATCGGGGTGGAGATGATGGATGACGCCATCCGCAGTATCCCGGATTTTCCGCCGCGTCTGGCAAGCGAGCTGAAGCACTGCATCGTGGCGCACCATGGCGAGCTGGAATACGGCTCCCCGAAAAAGCCCGCACTGGCCGAGGCACTGGCACTGAACTTTGCGGACTGTACCGATGCCAAGATGCAGACATTAACAGAAATATTCAAAGAAAAACAAAGCAACGACTGGCTTGGGTATAACCGGCTGTTTGAAACCAATCTGCGGAAAACGCAGATGTAGCAGAACGCAAATGGGGACGTACGCAAATGGGGACGTAGACAAACGCAAAAGGTGTACGTCCCCATTTGCGTTATAGGGTGTCCCTAAATGAGTATTTGAGGTATATTTATGCAGAAGAATGATATTGTTCGAGTGGAGATCACGGATATCGGCACGAGTGGAGAGGGGATCGGCAAGGTGGATGGATACACTTTGTTTATTAAGGATGCGGTGATCGGTGACGTGGTGGAAGCAAAGATTATGAAGGCGAAAAAGAATTTTGGCTATGCAAGACTGATGAATATTATTTCGCCGTCAGAGATGAGAATTGGAGCGAGGTGTCCGGAGGCCAAAAGATGTGGAGGCTGCCAGATCCAGGAAATGGACTATAATGCCCAGCTGGAGTTCAAGGAGCGCAAGGTAAAGAACAACCTGATCCGTTTAGGCGGCGTGCCGGAACAGCTTTTGGAAGAAGTAATGGAGCCGATCTGCGGGATGGAGGAGCCGTTCCGTTATCGGAACAAGGCGCAGTTTCCTATCGGAAGGGACCGGGACGGAAAGCTGACAGCGGGATTTTATGCGGGCAGGACTCACAGTATTATTCCGGTGCCAGAGCTTGACTGTGTGCTGGGAGCAAAGGAGAATAAGCAGATTCTCCGGGTGATTCTTGGATATATGGAAGAGTTTAACGTAGAGCCTTATCATGAGGAGTCTCATACGGGGCTGGTTCGTCATGTATTGCTGCGAAAAGGATTTTCTACCGGAGAACAGATGGTCTGTCTCGTGATCAATGGGAAAAAGCTGCCCCATGGAGAAGTCCTGGTGGAGCGGCTGGCAAAGATCCCCGGAATGACAAGCATTACCCTGAACGTCAATAGGGAGAAAACAAATGTGATCATGGGCCAGGAGATCATTCTTCTCTATGGAAAGCCGTTTATCACGGACCGGATCGGTGAGGTGAAATATCAGATTTCTCCGCTGTCTTTTTATCAGGTTAATCCCGTACAGACAGAAAAGCTGTATGCTACGGCGCTTCAATATGCGGGGCTTGCCGGAAAAGAGACGGTGTGGGATCTGTATTGTGGGATCGGTACGATTTCGCTGTTTCTGGCACAAGAGGCCAGGCAGGTATACGGTGTGGAGGTTATTGCGCAGGCGATCCAGGACGCAAAGAAAAATGCGGCCTTGAATGAGATCCAGAATACGGAGTTTTATGTGGGTAAGGCAGAGGAAGTTCTGCCGGAATATTATGCCGCGTATGAAAAGGAGCATGGCAAGAGGGCGCATGCGGACGTGATCGTGGTGGATCCGCCCAGGAAGGGATGCGACGAGGCGCTGCTTCGGACGATCGTGAAGATGCAGCCGGAAAAAGTGGTGTATGTAAGCTGTGATCCGGCAACGCTGGCGAGAGATGTGAAATATTTGCGGGAAAATGGGTATGAGGTGAGGAAGGCGAAGGCTGTTGACCAATTCCCGCACACCGTGCACGTGGAGACGGTTGTCCTTTTGTCCAAACTTAACACCAAGCAACATATCGAGGTGGAGTTGAATCTGGACGAGCTGGATCTGACGGCGGCAGAGAGCAAGGCTACCTATGATGAGATTAAAGCCTATGTGCTGGAAAAGTACGGTCTGAAGGTGTCCAGCCTGTATATTTCCCAGGTCAAGCGGAAGTGTGGGTTGGACGTGGGACAGAATTATAACCTTTCAAAGAAGGAAGATGCCAAAGTGCCACAGTGCCCGTCGGAAAAGGAAGCGGCAATTATGGAGGCACTAAAGCATTTTCACATGGTATAATAGTGGGCAAATGTAGAAGCAAATGCCGTGCACCAGTTTTCGAACCGGTGCGCGGCATTTTGGTAATAAGATCAAAATGGCAACTCTTGATAATGTTTATCTTTGATTGCTTGGAGCGCCTCTTGTATTCCTTTTGGACAGTTAAAAAGCAAGTTTCGTATTGATGGATACAGAGAATATTCCCGTGGATTCCCATAACTTGTCCAACTGCTTTCATGAACGAGGTTATTTTGAATTAAAAACTGTAGAGAAGTCCCATAGTTGCTTGAAAGAGTAGAGTCAAGTGAATGCTTGATCTCCCATTGCTGAATATTTCTAATCTGTCCTTCCGCCATCCAACGATCGCCAAAAGACTCGATTCTTTCATCAACAATGTAGCAAATAAATAAAAGCGTTACTGAGTCCAATGTATTGGCGTTCCATAGTTTCATAAACATATCAGAGGCTAATTTTCTATGCTTATCTACATACTCCTTCAATCCAGTGAGCAGAGACTGTGCGTTTGCGGAGTATTTTCGAAATAAATCAATCCCCAATTCCAGCGTATCATCAACCACGGAACCGCCACCAACGGAGGATAGCAAATCAAAGGCATTGTCGATATTAACTTCGAAAATCTCGTCAGTATATAGCCAAGTTCTAACCATATCTTTAGAAACCTTACGAACGTTATTTCGGATTATGTAATACAGCACAATCCGTTCATCATCAGTTGTAATTTCCAAACGATCAGAAGATAACATAACGGAAGGTTCAAATGTTTGCGATTCCCTTGTCTTTAGAAAATCGGCATATCTCCCTTTGAGTTTAGCGCTTTCATGTGTAATAATTCCGACTTTTGTACGTGGCGCAGAAACCGCTTCGCTTACAACATCGTAAATGTAAGGAATGTCCGTATCGGAATCCAATCTGCGCAATTTATACTCATTACTTAAGAAACCATACATATTGCTCGAATTGATTTCTGGCAACGCAATTGGAATTACCGGCACATCATCCTGATACCACAGAATACCTGCTTCATTCAAGCAGTAGGCACTTTGGTAGTAGTCAGTTGAAAGAATAGCAATGTTGACTACACTTTTTTTCAAGGCAGTTTTTACTTCTCCAGAAATCTTTTCATTTATGTCATTGCCAGGTAATGAGGAACAAAACACAGTTTCGCGCGGTATTCCTGTACCTGAGAAAAAATCAAGTAGCATATCAGCAATTGCTTTATCCGTTGAACGATGACTTATGAAAATAATCGGGCTCACCTTCTTTTTTTGCGAAAAATGTGCTGTTTTCTGAGCTTCGTATTCAGCAAGCTGTTCCCTATAAGTCCTGGCAGAATTAGTTAGCGTAAGGTAATAGGGTACATTATCTGCCCACTGCACATTGATATATCCTCTTTCGCGCAGTTCTCTAAGCATACCGCGCAATTCATCATCGTCTCGCTGAGATGCCTGTTCAAAACGAACACCTAGCATTTGGACTGGATTGTCGGCTTGAATAAGTTCTAGCAGAAGTTTTTCGGAATTTTCTGGAAGTTTTATAAAATCCATAGTTTGTCCTCACCGCGGTCTGAATGTGTTACAATCCCTTCACAATCTCCATAAACCGCTCCATAGAATACGCTCCTGGATAGTCCGGCTGCTTGGTCTCAAACACCATGTAATACTTATACTGTTTTCCGGCCAGCTTCGCCCACTGGTCGCCGATTTTGGCTTTTTCCTTGGTTTCATCGTTGTCTAGGTGGTCGCCCTTTGTCTCCACCATCAGGATCTTCCCACTGTGGAGCATCACGATGATGTCCGGGTAAGCATGAACGGGACCGTTAATCTGGAAGCCCAGTCTGGAGATATTTCGGTGCCACCACTTTACATTGCCCAGCTCCGACAGTGCCCACACTACCTTGAACTCGTACTCGTTCATATCTTCTTCGGCAGTATAGAGCGATTTCGGCACCATCGAGGTAAATGCCGTTGGGGAGATCACCGCAGGTAGTGCATAGTTAGGCAGGCAGGATATCTTGTCCTGTTCCAGCCAGGTATCAAACACGTTGGAGCGGTGTTGGGCAATCAAATCCTTTACCTTCCCCTGTATCTTCACGACATAGGGGTAAGGTGACTGCTCCAACTCGGAGAGCTGATCTTCGCTCATGGTGCCGATCACCCGGTCAATGTACTCATCCAGTTCCCGGTCATTGACGCAGTTCATCTTGGACAGCTTTTGCTTGATAATACCCTTACACAGCGAGAGCCGCTTTTCCGAGGGCTGGGTGTTAAACCATTCCCGGAAGAAGGCGCTGTCTCCACCAGACAGCCTCCATGCCTTTGCGGTGCTGTCTTTGTTGTCGTCTACGTCCACCCGAGCCATCTCTGCGTTGACTGTGGTGAAATCCACGCGGGCGTCCTTGTCCCTCAGCGAGAACCCGCCCTCCAAATGCTCCAGTTGCAGGGGTTCATAGGCTTCCGAAAACAGGCTGGGGCCGGTCTCCAGCATAAACTGGGGGAAGCGCAAGGCAGCAGCTTCGTCTGCAAATTCCTCGTTTATGCGGAACTGATTCATCTTGTCACGCACCTCCAAAGGAGTCTGGCTCAAAGCGGTATTGTCGGCCTGGTTGATCTCATCTTCATAGGTTTTGTTCTGTTGCAGGGCCTGTGACAGCATGGGATCTGACTGCATGGTTTCATCCTGCACGGATTGCTCCGCCTCTAGCGTAGCCGCTTCAAAGCGCGCCTTCAAATCTGTACCGTCTACCTCTGGGAGTTCCGGTTCATCAACAGAAAGCTGCGTCAGGGAAAGTTGCTCCGATTCCGGGGCAGAGACAGCCGCTGGGGCCTCCACATCCTGCGCCCGGTAATCACAACTGCTGAAACCAGCGCTGTTCAGCCCGGCCACCACTTTTTCCAGCGTCTGGTGAAAATCGGCGGAGGAGGTAATGACATAGGAGAGGTTCAGCACTTCACTACGATTTTTCTGCGTGTAGGGCAGGCGAAGTACACGCCCCAAAATCTGCTCTACATCCACCGCAGAAGTGCGGTTTGCCACCGTGGCCAGCACATAGGCAAAGGGACAGTCCCAGCCTTCTTTCAGCGCGTTGACAGTGATGATGTACCGAATGGGACAGTCTGGGGACAGCAAATCCACGCTTTTCAGCTCGTCCCTATCGCCTGTTTTGATAGCGATTTCACGCTCGGGAATCCCGCCGTCCACCAGTGTTTTCTTGATTTTCTCATATGTGGTACTGTCTGCATTGTTGCGGGGCTGCGCCTGGAACAAGACGATAGGGCGGATATAGCGTCCGCTGGTTTCCTGTTCGCGTTTGGCCTGAGCCTCCAGCTTGGCACGGATGGCGATGGCATCCCCATATACATCCACCTGGGACCGGCGGTTATAGACGATGACCGGCAGCTTGACCATGTTGGCCTTTTTCAGCCGTGCAGCGTCCACAAAGGCGATGATGTTGCTTTTCTTTTTGGGCGTGGCGGTCAGGTCAAACACAAAGCTGGGGTTGAAATTTTTCAGCATTTCCACGCTCAAATCCGAGGTGGCATGATGGCTTTCGTCCACGATGACCACCGGATTCAGATAGCGGATCACCTGGATCAGCGCCGTCTCATCGGTGTCGGCCAGCAAAACCGATGGGTCGTCCATCCACTTAGAAAAGTCAGCCAGGTAACCGTTTTCCTGGTAAGCTTTGCGCCCTTCCTTTTTGCTGGTGCGGAAGGAATCATAGCTGAAGACAAACAGGGAGAGCTGTTCTGTGACGACAGAAGGGGTGAAATTCTGCCCCATGAGCGCCTGCTCTTTGGAGTACACCTGTACCCGCCCGCCAAAATCCACATCCAGCCGCTGCCGGTAGGGATGGTCCGGGTTTTCAAGCGCCTTGCGGGTCTGGGTCAGAATGGCTTCGGAGGGCACCAGCCACACCACAGCCTTGGCCCGGCGCTGAGGCATGGCATCAAAAATCGTGCGCAAAGAACTGGCGGCGATGTAGGTCTTGCCGCCGCCGGTAGGCACCTTGGCGCACACATGAGGCACGCCGGGGAGAACATCCACATAGTTGGGCATACCGCCAAAACCCACCAGAACATTCTTTTCGTTCCAGAGGGCTTGATACGCCTTTGCCGGGCTTTGCAGCTCCACCACCAGCTCCAGATAGCGCGCAAGATCGGCAATGACTTCTTTCTGATACGATTTCAGTTCCATTTCTTCACGCTCCTTTACAGCCGGGCAATATCCCGTGGAATTTTCTTGAAGGTGATATTGTGCTTGCGCAGCGTCTCCTGTGGGATAGCGCACAGGTCAGCGTAGATGGTGTAGCCCTCGGCTTTGGTCTGGATGGTAGCTAAAAAGGCATGATCCAGTGTGGTGACGCTTTCCCGCTTATAATAAAAGTAATAGGCAGTGTTGCGGCACAAACCCATGAAATAGGGCTCGTCCACGGGCTGCTCAGCAGATAGAGACTCTTTGGTCTCCATATAGTAGACGTATTCCCGAATCTTCTGCAAGCCCACTTCCTCGTTGAGGTTTCCATCCGGCATCAACAGAACTGGTCCTAGCTCGTAGTAACTGAAATTGCCGCCGGTACCCTTCACGGCTTTTTTACCCTCTCCATAGCCGTCAATCACACGCTTGACACGCTCGGCGGTAATGTTGTCGGCGTAGTCCATCATTTCTACCAGGATGAATTTACGATTGCCGCCGTCGGCCTTGTTCATATTCAGCACAGCATGGGCAGTAGTGCCTGAACCAGCAAAGGAGTCGAGAACTATATCTTTATCTGAAGCTATCCATTTTACAATTCTATCGAGTAATAAAACGCTTTTTTCTGTATCAAATCCAGCATATGAACCAGACAAAAGAATGTCCATCCAGTTGTCGCTCAATAGTTTCCCGGATTGTGGCGGTACATAATACTGGATCGTGCCCGTTTCATTCATTCGGACAAAGTCCAGTTTTTCATTGGTCGCCATCAGATGCTCAATATAGTAATCATCAATGGACATCTTATCTGCATATTCAGAAAGAAATTTTTCATAATTTTTAGTTGCTTTGCTGGCTCTTGTTTTTTCCCATCTCCATTGACCTTTTTCTGGGCAGTATCCAAAGATTTCATATCGCATAGTAGGTCTATCTGTTCCACGCCAAAATGTATCCCATTTTCCTGCTTTTTCAATTTCAAAGTCTTTGGAAAGTTTGGGAAGTTTAGCTTGAGGATTCTTAGAATACAAGTAAATATACTCATGCCCTAGTGATAACGCCTGCACAGTTTCAAACTGGGCCTGAACATTTTTGATACCTCGACGCACAGAAATACAATTTCTAAAATTTGCAACCCCAAATATTTCATCCATGATACATTTGAGATTTGCATATTCAAAAACATCAATACTTACAAAAATAAATCCATCTTCTGCCAAAAGCCGTTGCAACAGCTTCAGGCGGGGATACATCATGCACAACCATTTATCATGCCGAGAAAGATCCTCGCCTTCTCTGCCCACCACTTCACCCAGCCACTTTTTGATCTTGGGATCATTGACGTTATCGTTATACACCCAGCCTTCATTGCCGGTGTTGTAGGGTGGATCGATGTAGATACACTTCACTTTGCCTTCGTACCGGGGCAGCAAGGCTTTCAGCGCCTCCAGGTTATCACCGTGGATAATCATGTTTTCACTGCCATTATCCTCGGTGTGCTGTCCGGCTTCATCATAGCTGTACTGGCGCTCCAACACCCGATAAGGCACCTCCTGGTGGTGATTTACCACCTTATCTTTTCCAATCCATTCAAGTGTTGGCATGGGAATTATCCTCCTGTCGGTTTGGTGCTTGATTGGCTGCGTTAGTATTTATCATTTGAGCAAACGCACCAGCTACCTTTGCAAGCTCTGTCTGTCCTTTTTGGATGATCTGTTGCTGATCCATTGCCTCCATCATCCCTTTCGGAACATACGGATTCTGAATGGTTTCCCATGTGATTTTATCCTTATATCCAAGAGAAATAGCCATTTTCTCAAGTAATTTATCTTGTGCTTGCTGCATTTGCTTTAACTGTATTTCATCTGGGTCCTTGACACAAAGTGCATGATAGTATTCACTCCAAGCCTGTCGAACATTTTTATCATCCGAAAAAACAATATCAATAATGTTCATGGCTCGTGTACTTTCTACAGACCATCCTACTCGATTTATCATCAACGTCTTAAATATATCCATTTTATCTTTCCGTCTTTGAGCCCGCTCTTGAAGATATTGGCCAACAAATACAGCAACCACAGGAATAAGCAATACCGCGATTAAGTTTAGAATTGTCATGATTATTTCAAATATAGTCATTGCGTTTTTCTCCCTTTCTTTTCCTCTTGACATTTCGGGAAAATATCCACAACATCTCCAATATTGACTCCGAGTACGCCGCAAATTTTCCCCAGCGTTTCCAATGTCACTTCTTCATCTCGGTTCAGTTTTGTCATGGTGTTGGGGGCGATCCCCGCTGCTCGCCGCAGATCAGCCTTGCTCATTTTTCGGTCAATGAGCAGTTTCCAGAGTTTATTGTAAGAGATGACCATATTGGTGCCCTCCGGTCAGAGAATTCGACTTTTTTATTATATCAGATATTGACGCTTGGGACAATTGGTTTTCGCACCCCCATGCGAAAATAGTCAACCAAGGCCGAGGGTTCTGCAAGGCTTCTTCGTAGGCTCTGTCCAGCCACCGCTGAACAAATACAGGCACAGAAATCTGCCCGCTATACGGGCAAATCTCTGTGCCTGTTTTGCCTGTTCGGGCAGAGGAGCATCCATTGTGTGGGAACAGGATGGATAGTCACTGCACGGACAGGCGGGGTGTCCAGAGGGGCGCAGCCTCTTTGGCTCTGGGTTTCCAATAGGGGCGAGCAGCATCCCTGTTGGCACACGATTTTCCGTAGGAAAGTCTAGTGTGTTATACCTTTGTGGAGCAGATGGCAGCCGGAATTGTAGCACGCCCCGGAAAGTGTGGCTACAGTTGCGGCGTTCTGGCGGGAAAGGTTGCCCCTTACGGGGCGGCATGAGCGACAGAAAAAGGATGGCAGGCGGTGCGAATATGCACTGTCAGCCATCCTTGTCATCTGCGGAACAAAGGTATATCAAAGCCCCCGTCAGCCGCTGCTTACCATCGTATCAGAACCACCACGGCAGCTTCCCGCGCAGGCTGTCCATCGCCTCTCCTTCCACCTTCTTTGTCCGGCTCTCGCTGAGATGGAAATGGAGTGCCGCGCCGATTAGCGGGTGCTCGATTCCATCGGTAAAACCATAGCGGTACAGCAGATAGGTCTGCTCTCTGGCAGTCAGCTTGTCCAGCGCCGCATACAGTTCTATCAGCTGTTCTTTTTGGATATAGATTTGCTCCGGCGTTTGGGTGTGAGGGTCGGCTATGGCTTCGATCCGCAGCATCCGTTCATCATCTGAGAGAACGTCATCCAGATATACTCTCTGGAAGCCGGGGCCGTCTTTCTTATCCACCATCCGTTGTTCAAACTGAGCGAGGGCTGCGCGAATGCAGTCCGTCATGGCATTGCGGATTGCCGGTGCCGCATAGGTAAGGAATTTCATACCCCGTCCGGCGTCAAATAAAGGAATCGCGTTCAGCAGGCCGATACTTCCCTCCTGCACTAAATCATCTAAATCCATTCCAATATCATTTTCATCCAGACCCATGCTCCGGTATTGCTCCAACGCGATTTTTCGGATGAATCCCAGATTGTTTTCCAGCAAAATATCACGGGCAGCCGTATCCCCTGCCTGCGCCAGCTTGCACAGCCGCTCATTGCTCAGGGCCGGCATTTTGTTTCTCCTGCGCGTGGTCTAAGGTGGATTGGAGAAATTCCGTCAACGCCTGACCAAACTTGTCCAACGCTTCCTTTTGCACACCGTCCATCCCTGCCGCGCTCTGGGTGACAGCGGCGGAAATCATTTCTGGCGTGATGGTCGGTGCCTGGACATCCTGGCCTTTTGTCAACTCGGAGAACATCTGCTGGGTGATGCCCTTGGTCAAGGTTTGTGCCGCCGTAAAATCGTTACCGATTTCTTTCTTCACTTCCCGCAGTGCCGCCATGAAAGTATTCTGTATCATCGTCAGGTCTGCCTGATAGACAGGGACTTTCTGCCGGTTGACAGTTCTGGCAGCCTGCACAGCGGCATCCGTCTTCACATTCCGGCGCAGCATTGCGCTAAGGGTAGTAAGCATCTGGTTTTGTCCGGCGAAACCGGCGGCCAGCGTATCATCAAAATATTGCTCGATCATGTAAGTGACTTCTGCAAAGCGCGGGCTTTCCAACAGGCGGTTGACAATTTCAGCATTGGCTTTCCCGGTGTACAGATTCCGTGCCGCCTGCACCGACAGGCCCAGTTCTTCAATATCAAAATTTGTCCGGTCGGGTGTATTGACTTCCCCCAGCAGGAAATCTGTGGAGACTTCAAACACTTTCGCAATACGGAGCAAATGTTCTGTGCTGATTTTATCGGTCTTACCGCTCACAAACCGGCTGATGGCGCTTTCGGTGCTGCCGATGCGGGTCGCCAGCTGTGCCTGGGTAATTTTATGTTCCTTCATAAGCTCCTGCATCCGCTGCCGGATATTGCCGGGCAGATAGGCTCCCTCCATGTGACACACACCTCTTTCCTGTAAACTCTCTGCTTTCATTATACCTTATAAAACCAGCGTGGGCAAATGCTTTCCGCTGGTCTCGCCGCTCTGATGTCTTGCATTTTTGCAAGATTTCAGGGTGGCGATTTTTCATTTCTTGCACTTTTAACGGATTTTTCGGTCTATAGGCTTTTCCCCGTATATTCAGGCAGACGGGCAGATACCGTCAATAAATGATGGAGGGCAAAGCCTATGAATTTGTTTGAAACTGTAAAATCTGCTGTCACTGTGAAGCAGGCCGCCGAGCACTACGGCTGCAAGGTCAACCGGGGCGACATGATCTGCTGCCCCTTCCACGATGACCTGCATCCCAGCATGAAGCTGAACAGGGATTATTTCTATTGCTTTGGCTGCGGGGCTACCGGGGATGTGATTGATTTTGTGGCGCGGCTGTTCGGCCTGAGCAGCTATGAGGCCGCAAAGAAGCTGGCCTATGACTTCGGCATCGATCCGGACAAGCCCCCGGCAGCTGTGGCGCTGAAAAAGCCCTATCCGCTGGCGCGGGCTTTCCGTAACGATGAGATGCATTGCCTGCGGGTGCTGTGCGATTATCTGCATCTGCTGGAAGGATGGAAAGCCGAGTATGCGCCGAAGTCGCCGGAGGACGAACTGGACGACCGTTTTGTAGAGGCGTGTCACATGATCGAGTATGTAGATCATTTGTTGGATGTTCTCATGTTTGCGGAACTGGAGCAGCGTGTGAAGGCGGTGGATATGCTGCTGAAGGACGGCACTATCACCGCGCTGGAGCGGCGGCTCAAACGTCTGGAAAAGGAGGTGCAGCACCGTGGCGAAGAACGAGCAATCGCGTGAGGCCAACCAGCCCATCTGGTTTGACGGTAAGAGCATCAATGAAGCCCTGTTTTGTGATGATTTTCTCAGCAGACATAAAATCATCTACACAAACGGGGCTTTTTTCACGCCTGATGGACGCGTGACCGATGAACTGCCGCTGCGTGGAGAAATTTTTGAGGAACTGAAATGCTGCGCGGTCAGTAATATCCCGCGCAAAATCAGCAACATTGTGGAGCTGATGAAGCTGGCCGCACTGGCGGAAGATTTCCCGCCGGAAACCAACCGCATCCATCTGGTAAACGGCACACTGCTTCTGGATGGCACTTTTACAGAGGGCAAGCCGGAAATCGTGCGCTGTCGTCTGCCAGTGTCCTATAATCCCGAAGCACCCGCGCCGACCCGCTGGTTGGCCTTTCTGGATGGGCTGTTGTACCCGGAGGACATTCCCACGTTGCAGGAATATATCGGCTACTGCCTGATTCCCAGCAACAAAGGCCAGCGGATGATGGTCATAAAAGGTAACGGCGGTGAGGGCAAAAGTCAGATCGGCGCGGTGTTGTCCGCCCTGTTCGGGAGCA
>ENA-OQLI01000527-OQLI01000527.1-human-gut-metagenome-genome-assembly--contig:-NODE-527-length-44495-cov-3.600658_pt1 | contig 44495 bp, 35 predicted proteins | sample MGYA00242805_ERZ504812 | MGnify/ENA primary metagenome ERZ504812 (study PRJEB26092, sample SAMD00036430) | human gut metagenome | host: Homo sapiens | study: EMG produced TPA metagenomics assembly of... | reverse complement strand
TAATGCCGCGTATGGAAGTTTCTTGTCGTGAAAGGTGTAGATGATGCGCGCATGCTATATTGGAGGTAGGGTGGCGGTCACTACCGGTGCTGCAATCAAACAAGGAGAGCATGAGGAAGACCTGTAATTAGTTCCGATTCCCGATGGATGTTCGATTGCGGTTCCCGCTATCCCCAGATCTATCGTTCCCGGAGATACCGCTATTGCACGGCTGGCAGCTAACAAAATAGCAGCATTCTTTGATGAGCAAATCTGGATACCAGATGTTATCCACGCGCACTCTGTTTTTCCGGCGATTCTAGTAACACGACAACTAGCGCGTATTTGGAAGGTTCCTTTTGGGATAACTGAGCACCGCCCCTCGACTCTTAGGATTAATCCCAAAGGTTTTCGCTATAAAGCTATCAGGGACGCGGTAATCAAAACTGCGTTTCGTTTTACGGTTTCTGATGATATGGCAAGTGCGCTCACTACCTTTTATGATTCGAAACCGTTTGTTGCCTGCCGCCTGCCAGCTGCAAGTAGTTTTTTCCATCAAGACCTTTACAGTGGATTTTCCGAAAAATTCACCTTTGGTCATGTTTCTTCTCTGGATAGCAATAAGTGTCCCGTAAACATTCTTCAAGCCTTTTCTCAAGTGGAAAGCGCGACTGGAAGTGAGCTGAAAATCGCGGGAGGTAGCCAAAAGGAAATCAGTGAGCTAAAGACATTAGCAGAAAAATTAGGAATACCTACACGGGTGACGTTTTTGGGACAGCTTCCCAGGGAGAATATGCCAGAGCTGCTTTCTAAACTGGACTGTTTTATTTTGGCTTCCACCCGAGAAGCTGGGGGCACAGTTCTTTCAGAGGCACACGCATGCGGAATCCCCTGTATCTCTACAACTACTCCGGCAGGAAACTTCGCTATTAACTCTCTCAATGGTTCCCTGGTTCCCATCGGGGATATTTCCAGTCTCAAAAACGCTATGCAACATCACTTAAATCTGGGGAAACCTAGTTTAAAGCTACGTACGCTAATCAGGGAGCAGGCGCGAGACGCCTGCTCCCCGCAGGCTTTCGCCAAAACCCATAGCCACTGCTACCAGGAAGTCGCCGCAGGGAATCAACGCTGTTCGAGCTATTTCAGATGAGACAGGGTGTCGGCTACGACTTGCGCCCGTGATTGCCAAGTTTGAGACTTTGCGACTTCCCTAGCGGTGGTAGCCTTTTGAGCTATCTCGGACGGATTTTCTGCTAAATGATTCAAAAGATTCCCAATCGCTTCTCTGTCATAGGGAACTACCCATCCAGCACCAGTTCTTGCTATTAGCTGCGCTACATAAGTACCAGCACTAGCTAAAACAGGTTTCCCTCTGCCTAGATATTCAAAAAGTTTAAACGGGGCAGCAAAAGCTCTATACTTTTCCGGTTCCAAAGCCAATAAGCCGATACCAGCCCATTCATATTGACTGTCCAACTGATCTTTTTCAGCATGAACTATTTCTATGTTTTCCGCGTCCTGAAGATTATATTCGACTTTTGCTTGTTCCCAGTCTTTCTGGCGTACGCATAGACGCATATGGGCGTCAGAATCCCGCACTGCCTCACAAACTTTATGTAAACGGTAGTGAGACCCTAGTCCCCCGACATAAAAGATATTGCACTGGTCTACCGGCGGAGAATCCACTATCTCAGCCCCCGGAGGTAACTCGGCAACCGGTTTGAAACCCTTTAAATCTAGGTATTCCCCCATCGCTTTTGATGGCAAGAACAGTTGCACTTTATTGCGCCGATAAATAAACCAATCCAGCCGTTGGAATAGGTCGGTTACCCGATTCCAGACAGTTGTAGAAGTTTGTAAATCTTTACGAAATCTCCAATATACATCCCGGTAAAACACCCCGACTGGGATACCATGCGCTTTGCAAATCTGGTGAATAGAGTGGTCAAGGAAAGGGGCAATCCCTTTTTTCAAAGAATCAGCGAACAGATTTGGCTGCGTAGAGTTCTCAAAATAAAGAAAATCGTATTTCACTCCCCGTTGCAGCGACCGCCGTAGCTGCTTCTTTAGGCTGCGCCGACGGGAGACATCACCGCTTAAGTCAAAGACTTCGTACCCTAAACGCAAAAAAGTCTCGCGCATAATCCGAGGACGTAAACGGGAAGCCGAATTTGCAGTCTCTGGGATTTCATAGGGCGCATGAAAAATCATTCGTTTTACCAAAGATAACTCCCAACAGGCTAGATTAACCAATAGTAGTATTCTGCCACACCGCCCTAAGGATAATCCCTAGGTGCTAGCATGGAGCAGGTTAGGTCTCTAACGAAGAAAAGGAATGCAGTGGGCACAGTTACAACTGTTGGAATGAGTGCTAACTGGTCACAGTTAGATTCCGACCCTCAAGAAAACATACAGGTAAAATCCCTGTTAGATATAGACATCTCTCCCCTCAGAGGTGGTATTACCCCTGAGAACTGTATCAAGATGCGACAAAACTGGGCTGCCCTGCAAATAGGTGCGCACGGGGCTATCTTGGCTACCGATCCCCTCCGCTCTTTCCCTCTATATTGGACTCGAACCAAGGAGGGCGTGGCAATCTCCGATTCTTGCTTCGCCTTGGCAAAGAAAATCGGAGCTCGCCCTAACCGAAAAGTAACAAACTATATGCGCTATACCGGCTTTTGCCCCGGAGAAGAAACCTTTTTTGTAGGAATTTCCTGTTTATCACCAGGGACGATTCTGCACCTTGATTCTTCCGGTAAAGAAGTATCGAGAATTTTTTACGACGACAATAGTTTCACGGTCAAGCCAGCAATAACTGATGAGTTATTTTTCCGGAAGGAACTAGAAAAAAACCTAGATTTAGTGATGAATAGAATGCTAGCAAGCATTGGATCTAGCCGGATTCTGTTACCCCTCTCGGGCGGTTTAGATTCCCGCCTGTTAGCTACCTGGCTGGTCAATCAGGGGGTAAACAATGTACTGGCATTTAGCTATGGGGAATCCGAAGGCCAACCCGAAGCTAAAATCTCCCGGGAAGTTGCTTCCCGTCTGGGGATTCCTTTCGAATTTGTGGAACTCTCCTCCCAAAGGGTACATCACTACTGGCAGCGTAAAGAAACAGCGGAAATGTTACGCTATGCTTCTTCCGGAAACGCGCTGCCCCATATCCAGGACTTTATTGCCTTGCAAACTTTGCTAGATAAAGGGCAGGCCTCCCCTGGTGATGTATTACTTCCCGGTCACACTGTGGTGGGGAATATGCACAACCTGGAGCTACTAGAGCAGACCAGCACTACCTTTAAAGATATAACTCAGGCAGTCATCGGTAATCACATGGGTTTAAGATATGGTCGCCCCCCGCAATCTATTCAAAACCAAATGCGGGACGATTTGCTTACTCTAGCTAATCATCTTGATTTTGATGGCACTTCCCGCTCTACTCAACGTCTGGTAGAAGCATTTAATCTGCATGAACGGCAAACTAAATACATCAATAATTCGATGAAGATTTATGAATACCTCGGTTTACGCTGGGCGCTTCCGATGTTGGACAGAGAGTTTGCAGCCTGCTGGTTCTCAGGTGCGGTGGAACTAACGGCAAGCCGAGAATTCTATAAACGCTGGATAAATGCGCTCTATGACGCTAAGACCGGTAAATCTAATCCGCTGTATGGGGCTAGCCGACTCCCGATACCCGGTTTTATCCGTCCCCTGGCGATTAAACTCGCCCACCTGAGCCATTTTGATATTTTAGTGTCTCATCTGCGCTCAGTTCATCTCACCATGAATCATCCGCTTGGGTTTACAAAATATTTGCCGAAGATGAATCGGCTAGAACTCGCCTCTCGTCTGTTATTCGAAGGGCCAATCATGGGGATTTGGACACGAGAGTTCCTTCACGGCAGATGGCATCAAGATTTAGATATTTTTGACCAGGTCGATAGTTAAGAAAACTTAGTGCCAAACCAGGCGGGAACGAGGACGAGAAAATGCGGGTTGCCTACACCATCGGGATACTAAGAGTTCCTCCCACCTATTTCGCGGTTCAGCACGCGGAAAAACTGAAAACTAACGTTTCTGCGCTCTTCGGCCTGGTTGTGGAAAAAAATGATGATTCAATAAAAATCCCCTTCATCTCGGCGGTTCCAGGCGAGGGCGTGCTCTCTTTTCGCAAGCGAGAATATATTGAACCGTTGTTCTTAGGACGAATGAGTAGACAAATTACTGCTTTTAATCCTGAGATTATTCATCAACATTTCGCTACCTGGGCGATTCCCGCAACGAAGGCGGCGAAAAAAACCGGCGCGCCCCTGCTGGTAACCTTGCATGGCGCAGATGTGTTTATGCAGTTATATCCGCCCCACACCCTAATGCGGAGCTGGCATCAAAAAAACTATCTTGCGGTAAACAGGGTAGCAAATAAAATCTTGCCGGTAAGCCGTTATCTAGCCGATAAAGCTATAGAGAGCGGATTATCTGCCAGCAAAATCGAAGTTCACTACCAAGGTATCGACACAGATTTCTTCACTCCCCCGCCGACGCCCTCTGAAAATGAAATTCCCACAGTTTTACACGTGGGGGCATTAAGCCTCGCCAAAGGAATTCCCACTTTAATTAAAGCCTCAAATATATTAACGAAAACCATTCCCCATAAGTTGCTGCTGGTCGGAGACGGACCATTAAAACCAGAGGTATTACAGGCTCAGCAACAGTACCCTCATATCTGCTATCTGGGGGCAATGAATCGAGAACAGGTTAAGGAACAGATGCAAAGGAGCGACCTGTTTGTACTGGCCACACAAAAATACCGCGGGTGGGAAGAAGCAGCAGGTCTGGTAACTTTAGAGGCTCAAGCCTGCGGAACCCCAGTAGTTGTTAATCGCTCAGGTGGGGCAGCAGAAATGTTAAGTGCAGACGTAACCGGGTTTACTGCCGAACGCGAAAATCCAGAATCTTTAGCGCGCCAAATGCAAAAGTTCCTTTCTTTAGATTGCGCCTCCCAAATAGAGATGGGGAAAAAGGCTCGGGAGTTTGTGGTTAATGAAAGGAGTCTTAACTCTTCATGCGACCGATTAATGTCTATCTACCGCTCCCTTTCGTAACGTTTCTGTAGCTGTTTCGATACTAGGGAAAACCTCTGATTTTATTTACAGGCGGTAATCTCATAGAGGGTAGCGGTCCCCCCGGAATCAATTTTCCGTAAGGCCGACCAATTGATATTTCTATAGAATCCGGGAGACTGCTCATCCGAATTTTTTGCCAAATTTGATAGGTCGGAATCGTAATAGAAATAGGCAATATGGTGTTTCTTTAGAACATTACAAACTTCCTGGTCACGTCCAATATCAGAAAACCTATTTTTGAGATAGTTTTCAGCTTTATTTGAGGGACGGTAATACAACTGGGGAAAAACAACTTCCTTACCACTGACAGCTTGTGCTAAAGCTGAGCCATTCATGGGATCTCCCAGTATCAAACCTTTATCTAATTTTTCTTCGCGCAGCCGGTAGAGCATAGCTATTTCTTCAGAGCTGGCAACGATGGTAGAAAAAGTGGAGTCAGGGTTATAAGCCATCCGATAATAAGATACCTTAGCTATCACTCCCAGGGGAATGGTGATTGCCAGAGCTAGAGCGCTAATCCCATAGAGAAGCGGTGTAAATTTATTCATGGAAATTTTCAGATACTTGCTAACTCTTTGCGGTAGCACCGAGAAACAGGCGGAAACTCCCAAAGCCATGATTATGATCTGGGGAACAGCTAAAGCACTCAAGGCGCGATAAGGACTCATGTACCATATACCCCCCAGAATCGTAAAGGGGAATATGCGCCACATGGTAGATAGCACCACCAGCGACATTGTCCCCCAGGCACAGGTGACAACTATCGCAGATTTGCCAAAATGGCGCACAAATACCATACCCACCAGGGTTAGCAGTAAACACAGGAGCGCCAATATTTGCCGGCTCCCTCTTACCAGAGCAGAAACCGGAATAGGATCGGCAGAACCCAAAGATAGAATTTTGAAAAAAGCCGACAGGGAGACATTAGGAGTGGTCTCGTAAGCGGTTGCCATCCGGTGAAGGGTACCTAAAATATAACCGTTAGACATTATGGTTACAGTTACCACTACCAGCAGAGCCGCCAAGCCGCTTCCCACTCTGGCTAAGGTTTTCGCTCGCTGCTTCGCGGAAAGCGCTTTTAACCGCTGCCAAAGCATATATAGCAAAGATCCTAGTCCCAGCATACAGACATTGAACAGGAAAGACGGATGCACTAGACACAGGGATAACACCAATGAGCTAACAAATACTATACGCATCACGCGGTCATACAGCGCCCTGGGATAAGATACCCGAAGTAGAAATACAAAACCTGCCCCTAGGGACGGCAAGCAGGCAACAGCCAGAGAATTTGGGAAAACCGGGTAAGCGCCTTGCAAATAGGTGGGAAAGACACTCACAAAACTCGAGCAAATCTGCGTAGCCAGCACTATATCTGGGCGTTTAGGGAATAGTCCGTATGCAAGCAGAGATAACCCTAGAACCCAAAGCACCCCCACTACCACGTGCATACTGTTCACGCCGCTAACAATGGTGTCTTTAGTGGTAAATAGAGACACAAAATCATGCCAACCACTCGGGTAAATAGTTTTAGTGGTCTCTAAACCATACATTCGGGTTGCCCCACCGAAAGTTGAACCATTTCCAGAATTTAGGATGTTCCAAACCAGATTCATGTGGAAAGTCGAATCAATCTGCTGTATCGGGCTCCGAACAGAAGTTGCGAAATAGAACGGAATGATTTGTAGGATACAAGCTACAACCCCGGTAGGAAGAAGCCACCGCGGTGGAGCAGTCACGTGCACCGGCTGGCATTTTCGCGACAGGAGATAAGCTGGAATGAAACTTAAAGCAGTCATTAACGAAAAACTAGCAATCCCCCATCGGATTCCCGCTAAATCAGCTAATACTGCGCCTAATGCACAAATAGATAAGCTAATCAGTGGGGCGAACGCCCAGGCTGCAACCCCTTTTATCCGTGAAATTCGTGCCAAGGACAGACCGGGAATATAAAGAATCAGTAAGGAACAAGTTACTTGCAGCAGGTAGACCTGAAACACTAATTCTCCTAGCAGTAGTCTTTAATGAATACTTTTCTCTATTACCGATTAGGATTTTAACGATTCCCGGCGAGAACCTTAGCAACCGCCCGAGAGGATGCTCTCAAGGAACGATTATTAACTACCCATTGTCGCCGTTGCTCCCGGTTCTCAAGTGTGCTTTTTCCCGCATCGAAATCGCTAAATACCTTGCTGATACTGCTAACCGAATAATCGGCGCAAAACCCTAAAGAATTATCAACGATGTCTACCCTAGCCGGACCAGACCCCGCATAGATTACCGGAGTTCCACATGCCAAGGTAGACAGGACTTTCGTGGGGTAGGCATGGTCGTATCCGACACCGGTTTTTATAGATACAAGCCCCGCATCCGCGCCCGCTATCCAACGCGCAGTTTCACCTGGAGGAAGCGTTTGTAGGACGTGAACTCGTCCTTTCAAATCCGGTTGTTCGGCCTGTTCTTTAAGTAAATCCCAGTCACTGCCTTTGCCAAGAAACACTAGATGATGAGGAATGTTATCAATCACCTGAGCCAGAGCAGAGATAAAGATGCTGGCACCTTGCCATTCGGAAGCAGTGCCGGTGTAAATAAAATAGGGCGCATCTGCCAATCCATTATCTTCTCTCTCAGTGCGAGATAACGGCTTAACTTCGTTGGTAAAGGTATCAGTATCGATTCCGTTGGGAATAAGATATACAGACTTTGCTCCCATTGTGCGCGCAGTCTCAGCGATTTCTTCATTAACCGCGATTACTGCCGCCGCGCCCCGAACCGCAAATGTCTCTAAGGCTTTCACCGCAGTTACCACAAGTTTGGGGGCGAAGGACGCACTGGCAGCTCCCCACAAATCCGGCAAGTAATACACATAGGGAACGCCCAGAATCCTCTGGGCTATCCGCATAAAAAACCCGGTAGTAGGAGGGGGTTCCACTAAAGTTACGGCAGCGCGAGGCGAGAACAGGACTCGAAAAAATGCCGGTATATCAAAACTCAGATATTGCAGATACCCGCGTACGTAACCTTCCTTATCGCGCAGTACCGGGAAACGCCGTACCCTACCTTGATCATTAGCGGCTGCTCCCGGGGGCGCGGTAGTGGTCACTACCTCAACTTCTACGCCTTTGTCACGTAGAGCCTGAGATACGCCCGCTAAACGAAAAGACGCAGCTGCCGCCTCAGGCAAAAAAATTCTTGAAACTATTCTGACAAAGCCACGACGTTTACCCAACAAAACTCCCTTGCCTAGATTTCTCGCAGCTTATTATCGCAAACTTCGCGAAAACGCTTGCCGGACTGGGGACACTCAAATATACCCTCTTCGCCCGGAACGGGCTGCAATTTCACCCCTGCTGGCCCCACCCAGCCGATACGGCGCGCCGGAACCCCGGCCACCAGGGCGTATTCTGGAACATCTTTGGTGACCACTGAACCGGCCGCTACCAACGCCCAGCGTCCGATAGTTACCGGTGCCACGCAAACCGGGCGCGCGCCAATAGCTGCCCCCTGCTTAATGGTGACCCCTACCTGTTCCCAGTCGGAGGCCGACTTAATTGAGCCGTCCTCGTTAATCGCCCGGGGGAAATGATCATTGGTCAGCACTACCGCCGGCCCGATAAATACCCCATCCTCTAGAGAAGCCGGTTCATAAACTAGGGCATAGTTTTGCACTTTGCAGTTATCGCCCATGTGCACGCCCTCGCCGATATAGGCACCGCGCCCGATAATACAGTTCTTACCCAGCTGGGCGTGTTCGCGCACCTGAGCCAAATGCCAAACGCTAGAGCCTTCCCCAATCTGTGCTTCGGGGGAAACATCTGCACTATCAACTATGCGGGTCATAAAACCTCCAATGGTGAGTTTTCTTCCTCTTACCCTAACGCAAGAACACAAGTGCAGTTAGCATGCTTAGAATATAAATAAACTTAATTCATCGCTATTATTTTGGAGCTTTCATGCGCGTAGCAGTTGTGGCAATGGGAAAAATCGGCTTACCCCTAGCGGTACAGTTTGCCTCTAGCGGACAGGACGTGATTGGGGTCGATGTTAATGCAAAGACCGTTGAGCTTATTAACCAAGGTAAAGAACCTTTCCCTGGGGAAGCCCACCTGCAAGAAAAACTCTCCGAGCTTGTACCGGCTGGCAAGCTCCGCGCCACTACCAACTACGCAGACGCTATCCCTAACGCAGATGCCATCGTTTTGGTAGTTCCCCTGTTTGTTGATGACGAAACCTGGCAGCCTGATTTCGGTTGGATGGATGAGGCTACTCGCTCCTTAGCAGAGCACCTAACCCCCGGAACCTTAGTTTCCTATGAAACCACCCTGCCGGTGGGTACTACCCGTAATCGTTGGAAGCCTCTGATTGAAGAGAGTTCAGGGCTAAAAGAGGGCGAGGATTTTCATTTAGTATTCTCCCCCGAGCGGGTATTAACCGGACGAGTATTTCAGGATTTGCGCCGCTACCCCAAACTGGTAGGCGGGCTAAGTGAGGCGGGTACCCAGGCGGCAATCAAGTTCTATGAAAGCGTGCTGCAATTTGATGAGCGTCCCGACCTGCCTCGTGAAAACGGGGTTTGGGATATGGGTAACGCCGAGGCCGCCGAGATGGCAAAACTCGCAGAAACCACCTACCGGGACGTAAATATCGGGCTCGCTAACCAGTTCGCCGTCTACGCAGACAAAGTCGGTATTGACGTGCAAAAAGTAATCGATGCTTGTAACTCGCAACCATATTCCCATATTCACCGTCCTGGGATTGCGGTGGGGGGACATTGCATTCCGGTTTACCCGCGTCTGTACCTGTCTACCGACCCCGATGCTTCCGTGGTTCGCACCGCGCGTACCTATAACGCCGGAATGCCCGAATACGTAGTATCCCGGGTAGAGGAAGTGCTGGGCGGTTTGAAAGACCTCAAAGTGGCGGTACTGGGGGCTTCCTACCGGGGGGCAGTTAAAGAAACCGCGTTCTCCGGAGTGTTCGCTACCGTTGATGCCCTACGCAAACGAGGAGCAAAAGTACTGGTACATGACCCCATGTTCAGCGACGAAGAACTAGCAGGATTCGGCTGGGAGCCCTACCACTTCGGGGAAGAAATCACCGCCGCCATCGTGCAAGCTGACCATGCAGAGTACCAATCCATCAGCGCAAAAGACTTACCCGGCATCAAATTATTATTTGACGGTCGCCGGATAACCAATCCTCAGCTATGGAAAGGCACCCCCCGCATGGTCATCGGAAATCGGGCTTCCCAATAAAGCGAATACCCCGATTTTTACTGTTTAAGCACCTGGTGATAGCTGGCTAAATCTAGTACTCCGTTACCGGAAACTCCGATTAGCACTACCTGCCCGTCCTTAGCTTCGCCGGAGCGGATAAAGTCCAAGGCTCCCGCAATCGCGTGAGTGGATTCAGGAGCCGGAATAATTCCTTCTGCCCGAGCAAATTGTAATCCGGCAGCAAAAGTTTCTTCCTGCGGGTATGCTTGAGCTTCCATGAGCCCTAGATGGTAGGCATGGGAAATCATCGGAGCCATACCGTGATAACGCAAACCTCCAGCATGGATGGGATCGGGAACGAAATCATGCCCCAAGGTGTACATCTTCATCAAGGGTGTCAATCCGGACGCATCCCCATAGTCGTAACGGTATTCTCCCTTGGTGAGCGAGGGACAGGCTGCCGGTTCACAGGCAACTACCCGGGTTTTGGTATTGTCTCGAATGTTGCTACCAATAAATGGGGTCGCCAAACCCCCTAGATTAGAACCGCCACCTGCGCAACCAAATACCAGGTCAGCCCCAGATTCTCCCGCTTTAGATAGTTGTTCTTGTGCTTCTAGACCGATAACGCTCTGGTGGATAAGAACCTGGTTCATCACCGAGCCCAAAGCGTAATGTGCCTGGGGGTCGGACACCGCAGATTCCACCGCTTCCGAAATCGCCATTCCCAAAGAACCGGTGGTGTCGGGATGCTCCGCGAGAATTTTACGTCCCGACTCGGTTAACTCCGAGGGCGAGGCGTGGCATTTTGCGCCATAAACTTCCATTTGCAAGCGCCGATAAGGCTTGTGGTCATAGGAAGTACGCACCTGCCACACTTCACATTGCATCCCCAACATCGAGCATGCCATAGCCAGGGAGGCTCCCCACTGACCAGCTCCGGTTTCGGTAGTCAGTCGCTTAATTCCCGCAACGGCATTGTAATAGGCTTGGGCGATAGCTGAGTTAGGTTTATGGGAACCGGCAGGTGAGTTGCCCTCATATTTGTAGTAGATACGGCATTTAGTACCTAATTCACGCTCTAGGTTATGGGCGCGGTAAAGCGGAGCCGGTCGAAAATTGGTGTAAAGCTCGCGAATCCGTTGCGGAATCTCTATATAGCGTTCCTTACTCATTTCCAGTTCGATTAGTCCCGGAGGAAACAGGGGCTGCAAATCCTGAGCAGTTATCGCTTCTTTGGTCTGGGGATTCAGATAAGGAGGCATCGGCTCTGGAAAATCAGCGGCAAGATTGTACCAATGGCTGGGAATCTGGTTATCGATGGGGAATCCACCCGGTTTTACCTTGAGATTATCAGTCATTATTACTCCTATCTTTTTGTTCTTTTAACCGTCGCCACCTAGACATAAAAATACCCGCCAGGAGGCGGGTCAATATGCGCATGAGAAAGCAACCCGCCTAAGCGAGCCACCACCACTGGATTTTATTTACCGGTGTCGTTCTCATACCCACACTTTAGCCAAAACGTGAAAGCAACTACAAGCTGTCTCAAAGATTGGTGTTTTCCTTTTTTGGGCTTTAGTCTGAAATCAGCCATCAAGAGCAGTGCAGAGACCTGGCTCGCGCACTGCAGCAACCGGTAAGACGGTGCTAATGCCAGGACCGATGGAAAGGGACTTATGACTAGCGTTAAAACGGATAAACCGCTGATTGAATTGCGGGACGTTTATAAGATTTATCCCCGCAAAAAGCAGGACAAACTACACGCCCTTGATGGGATTTCCTTAAAAATCGGGGCGGGAGAAATCCACGGTATCGTTGGTCAATCGGGAGCCGGAAAATCTACTCTAATCCGCTGTTTAACCGCACTGGAACGTCCAACTTCCGGCGAGATTCTGGTTGCCGGTCAAAACCTTTCTACTCTTTCGGAAAAGCATCTTCGCCAGGCACGTCGCTCTATCGGGATGGTGTTTCAAGCGGCTAACCTGCTCGATTCGCGTACAGCCGCCGGAAATATTGCCTATCCGCTGTATTTGGCGGGACAAAAACGCGGTGAACGTCACGAGCGGGTACAAAAGCTCCTGGATTTGGTGGGGCTGCATGATCGTGGCTCGTCTTACCCCTCTCAGCTTTCCGGGGGGCAGCAACAACGAATAGGGGTCGCCCGGGCACTTGCCGACGAACCCCAAGTATTGCTGTGTGACGAACCTACCAGCGCTTTGGATACGGAATCTACCCAGCAGATTCTGCATTTGATTAAGGATGTTCATGACCGTCTGGGCGTTACCGTTCTGATTATTACCCACGAGATGAGTGTGGTTCGGGAGATTTGCACTCATGTCACCTTGTTAGAGGGCGGGAAAATTGTGCAGACGGGGTCGGTAGCAGATGTAGTCAAAGCGCACTCCTCGCGGCTAGCTAAAGACCTGGTTCCACCCCCTAATGTAGAGGGCGAAGTAACTTTACAGGGTAAAGCGGCCACGGTGGTGGATATTGCGTTTACTTCTTCACCAGGGGTACCTACCGGTTCGAAAGTTATGGATTTGGTTGCTGAGCTGCGGGGCGATATCGTTGCCGGAACTTTTGAAACTGTGGGCACCACTCAAGTTGGTCGCTTGGCTGTAGGGGTAGAATCCACGAGACTGGACGCTTTTATCCGCGAAATGGAAAATCATCACATCTATACGGAGGTGCGAGCATGAGTCTTATCGCTACTACCTCACAGGTTGTGAATATGATGCCCTTAGCCGCGGATAGCTCTGGCCGCTGGTTTTCCAATCCGGTGATTACTAATAATCTGCTGGACGCCACTTTAGAGACGATTTATATGTCTTTATGGGCGGGATTATTCTCGATTCTGTTGGGATTGCCTATTGGTCTGCTGCTGGTGGCGACCGCTCCTGCCGGGCTACTATCTGAATCCAAGCTGGCTAGGGTTATTTATGCAGTATTGGGTTTCATCGTAAATGTGGGACGCTCGTTACCTTTTATCATTTTGATGATTTCGATTATTCCCTTTACTCGCCTGCTAGTGGGCACGACTTTGGGCTGGAAAGCTGCCGTAGTGCCATTAACGCTGGCAGCAGCTCCTTTCTTTGCTCGCCTGGTCGAATCCAATGTCCAGGGAGTGGACAGCGGCAAATTGGAGGCCGCAAAAATGGCGGGGGCTTCCAATTGGCAGATTATGATGGGGGTTCAGGTTCGCGAGGCGCTACCCGCTCTAATCCAATCAGTTACCGTCACTTTGATTTCTTTGATTGGTTATGGGGCGATGGCGGGTACTTTAGGCACCGGCGGTCTCGGCGCTCTCGCTATAAACTATGGTTACAACCAGTTTATGGGTGACGTAATGCTAATCGTGGTCATCGATATTCTGCTAATCGTGGTCATTGTACAGTGGCTAGGAGATATGCTTAGCCGGCTGGTAGATCACCGTTAAGGGAAAACCAGTCGGGAACCTATTACCGCTAAATCTAGCGGTTTTCGATAAAAGTTATGTTTTCTGGAGTGGCACTTGCTATCCAGGAATCCCCCTCCGTAGTCCATTTCGTAGACGCTGGTGAGGGCGGGTAAGAAAACTTTGTAAACTACCTAAAAACTACTTATAAGGATATTTAAAATGAAAACTTGGAAAAAAATTGTGGCTGCAGCTGGAGCTGCTGGCTTGGCTTTGAGTCTTGCCGCTTGTGGCAGTAATTCTACTGAAGATGCCAATAAACTGGTCGTGGGTGCTTCCCCTTCTCCGCACGCACAGATTTTGCGTTACGTGGCCGATAACCTGGCGGAAAAGCAAGCTATTCAGTTGGAAGTAAAAGAATACACCGACTATATCCAGCCGAATGAAGCCCTGAACTCTGGGGATTTGGATGCTAACTATTTCCAGACGGTTCCCTACTTTGATGAGGTAACCGCCAAGAATAACTGGCAGTTCGAGCATGGCGAAGGAATTCACCTAGAGCCGCTAGGGATTTATTCCGAAAAAATCAAGGATATTAAGGATGTTAAAGATGGAGCCAAAATCGGAATCATTAATGACACCACCAACCAGGCGCGTGCCCTAAAGCTGCTGGCTGATAAGGGATTGATTAAATTACCGCAGGATGAAAAGCAGCAGTTGGTGTCGGTGATCGCCAAGTCCAAAGAATATAATCCTCGCGGCTTTGAACTCTCCGAGGTAGAAGGAACACAATTGGTGCGCTCCCTCGCCGACCTAGATATTGCGGTGATTAACGGTAACTTTGCGCTCGGTGGAGGTAAGAAACCCTCAGATGCTTTGATTTTGGAAGCCACTGAGAACAATCCTTCCCTAAATATTCTGGCTTGGAAAAAAGATTCCAAGAAAGCAGAAGCGGTAAAGAAATTAGATGCTCTTTTACATTCGGCAGAAGTTAAATCATTCATTGAAAAACAATACGCAGATAAATCTGTGTTACCTGGGTTTTAAATCTAATACCTAATAGATAAGGGTGGGGGCATCAGGATTATCCTGATGCCCCCACCCTTATTGATCACAATCAGTGGCGTGGAATAGAACTTATTTCAACGTCACCGTGCAACCTTTAGCTCCAGCCTTTACATCTCCACTAGGGGAACTGACTGATCCCACCTGAGCTTTTTTAGTAAACACCACAGGGGTAATCGGATCTTTTTCTAGGCTGATTATTTTAGGAACATCTACTCGAACAATCGGTTGTCCGGCACTTACGGTATCGCCTTCGCAGGCGAGTAGTTCAAAACCCTCACCTTTCAGCTGTACCGTATCAATTCCTACATGTACCAGCACTTCCAGCCCATTTTCGTCTCCGACTATTCCAAAAGCATGTCCGGTTTTGAATAACTTAATTAGTTTTCCAGAAATCGGAGCCAATACTTCTTGAACCTGCTCGTCGGGCTGGACAGCGAACCCTTCACCCAACATTTTTTGAGCAAACACTGGGTCGGGAACCTCTGTCACTGCATGTAGCTTTCCGCTGAGTGGAGACAACACGGACTGTTTCTTTTTGCCGAAGCCAAACACTGTTTTATTCCTCCTGTTCACCCATGAGCACAGCTGAACTGGACTTTAGCAGCATTGCCATATCGTCGTACACGAACTGAACCTGAGGACCAATCACCACTTGGATTGATTTTTGACCAGGACGAATAATCCCAGCCACTTTGGCCGCTTTAATTACTTTCTCGTTAATCTTCAGCGGATCTTTTACATTTACCCGCAGACGGGTAGTGCAATAATCCAAAGTATCAATGTTCTCTGCGCCACCTAAACCATTGAGAATAGTTGCAGCTTGGGAAGAGGGATCAACGTCCTCTAGGTCGGACATATCTAGCTCGTCATCTTCTAGTTCCCGTCCCGGAGTATGCATATTCATTACCCCAATCAAGGCATAGAAAATCACGAAGTACAGAGCGAAGAACACTACGCCCATTACCAGCAACATATACCACTTGTTAGCCACCGGGTTTTGAGCCGATAGGAACATATCTACGAAACCGGCAGAGAAACCGAAACCGGCAGTCCAGTGCATTGCTGCTGCAATCGCGACCGAAACACCAGTCAATAGGGCATGAACCAGGTAAAGAACCGGAGCTACGAACCTGAAGGAGAACTATAGAGGCTCGGTTACAACGGTAAAGAAGGAGGATAGCGCGCCAGCCATCATCAAAGCGGCAACGGTCGTCTTCTTCTTATCTTCAGAACGTAGGTAAATAGCCAAAGCAGCGCCCGGCAGACCGAACATCATAATCGGGAAGAAACCAGCCTGGTAACGTCCAACTACCCCAACAACCTCACAGGTATTAGCGGCAGAATCCCAAACGCCAGGACAATCAGCGGCAGTCTTTGCGGCTTCAGCAGCAGCAATAGTTGCCCCGCCACCTAGGAACTTGCCGATGTCATTAATCCCGACAACATCAAGCCAGAAAATAGAGTTCAAAGCGTGATGTAGACCAGTGGGGATTAACAACCGGTTTACAACGGCGTACAGACCGGCACCGATAGCCCCCATACCTTGAATCCATTGACCGAAGTTGAACAGAGCCGAGTACAGTAGCGGCCACAGTACGAACAGAATCCCCGCTAATACGATCGAGAATAGCGAAGTAAGGATAGGAACCAAACGGCGTCCCGAGAAGAATGCCAAGAAATCAGGCAACTTGGTCTTGTGGAAATGGTTGTAAACCCAAGCAGCTAGTATACCTACCAGGATACCAATCAAGACGTTCTTGTCATTGATTGCCGCCCAACCTTGAGAAGCCCAATTCAGAGCAGCATCGCCCTCAAGCTTCGTTAAATCTACGCCCTTGTAAGAGGCTACGGCGTCCTGTCCAACTACCAGTTTAACCGTGGCATATCCCAAGAAACCGGATAGTGCAGACGCACCGTTATTATCTTTTGCTAAACCGAATGCTAGGGCGATAGCAAACAACCACCCCAGGTTGTCCAGTACCGCTCCACCGGCTTTAATCAACACGTAGGCAGCTACGTTATTAGCGCCCCAACCTGTAGGGTCAATCCAGTAACCGATACCCATGAGGATTGCAGCTACGGGCATTACTGCCACAGCACCCATTAGGGCACGACCAAAGCGTTGCAGCCCTGCCATTGCTCTATCTTTCATTATTCATCCTTTTGTCGGATAACCGCTTCGCGCCTTGCGATACGGCTTTTAAATCTTCGCACCAACCATGTAAAAACATCGCCAGATAGGCAATTTCGCCTGTAACCTGCGATGTTAATGGTTTTTGGATAAGTCTCCCGATCAATAATTTCGCCATGCTCCATTCGTCGCCTAGCTGACCACGCAATATAAGCGCGATTTTATTGTCTCGGAAGTTACCGGCATGTACCCGTCTTTGCAGGTGCGCCAAATGACCGGTGAGATCGGCGCGAAGATTATTAGGTACGTCCTCCACTCCTAACTGGGAAGCTACCGTGTCTACCAGGCTGGCGAGCTGATTTGCTTCCGCCAGAGGACGTTTTACGTTCCTTCCCGTGCGCGCCGCCTGCAAATGCAAAGTTATAAGCGCGGCCTCATCGGGAGGCAAATTAATACATAGATTAGAGTTCAGAAAATTCACTATCACCTGGGCGGCTTTAAATTCTTCAGGATAAACCGCTGCTATTTCAGCTAATAAATTGGAATGAGGCAGGGAACCGTGATGCAGCCTTTGTACCGTAAACACCAGGTGATCAGTGAGCATCAGGTAAATGGAGGGATCTAAGGATCCCAATAAATCGATACCCATATTAATAGCTTGCGAAATAATTTCTAGGACAGGGGTCTCTACGTTTTCCAGCATTTCCAGGAATGCTACTCGGTCTTTCCCAGTAGCCACGAAAGTTTGTTGGGCGCTACTGGGGTCAAGATTAGAGCCGGGTTTTTTACCGAAGCCTATTCCTCGTCCTAATAAAATAATTTCGTTTTCTTGATTGCCAACATAAGCCAGTACCGCGTTGTTATTAAAAACGCGCGTCACCGTATATTGACTGCCTACCAAGATGGGAATCTCCTTGCAAAAGGTTAATGAAGCGTCCTCGCTTTCCCTGTCCGGTATTGCCCATCACCCAAGGGACGGTTACACCCAGATACATTCTTCAAAGTAAAACACTAACCCCACTGAGTCAAGTTTTTTGTAAACTAACGTTTTTCGGTGTTCATTTGTAAGGTAAAGATATACGCCTAGCGGGTTTTAAGGGTAAAAGATTGAAACCCCCAAAAGCTTACACATCAGGAAGGAACGGGAAATGAAAACTGCTGATACGACCAGCATCCAGGAAACAAAAGACCTCAACGAGCGAGTTATGTTAAACCGCCAACTAGCGCAAATGCTAAAGGGCGGCGTGATTATGGACGTCACCACCCCCGAGCAGGCAAGGATTGCCGAGGACGCAGGGGCGGCTGCCGTGATGGCGTTAGAGCGTATCCCCGCAGATATTCGCGCTGCTGGTGGCGTTTCCCGGATGAGCGACCCGGCAATGATTAAGGGGATTCAAGAGGCGGTTTCTATCCCGGTGATGGCGAAATGCCGGATTGGGCATTTCGTAGAAGCACAACTACTTGAGGCTATCGAAATTGACTATATCGATGAATCAGAAGTGCTCTCCCCCGCTGACGATGTTTACCACATTGATAAATCCCAGTTCAAAGTACCTTTCGTGTGTGGGGCTCGTAACCTGGGTGAAGCGCTACGTCGCATTGGCGAGGGCGCAACCATGATTCGCACCAAAGGGGAACCGGGAACCGGTGACGTTGTACAGGCGGTACGCCATATGCGTGCTATGAATGCTGAGATTCGCCGGATTTCCAGTCTGCGCGATGATGAACTTTTTGAAGCTGCCAAGCAGCTTGAGGTTCCTTTATCTCTACTTAAAGAAGTACACGATTCCTCGCGTCTGCCGGTAGTGAATTTCGCAGCTGGTGGCGTTGCTACTCCCGCGGACGCTGCTTTAATGATGCAGCTAGGCGCAGAGGGCGTGTTCGTGGGTTCTGGTATTTTCAAGTCCGGCAATCCCGCTAAGCGCGCCAGCGCCATTGTCAAAGCGGTTACTAACTTCCGGGACGCGAAACTGATTGCTGAGCTTTCTGAAAACCTGGGAGAAGCCATGGTGGGGATCAACGAAAGCGAAATTGACCTGCTGATGGCAGAACGCGGCAAGTAAACGCCTCCAATAGAAACGGTTAGCGAAACAATATGGAAAAAGTTGGCGTCCTAGCAGTTCAAGGCGCATTTATTGAGCATGAACATTGTCTGGAAGCGCTGGGTGCACAGGTGGTAGAGCTGCGTGAAGCCGCAGATTTACGTAGTGGGTTTAACCGCTTGGTGCTGCCCGGCGGAGAGTCTACGGTGCAATCTAAATTGTTGATTGAACTGGGGATGGCGGAGCGTGTGCGGGAAATGATTACCGCCGGAATGCCAGTTTTAGGTACTTGTGCAGGCTTAATTTTGTTGGCAAAGCGGATTATGGGCAAACGCAGCGTCGATCGCACCGCACTCGGCACCTTGGACGTTACCGTGGAACGTAATGTCTATGGACGCCAACTTGGTTCTTTTAATGCCCGGGCTAATTTTGCGGGAATGGACGATTTGCCAATGACCTTCATTCGCGCTCCCCGCATTAGCGAGGTCGCCCCGGGAGTAGAAGAACTCGGACGAGTAGATGGACTAATTGTAGGAGCGCGAGCCGGAAGTCAGATTGGGGTTACTTTTCACCCCGAACTGACTGGCGACCCGCGCCTACATCAAATGTTCTTGAACCTTTAGTTCCGGCTATTCTTAGCCTTCTTCGCGCTGGAAGCTCATCGTGGCTTCATAGTGTCCGGATTCGCTCGGCCAGCGGGTAGTAATCGCCTTGGCCTTGGTGTAGAACTTCACGCCCTCCGGACCGTGGATATGGGTATCACCTAGCAGGGATTCTTTCCATCCACCAAAGGAATAGTAGGCAACCGGGGTGGGAATCGGGACATTTACTCCTACCATTCCGGCCTCTACCTCTAGGGTAAACTTGCGTGCTACCCCGCCGTCATTGGTGAAGATGGCGGAGCCGTTGCCGAAAGGAGAGGAATTAACGATTTCGATGGCTTCTTCATAGCTATCGGCGCGGGTAATCACCAGCACCGGTCCGAAGATTTCTTCATAATAGGCGGGAGCATCTTTGGGGCAGTTATCGATAATGGTCGGTCCTACGAAGTAACCGTTCGAGTAGCCCTCCGGGCGGAATCCGCGACCATCACGCACGATAGTTGCCCCGCGTTCCTCGGCATCAGTAATAAGCCCTTCAATACGCTCCTGTGCTTTCTTGTCAATCACCGGCCCCATTTCGCAGCCCTGGGCCATGCCCTGATCTACCCGAATCTGATCGGCGTGAGCTTTAACTTTCTCGGCTAGTTTTTCCCCAGCGCTGCCCACCGCAACTACCACCGGTAGCGCCATGCAGCGTTCACCAGCTGCTCCGAAAGCGGCAGCCGAAATATGTTTGGCGGCGAAATCAATATCCGCATCCGGCATTACGATAGCGTGGTTGTTTGCCCCACCCAGCGCCTGAACACGTTTTCCATGAGCAACCCCGGTGTCCTGCACGATATGGGCAACTGGAGTGGATCCCACAAACGAAATCGCGTCAATTCCGGGGTGTTCCAAAATCGAGGTAACTAGGTTACGGTTTCCAGTCAATACCTGGTAGAGACCATCAGGCAGTCCTGCCTGCTTGTATAGCTCGCCGGTGAACAGCGCCGCCGAGGGGGTAGCGGAAGCCGGTTTGATAATAATCGCATTACCGGTTGCGATAGCTAGCGGGTGCATCCACATGGGTACCATTGCCGGGAAGTTGAACGGGCAGATACCCGCTACTACTCCCACCGGTTGCCGCACGGTGAAGATATCAACGCCGGTAGAAATCTGGTAGGAATGTTCGCCCTTCATATTGGCGTTAATTCCACAGGCGTAATCTAGGGTTTCGCGTCCGCGCTGGATTTCCCCGATTGCATCCGAGTAATTCTTGCCGTGTTCCTGCACGATGAGCCTTGCCATCTTGTCCTGGTTTTCCAAAACCAGGTGGCGCATCTTGAACATTATGTCTACTCGTTTAGCCAAAGATATTTTTGCCCATTCTTTTTGGGCTTTCTGCGCGATTTTTACTGCTTCATCTAAATCTTCGCTAGAGGCGGAGGGAATGGTGGCGATAACTTCCCCTAATGCCGGATCTTCGATTTTTATTTCTCCGGCGGGTTTTCCCGATGCGTATTCGCCATTAATCCAGTGCTGCAACTGTTTTACCATTGTCAGTATCTCCTTTGATTATTGCTGACTTTATCGCCGGTCATGCCGGTTTTTCGACATCTCTAACACTTAATTGAAATGTCCTTACAAAGATTACTTTACTCGACTTAGGTCCCAGACACAACCGCTCGGGTTACTTACCCCTGGCCACTTTAGGGACACTTTCAGGGCTATCCTAAAACGCTAACACCAGGTTTAGGCGCTGCGCCCCTTTGATTAGCGATTAGATTTAGAGGACGCAGTGCAGATTAGCGCAATCCCCTCCCCACTTTAGGGCGCACCCTCAAAATACAGTTAGGCTTATAAGGTGTTCCAGAATTTCGCCTGCTCCCCCCAAAAGATATACCGGTTCGGCATCACCGTAATGGCAATCAGCCTTTTGACCCTGAGCGCTTGCAGTCCCGCAACCGACCACCACGCTTTCTCTACAAAAAACACAACCGCTAGCAGCTCCACCCCTAGCGCTACCCGCAAGGATTCCTCTACTCCACCCTCCCCTTCCGCCTCGCCCTCGACCCCCAGTCCAGAACCTGAAAAGATACTGGCAGGAAAAACTGTCGTAATAGATCCCGGTCACTCGATTGGGCGACACTTAACCAAAAAAGTTCCTGACGGACGCGGAGGGAGCAAAGCCTGTAATACCTCCGGAACTGCGACTAACAGCGGCTACCCTGAACATACTGCCAACTGGAAAGTTGCCCTGATTTTGCAGACTGAGCTACAAGAAAAAGGGGCAAGCGTTCATCTGACCAAAAAAGATGACCATGCAGATAAGGTATGTGTCGATCGGCGCGGACAAATCCCGAACGAGAAACACGCCGATGCGTTCCTCTCTATTCACGCCAATGGTTCCCAGTCGTCTGCCCCTCACGGATTCTTCGTAATGGTTTCCAATCCTCCGTTAAACTCTGCGCAAGGCGAACCGTCCCGGAAGCTGGCACGGGCAGTTTCCGAAGGACTTAGAGGCGCAGGGCTTACCCCTTCCACGATTTTTGGGGCAAATCCCGTCCCCCGCTCCGACCTCGCCACCCTAAATTTTGCGAAAGTACCAGCAGTAATGGTGGAGCTGGGGGAAATGAGGAACCCTCAAGACGCTCAAAGATTATCCAGCCCTCAAGGGCAACAACAGTACGCTTCCGGCCTCACAAAAGGACTCATTAGTTTCCTTTCCACCAGCTCCGGCAAAAACTAACGCAGCAGCTAGTAGCTATCAGCAAAAACGACCCCTCGCCCTCAAATCGTTTGCCTACCCAAAATCAACATCAAAGCCCCAAACACCCCAGAGGAATCACCGCAATCCCGTCTTTTCGCATATAAGCCTGTTTTCCACCATACAAGACAGCGGCAGCTCGCATTTTTTCGCCGACACGTTCGCGCAACCAGAGTAAATGCTTAACGTCATGGTCAGTGACCCGATTCGCGGTTTTGACTTCCAAGGCAACTATTGCCCCTCCTCGTCCTTGCAAAACCAAATCGACCTCATGCTCACCTGCGCGGGTACGGAAATGCCCTACCGTAGCTTCTAGAGCTTGAGCAAAGACCCTAACGCATAGCACAGCCAAAGACTCAAACAGGGCACCGTACATATTAGCCCCGGCAGGAGTCAGTAAATCCTGAGACTCTAAATCCAAGAGACGAGCTGCAAAGCCAGGATCTACTAGATGATGCTTAGGGCTGCTGGTCAAGCGTTTCCACCCCGAACCCAAAGGCTGCCAAGCTTCCAGAGGCTCCAAAATCCACAGTTTGGTTAAGAAATCACGATAGGTGCGGGTAGTTTCGGAACTGGGTTTATCCCCCTCCCCGGCAGTCGCACCTTCTAATATCTGCGCATAGGACGCGGTAGTCGCGGTAGCCTGCGCATAAGAACGCAACCAAGCTCGCAAAGTGTGCGGAGTGCGGGTGAAATATCCTTGAGTAAAGATATCTTTATCCATCACGTCACGCAGATAGGAATCTACCGCCAAGCGCAAAGCGCGCCCAGTTAATTGTTGAAATCCGGGCAGCCCGGTTTGACAGATGGCATCAGCGTAATCAGAGGCAGTTAAGTCACTGCTACCGGTTATCGCTTGCTCACCGGCGAATAGGTCACGCAAACTGACGGTGGGGGTAGTAATTCCTCGTTCGGAAAGGGTTAAAGGTCGCATTCGTAAAGTTATGATTCTGCCCGCTCCCGAATGGGTTTGTACCCCGGGTTTGGGGCTGGCGGAACCTGTTAGCAGAAAACTTTCGGGACGTGCACCAGCATCAACCGCGCGGCGAACGGTGTCCCAGGTTTCTGGCAATAGTTGCCATTCATCCAGGAGAACTGGGGGTGGTTGTTGTAGGAAAATACGCGGGTCTGCTTGCAAAATAGTGCGAGTATCAACTTGGTCTAACTGGTAGGTAGTGCGGGCGAGTCGCTGGGCGGTCTCCGTTTTCCCCACTCCTTTAGCTCCTGCTATACACAGTGCAGGTAATTGGGGAAACACTTGGGCAATCTCATAGTCAATTACCCGTTTTAAGTAGTCAGACATATTTTTACTATAGCCTATCCACCTATTTGCCGGATAGTTATCCACCTGTTTGCCGGAAAGTTATCTGCCTATTTGTCGGAGAGTTATCTGCCTATTTGTCGGAATAACCGGTGATTCCAAAAAGCAAGCACCTAAACGCACCCCAACTAGAGTCAGAAAACACGAGCAGAGGATGCACAGAAGTCCCCAGTGAAAGGAACTGACGATTGGATGCAACTTCTGCATTAAAGCACCGGTAAATGGCTGAACCCTAGGGTTACCCCTAGCGCCGAGTAGCGAAAAAGTCTTTTAACTGCCCTCCACACTCGTCCGCTAAAACCCCGCCAATAACTTCTACGCGGTGATTCAACCGGCTATCTCGCAAAACATCCCGAACAGAGCCAGCAGCACCCGCCTTATCATCCCAAGCGCCGAACACTACCCGCGAAACCCGGGCATTCACGATCGCCCCGGCACACATCGTGCAGGGCTCCAAATTCACTACCAAAGTAGTATCTGACAACCGCCAGCTGCCCCGCTTCCTCGCCGCCTGCCGCAAAGCCACAATCTCGGCGTGAGCAGTAGGGTCAAACGGGGAGACCTCCCGCTGGTTAAAGCCGCGTCCGATTATTTCCCAAGCCCCTAACTCGGATTCTTCTGGAACACAGAAAGAGCTATCGCCTTGAGCTTTACCCGAGGAAGGGCGTGCAGCTTTTACCCCTCGCGCGCCCTCGTCCTCGAAGATAAACCCGTCGTAAGCGTTCAGGGGTTGCACCCTTCCTGTCCTAGGAGCGAGCACAAGCGCACCTACCGGGACATCCCCGCCCTCACCGGCAAGTGCTGCCAGCTGCATAGCTTGCCGAATAGCCCAATCGAATCGATGCACACTCCAAATTTAATAGAGAACAGCTACCTGGTTGAAACCTATGGACTTTTCCAGACAGAAATCCAAATAAGTGAGAGACTAACTATATGTTTGAAAGAGTCGGGCAAAAAGCCAAACCAGAAGATTTAATCAATGTCGATGACCTCCTAGCCGCCTACTATGACCTAGAGCCAGACCCTACCGAGCCGAGCCAACGGGTAAGTTTCGGTACTTCGGGACACCGGGGCAGCGCCTTCGACCATGCATTTAACGAAGCTCATATCGTAGCTATCACCCAGGCAATCGTAGAGTATCGCCGCAATCAGGGAATTAACGGACCGTTATTTATCGGGCGCGACACTCACGCCCTCTCCGAACCTGCCCACCGCAGCGCCCTAGAGGTGCTGGTAGCTAACGGAGTGGACGTACGGATTGATTCGCGAAACTCCTATGTACCCACCCCGGCGGTTTCCTTGGCTATTTTGCAGGCCAATGGCGCGCCTGGCGAGGTGCGCACCTCGGGTGCAGATGTGGCAGACGGGATTGTAATCACTCCTTCCCACAACCCTCCCCGCGATGGCGGCTTCAAATACAATCCCCCCACCGGTGGACCAGCCGATGTAGACGCTACCGGCTGGATTGCCGATCGCGCTAACCAGATTCTTGAGGATGGCTGGCGGAATGTTCCCCGCTCTACTTTGTCAGATTTATCCCGAGCAGATTGCGTACACCCCCATGACTACCTGCGAGAATACGTAGATGCGCTCCCCAGCGTAATTGACTTGGACGCGATTCGCTCTGCTGGCGTGCGCATTGGTGCCGATCCCTTAGGGGGCGCTTCAGTCGATTATTGGGGCATGATTGCTGAACGCCACGACCTGAACCTGACGGTAGTTAATCCGGATGTGGATCCCGCTTTCAGCTTCATGACCTTGGATTGGGATGGAAAGATCCGGATGGATTGCTCCTCGCCCTACGCAATGGCTTCGCTGCGGCAAAAGATGGCTCCGGACGAGGACGGGATTACGCCTTTCGATATTGCGACCGGTAACGACGCGGATTCGGCTCGCCACGGGATTGTTACCCCAGATGGATTGATGAATCCCAACCACTACCTGGCAGTGGCGATTGAATACCTGTACACGCACCGCCCGCAGTGGGGCGAGGGTTGCGGGGTTGGTAAAACCTTAGTTTCTTCCTCGCTAATTGACCGGGTAGTAGCCCATATGGGGCGCAAATTGGTGGAAGTACCAGTGGGCTTTAAGTATTTCGTGCCGGGATTACTTTCGGGAACTATCGGTTTCGGGGGCGAGGAATCGGCCGGTGCTTCTTTCTTGCGCAAGGACGGGTCGGTATGGACTACCGATAAAGACGGCATTATTTTGGCGCTGCTAGCCTCGGAAATCCTGGCGGTCACTGGTTCTTCTCCCTCGCAGCTGCATCAGCAGCAGGTGGAACGTTTCGGGGCTTCCAGTTATAAGCGTTTCGAGGCAGCGGCGACCCCAGAGCAGAAATCCAAGCTCAAGAAGCTTTCTTCCGAGGACGTAACCGCCCTGAAACTAGCCGGGGAGGATATCACCGACAAACTGGTGCGCGCCCCCGGTAATGACGCCGAAATCGGCGGGCTGAAAGTAGTCACTAAAGCTGCCTGGTTCGAGGCTCGCCCCTCGGGTACTGAAGATATCTACAAGATTTACGCGGAATCCTTCCAGGGTGATGAGCACGTAGATAAAGTAATCTCCGAAGCGCAGGAGGTAGTAGGCGCCGCCCTTTCCTAGAGTGCGTAATAGCTGAGGGCGCAGGCTAGATTTTCCTCCTGTCTCGACAATGCGGGCGGAGATTACTTGCGTCTCCCGCCCACCGTAAGCGTTGGGGGCTAGGTTTTTCCTCCCGCCCAAGAATCCGGTAAGTACCAAAGGTATTTACCGGATTCTTATGCCCACCGCACCCACTCGGATAAAACCTAGCCCCCACCCCGCGCCTGTTCCGCGAGAATCCAACCGGTCGCCATACCGCCCGGATACTGCCCTACCAGACCGGTAAGGGTGAGGATTACTTTTGTCGATCAGGTTAGGCGGGCGTAAGAACTTGGGTAATACCCCTGGTATTGCCCAAGTTCTTTGGGCGGGAGACAAAAGTAATCCTCGTTCTTAATGGCGGGAACGAAGTTGGCGGTTGGTGGCGGCAGTCGCGATAGCGGCGCGGGGGTCTTCCGGCCAAGGGTGCTTGCGGTATCTACCGCGCATTTCCGCACGCACCTGTGGATACACTTCATCCCAGAAATGATCCAAGTCGGTCACTAACGCCAGCGGACGTCCTGCTGGCGATAGCATCTCCATCGCCAGGTTCACCTTTCCGCCCAGGATTTTCGGCGTGGATTGCAAGCCAAAGAACTCTTGTAGTTTTGCTTGCACCCGGGGCGGGCCGCTAGTTAGCTCCTCGGGATACGTGATAGCGGCGGTACGACCTGAAGGGAGAGTAATATCTCTGGGAACTTCCCTATCCAAGTTACGCCGGGAGTTATAGTCCAACACTGCCTCTAACCAGGTTGCTACCGGGGCATTTAAGGCACTGTTTCCAGTTGAAAAATAATTTATCAGACTTAACCAACAACTTGGATTGTCACGTAAGTCCTTATCGGAAACCGGGGGCGTATTTGACAGGTACTCAGCAGCCCACGCCATACGTGCGCGCAGATTTCGGCTTTTTGGACTCCACGGGATAAACCCGAAACCGTCTCGTTGATACTCATTTTCGAGGAGAGACTCAGATTCAAGGATTTGAGCTGGCTCACGGTGTAGAGGACTTTCACCCAGGTATTTAATCTTCCAGGCCGTTATTTTCCCTTTTTGGAACTGTTCCTCGTGACATTCCCGCATATGGTGTTTACCTAGTTCAAGAGCTAACGGTTCAGTTAAGGGAGCCGCAAAACGAATAACATCATCTTTACCTTTACGCAGTCCAACTTCCGCAATTGCCAGCCATTCCGTATTGACCAGAGCATTTGCATTATTTACACCGGCAGCACCTCCCCCACAAAGTTGATAGACCCCTTGTTTACTGGTTAAGCGCCCTATCTGTTCAGGAAAAGCCGTCGCAACTACTACCCCTACACTTAAATCACCGGCGATTTCCTGCAAGGTAACCGATTTTTCGCCTTGCTGATTCGCTCCACTTCCTCCTCGCTTGCCCGCGCTATATAGAAGCGAAAAATCTTTAACCACCTTACCGGCATCAATATCTTGATAGCGCTGCGCTAGGTTTTCAAAACGGGAACGCTCTTTGCAGTAGTTCGTATCTCCTTGGCGTTCTGCCTCGCAAATAGCTGCCCATAAATCCCCATCTGGACGATGTAAATCCGCCTGCAAAGCCGCTACTACTTGGGCTGCCCTGCGTTTTCCAACCAGATGTGAACCCAGTATTAACGCCCGTGCCAGGCGCGGGTGGGAAGGAATTTGTACTAACTGGCGTCCAAAAGCGGTAATCCGGCAGTCAGCATCTAAAGCGCCGAGAGCCTGCAAATCCTTCTCCGCCTGCTGCCAGGCAGCAGGCGGAGGGGTAGTCGGCAGCGCCAGAACTTCCAGATCGGTTTGCCCCCAATCTGCCAGCTGCAAATAGGTCTGCGCCAAATCACTGCGCAAGATTTCCGGCTGAGTATCGGACTCCATCCGTGCATAAGTTAGCTGGTCATAGGCGCGGATTGCTCGACCGGTTCCCAGGCGCGCGGCGCGTCCTGCGCGTTGAATGGCGGTAGCTTGCGAGCAGCTAAGAGTGATTAGTCCCTCGGAATTGCCACGCAGACGGCGGGTTGGAACTCGTGATAAACCACTGTCAATTACCTGATACACCCCAGGAACCGTCAGTGCCGATTCAGCCACCGAGGTGGCCACAATAATCCGCCCCTCCCCCGGCTCTAGGGCGTCCTCGCTAGCAACAGAGGCGCCCTCAGAAAGTACTTTTGCCTGCTGGCGGGGAGACAACTGCCCGTGCAGGGTCATTATTCTTTCCGGGTGTTTTGCGCGGGTACGTAACGCCGAAGCAATCGCCTCTACATCCGCGATTGCGGGGGCAAACACTAAAGTGTCACCTTGAATACGACGGTTTAACGCCAGATCGGCCAAGTAATCCCGAAATTCCCAAGAAGTTCCGCGCTCACTAATCCGACGCACCCGCGCTGGCGGGGGTGCAAATACTTCTTGCAGAGGGAAAAGTTTGCCCTCCGCCTCAAGTACCGGGGTATCCTCACCTAAAACCTTCCGGAAAAGCTCGCTATCTAAAGTCGCGGACATCACCACTATCCGCAGCTCTGGACGCAACTGCCGCACTTCGCAGAGCAGTGCTAATAAAACATCAGTCTCTAAAGATCGTTCGTGTACCTCGTCAATAATTACCGTGCCAATGCCAGATACTTCCGGATCTGCCAGCAGCCGGCGTAAAAACAGTCCGGCAGTAACAAAATCCAGGCGAGTATCCTGCCCGCGAGTAGATTCTCCCCGAACCGAAAATGCGACTTTCGCTGCCAGGTTTTGCTTCTCTCTAGGCAGTAATGACTGCAAGTAACTGGCAGCTGCCCGGCAAGCAATCCGACGTGGCTCAGTGACCACTACCCCCGCTGCCCTGCCATCATCATTTGCCCGCACGTCCTCTAGAGCCCAGCAAAAAGGAGGAACCAAAGTAGTTTTCCCCGACCCTGGCTCGGCACTAACAATCGCTTTCCCTACAGTTTCGAGGGCGTCTTTGAGTTTTGGCAAAATCTTCGCTGCTGGAAGTCCGGGAGCGAGGGTCGCTGCCTGGGAAAGTGTAAACATGATTCTATTTTGCACCGCCGCCAATAAATCCGAATATCCCTCAGCGCGGTAAGGTTAAAGCAAATCGAATCGCCAAAAAAGCACAATAGAAGCATGGGGAATCGTAAGCAAAACCAATATGAACGGTTATGGAAAAAATCTTCCTGGGGAAGCCGGATAGTCGCGTTTTTTACAATTACCTTGTTAATCTGGGCTTTCGTTCCCGGACTGGGACCAGATTTAGCTGGTCTTTCTCATAGGGGAGCCCCTAAGGTTCAGCTACCAGATTGGGGAAAAAGCGCAGATCAGATTTTGGCTGAATCGGTGCAGACTGATTTAGTGAAAGCAATCTCGAAGTTACCGGAAGCTCAATGGAAAAGTGCCAGCGCTTATGACCGTTCCGAATTTGGTATCCGCTGGGCAGACATTGACCACAATGGCTGTGATACGCGAAATGATATTTTACGGCGTGACCTTTCAGCAGTAAAGATTAAACCAGGTACACATGATTGCACGGTACTGTCTGGGACTTTCACTGAGCCTTATACCGGTAAATATCAGCAGTTCCATAAAGGTGCCGAGACTTCATCAAAGATTCAGATTGACCACGTAGTTGCGCTTTCTAATGCCTGGAAAACCGGAGCTAGTAAGTGGGATACAAAGACTCGTGAACGTTTCGCCAATGATCCCTTGAATCTGCTGGCGGTCGATGGAACGGCAAATCAAGATAAGAAAGATAAGGACGCTGCCAGTTGGCTGCCCCCAAATAAAGGGTTTCAATGCCAATATGTTGCTTTACAGGTGGCGGTAAAAAATAAGTGGCATTTATGGGTCACCCCGGCAGAAAAGCGCGCAATCGCTTCGGTGGCGGCATCCTGCCCCCCGCAGCCTCTTCCCGCTGGTTAGCGCGGTTCGGTAATAGTCCGCGTGCCTACAGATGTACCTGCAAGTTCGCGCCTGGCACGGTAAAAGCACTCCGGGGACCCCATGACCTGCTAGGTAAAAAGTTAAATAAAAAAGGACTGTACAGTATCCACAAAAAAGGTAACGTTACCGATTCTCAAAGTAATGTTTAGTAGCGTGTCCCTCTCGTATCTTTTACCGGCCGCGGCTCGCAACCCCACCACACCAACTCGGATAAAACCTACCCCTACGAACGTACACTCCAGTCAAGTACCTCTCGTATCTATTACCGGCCGCGGCTCGCAACCCCACCACACCAACTCGGATAAAACCTACCCCGGCGAATTTATATACCTGCTGGTTAAATCGCTGTTACGCGCGTGCTACAGCCTTACCCAAAGGAGCCGGTTTTTCCTCCCGCCCAAGAATTTGGGAAATACCCCAGGTATTTCCCAAATTCTTATGCCCACCGCACCCACTCGGATAAAACCGGCTCCTCTGGGCATTAATCCCGATATCTGCCAGCTCCTGCATTCTGCCAGCATCGACAGTAATCAATTGTTGCACCTTCCAAGACAAAACGCCCTCCACAGACAAAAACACCCTCCCAACTGGACAAAGACTCCCCAAATAACCGGAAATTCTCCCAATCAGGAGGGCGATAATGCACCGGGAGGGCGAAACGGGCATGTTCACGAGGCGAACCACAAAACAATTTGATTAAGTTTCTTAACCGTTAATATACTTAACTACATGACTGAAGAAGCTAAGCCGGAAATCAAACGCAAACAACACCTAGAGAAACTCCTCTACCAGTTACATCGCCTGATTTTCACAGCAAATGACCTAACCAATCGGTATTCATCAAAAGTAGGGCTGCACGGAAAAGATGGAGAGGCTCTCTTGCAAATCTGGCAAGCAGAACTATCCGAACAACCCCTATCCCCCTCGCAACTAGCGAAAAAGTTACAAATTACGCGAGCGGCAGTCAGCTATTTGACTGATCGGCTAGTCGATTCTGGATATGTAAATCGCGAAACCAGCGATAGCGACCGCCGTAAAACTATACTGCGCATCTCGGAACTAGGCGGGAAAATCGGACACGATTTTACCGCCCCCATGGAGGCAGGATTAAAGGGATTATTTGCCAATCGCAGCGAAAACGAACTGGCTACTTTTAGCGAAATGCTAGGTCAATTTTTAGATTCTCTAGACACTTCCCCACATCAAGAGTCCTAAAGCTTTAGAAACCAAAACTAAACATTAAGGATTGTTATGCGCAGCGAGCTAAAAACCCCGAAACCCGAAAAAGTAGAACAGAAAACAGAAAAAAGCGACTCCCAGCTAACCAATACCGACTTTACCGCTCCTAAACGCTGGAAAATCGTCCTCGTTCTCTATCTGGCAGGGATTGGGATGGGAGCCCTCGATATGGGCATCGTTAATCCGGCTCGTACCGTTATTCAAAACGGATTAGGTATTGACGATAAGGTCGGGGTTTGGGTCTTTACGATTTACACCCTCGCATATGCGGCAGCGATTCCAGTTATCGGAAAAATCGCGGACATTATTGGCCGTAAACCGGTGTACGTGCTGGCAATTGGGTTATTTGGGCTTGGCTCCCTAGGATGCGGACTAGCGCAAGATTTCTCCTCTCTAGGGTTGCTGCTCACTTCCCGCGCAATCCAAGCTATCGGAGGGGGCGGGATGGTACCAGTTGCCACCGCGGCAGTAGGCACCATCGTCCCTCCCCCTAAGCGTGGTATGGCTCTAGGGCTGGTAGGGATGGTTTACGGCGTTGCCTCAGTATTTGGCGCCTCTGCCGGTTCCCTAATTCTCGATATTGCCGGTCAAGAAAATTGGCAATGGATTTTCTACATTAACGTTCCCATTGCCATAGTTGTTGTAGGACTGGGGATTTGGGCATTACCAAAGGAAACCCAAGATTCCTCCCGCAGACTTGATTTACCAGGGATATTAGTTCTAGTAGTAATGACAACCTCGATACTATGGGCATTCCAAAACCTGGATTTCACCCAGATTGGCGACTCCCTCAAAGACCGCAACGTTTGGGTAGCGTTAGTAGTCTTCTTAATCTTGTTACCCCTCTTTTGGGTTATTGAACACCGGGTAGCCGACCCAATTATCAATTTCAAATACTTCGGAAACATAAATGTGGGATCGACCCTGCTAATGGGCGCGGTTGCTGGCATCTTGATGATGACGGTAATGTTTATTCCTCAGTTTGCAGAGAATTGTTTACGTCTACCCTCGGGAGCCGGAGGCTATCCCACCATCATTATCGGAGTGGGCTCGGCAATAGGATCTCCCATTAGCGGGCGTTTAACCGACCGTTTCGGGCCGCGGCGAATCCTGGGAGTAGGCACTGCAATCTCCACCATAGCGGGCATAATGCTAATCTTCTGGGCAAGCCCCCACCCAGGGATAATATCAACTTCACTATCAATATTTGTGATGGGATTAGGTCTAGGTTTCTTGATGGGCGCACCGCTAACCTACCTAATCTTGCATTTGATTCCCGGGTCTGATGCTAATTCCGGACAAGCAACCCTATCGCTGATTCGTTCGCTGGGAACTACTTTGGCTCCCGCCATTTTGGTGGGACTACTTGCCACCGCGATGGGGGGTCTATCAGGCAAGGTAATGGAGGCAATGCCGGAAATGCCACCGATGCCTACTATGGCTGCCATGGGAAATAGCAAATCTGGAATGCCCCAGATGAAAGCAGATATGGGCTTTAAAATGTCAGATTTACCCGCCCCCATTCAAGAGAAAATCAAATCTGCGGATGTCACGAACGTGGTCGATAGGACTAAAGAAATAGCGAACTATCTGTTTGACCAGCAGGAAGCGAAGATAAAAGCCCAAATGGGAACGGTTCCTCCAGCTGTGGAACAGATGCGAGCTAAGTATCTGCAAGATATTGAATCCCACCGCGACCAGATAGAGACCGCATTCCAGATGGGGTTAAACGAAGGGTTTTCTCGCCTGTTCTGGTTCTATACCATCTTGTCCTTAGCTGGAATATTGCTCCTGGCAGGGCTGCCTTCTAAGCGTAAAATTGATGCCGTAATCAACCCGGATCCTTCTCGGTAACAGCACTCCATGTCCGGGTCTGGCTCGGTAAAAACCCCGATTATTTCGGCACGTAGGGGTGGGTTTTTCCTCCTGCCCAAGAATTCGAAAAATTCCCAAGCATTTTCCGAATTCTTATGCCCACCGCGCCTGCTCGGATAAAACCCACCCCTACGTGCCCACCGCACCCACTCGGATAAAATCTCCCCCTGCGGTAATAAGTTTTTCGCACGCTCTCTTTCCCATCACCATCGCGCCTACTAACTGCCCTGCCCGAACTCCGATAAAAGCCCTCTCGTATGCATATGCGTATCTCAACATGGAGGGAAATCTGAGCGGCGATAAACGGCTCCCGAAGAAGGAGAGGGGCTCGGTTCTAGGGGGTGTATCCGCAGACTACTCCCGGAGTGGAAAAACTAGAGGGAAAAATAGAAAAATAAAGCTATGTCCACAACTGCTTTCGGTCCTGAAGTCGTAGCGACCGCATTTCGCGTCGTTGATGTAACCGGCGTTTTCTGCGCAGCCATCATCGGAGCTAAATTAGCTCGAGAACGCCACTTTGATGCCGTAGGATTCGCTACCCTAGCAGTTATTTCAGCCCTCGGCGGCGGCATGGCTCGAGACGTTTTATTACAAAAGATTCCAGTCGCATTTACCGACCCTTTTTACCTAGCGGGAGCATTACTAGGTGCATTAGTGGCATTCTTTTGGCGACTGGAATCTAAATGGACTAATCGGATAATTACGGTTGCCGACGCCCTCTGCCTGGGCTGTTGGGCAGCCACCGGAGCGCAAAAAACCCTTGCCCTATGGCTAGGGTTACTACCCGCACTAATGATGGGGGTAACCACGGCAGTCGGCGGAGGCATCATTCGCGACATTATGGTTGGTCGTATCCCGCGCGTGTTCGGAGGAGCTAACCTTTACGCCACCCCCGCCGCCCTATCAGCAGTACTAATGGTCATTTTCTTTAAAGTGGGAATGCCGGTACTAGGGATGGGGATTTCTATTATTACCTCACTGATTTTCGTGTTACTGGCACAGTGGCGCGGTTGGACCTTGCCAGAAGCCCCCGATTTCACCATCACACTAACCACTCGCCAATTGCGACAGTTACTGCGTTTAAGAGACTTAAAAATACGCGGCTCCAGAACTTTAGACAAAGAGGACGAAACAGGAGAAATCGACCTGGCCACCGGCAAAAATACTGGCGCTAAGCACGCTCAGATTATAGATAACTACAACCAAAACGAAACAAACAACCGACCAGAAAGCTAAAACCTCTTAGCGGTAAAACAACTATTAAAGTTGTGTGCCGATAGCTAAACCCAACAGATAAGTAACTCCGGCCGCGCCGTACCCAATAAACAGTTGCCGCAAGGCTTTCGGAGCAGGGTCGGAGCCAGACAGCAACCCGACAACCCCCCCGACTAGCAGTAAAGTTACCCCCACTAAAACCACCGCCGCGATTGCACCACTAAGCGCCGAACACGGCAGCAAAAATGGGAAAAGGGGCACAAACGCTCCGATAGCAAAGAAAGCGAACGAAGAAACCGCGGCCTTCATACCGGTTCCGATTTCTTCATAATCACGATTTTTTGTCCCTAAATTCGCCTGCTCGCCTATTTTTATCTTCGCAAAAGCAGCGGCTGCTTTCCGATCAGCGGTTTGTGCGTTATCCCCGCGCGCTCTAAACACCAACGCTAATTCATTTTGATTCATATTTAGCTTGTCAATCGCATGTTCAGATTCTGGATCTGGCGAGGAAGAAGCTAAGAGTTCAGTTTGAGAACGCACCGACACATATTCCCCTGCCCCCATGGACAGTGCACCTGAAAGCAGACCGGCCAACCCGGTCGCGATAATCGTGGTTTTTGAAACTCCCGTCCCAAAAATCCCTAGAATCAAAGCACAGGTAGAGACTAATCCATCATTCACACCGAAAACTGCGGCGCGAAAACTACCAGAAATAGTGGCACGTTGCCGGGCAGCAAGAGCCCGCACCACCTCGGAGTGAATCTTTTCGTCTGCCACGATTTCGCTGGGAACATCATGGTCAGCTTCGTAATCGTGACGCTGCTCTGCCCGCTGCATCATCGCCAACATAAATATGGTGCCGAAAACTCGGGTAAAAAAGTTCAGCAAGCGTGAACGCAAACTTGCCCGGGGAGCCGGCAATGCGTCCTCACCCAAAAGATTTAACCAATACTGTTCGTGACGCTCCTCGGCAACTGAAAGTTCCTGAAGCACTTCCCGTTCATCACCGAATCGGTGACGAGCCAGGTAGCGATAGGTATCAGCCTCTAGACGTTCTTCCGCGAGGTATTTGCGCCACCGCCGCAGTTGTTTTTTTGAGGTTTCTTGCACCGTACGGTCTATCCCCTTGTCACAAAAGTAGATGTTCTAACTTTTTTCAGGGGTAGAATCTGGCACATCAACCGTTATTTCCTCGATTTGCACGTCCACGAACTCGGGATTTGTTTTATTGGTGACCGGCACTCCGAACAGACGTTCCTTAACCGCATCCGCGATTTTATCGGTTATGGCTTCTCCTTGGCGGCGAAAAACCTCAGACGCTTTTTGCTTTGTAGCCCGCCCCGCCCGGCGAACCTGCGGATTGGAAGTCACCGCATTAACGGTTTTGGCAACCCCACCCTCGGGATTCTCACGAACCTCACGGCGAACTAGCGCGATACCAGCACCGATGCCGAGGACGGTCAATAGTTTCTTTCCCACAGCTATTACCTTTCGAATCGTCAAAAGCGGGCGTGCACTATTCTACCGCAACCACCGTACAGGGATCCGGTTAAAAAAACTAGCTAGCCAGACTAAGAAAATTCTGGTCATTCTCACAACATTTTTTATGATTACCGGTTTACGGTGGTTATATGAGCGAAATAAACATCGACACGTCACGTGGCATTAGCTTAGCTGCCGATTTCGTAGTTCCGGTTGATTCTAGTAACTGCGCAGTGATTTTTGCTCATTCATTCTTACTTGACCGCCACAATCTGGGTTGGTTCGATATTTTCGCAAAATCCTATCGAGCTGCTGGTTACGCGACTTTACAAATGGATTTTTCGGGATGCGGAAAAAGCGATGATGACGTTGTCAGCTTGGAAAACCAGATTGAAGATTTAAAAGCCGTCGCCGGCTGGCTAGCCGAGCGAGGCTTTGACCAGCAAATTCTTCACGCTGATGGTTCGGGAGCTCTAGCTGCTTTACGCGCCGTCCCGGATAAGGTACAGGCTTTAGTTTTGACGGCACCAATTTTAGGGCCAGCAGAGGTTCCTTGGGAGGACGTGTTTTCCTCCTCCCAACTAGCCGAATTGGAACAGGTAGGACATACTCGTATCCCCAACGATCAGGGGGCTTCCCGACAGTATTTCGTGATAGGTAAACAGACCTTGAAAGAACTGACCATTGTCGATACCGAGAAACTACTGCAAGATATTGCCCTGCCTACTCTGTTCGTAGTTGATCCGCAAACTTTGGCTTCGCAGTGGTTCGCTCCCCTGCTTAATGACCCTCAAGCTTTGTTGCCTCCCAACTGTGAGTTGTTGATTTTAGATCAGCTAAGTCTCTATGGGGTCTTACCCAGTAACTATCGCAAGCTAGATGAGGGCTACGAGGACGCAGATAAGGTTGATTTCTTACGTAACCAAATCCTTACTTGGGCTACCCGCACTGTTCCCCCCACTACTTAAGAAGCGCCCCAATTCAAAATCCGAATATAGGCAGGTTTATCTAGCTTTTAGCCCCGTTTCTAAGCTGCTGCTACTATCTTGATTTACCAGCCATTTTAGCTTTCAGGTAGTTGTCAGAAAAATTAGAGGAAATCTTTAGAAATAGCTTTTAACTGTACTTTTTGCCAAATATAAAGCATTCTTTCAGGTTTGTTTATATTCTCTTCCAGATGCAGTGTTTACCTTTAATATCAGCAATAAGGGTTAAGCGACAAGCGTTTGATATCTCCTTATTTGCTTGAGATGGGGAACAAAGGTTGGGGGCGGATTCCGATACGGAATCCGCCCCCAACTGACATCTAGGATTCAAGGCAAACCCCAAGGTCTATCGCGAATTAAGCGCTACCATCCCAGCACTGAGCTGCCCGGGTTTTGGGTCAATAACAGGCAATTAGAATCCCCCCCCCCAAAAAAAGTTTACCCCCAAATAGGCACCACTTGACCTTATAAGGAGGAATACGGGTTAATCACGGCATTAACTCTCCGTCAGACTTGTTGGGCTAATGTCGGGCTAATGCCCGAATTGTTAAGACCCTTCTGCCTAGAAACAAGGCAGAAGGGTCTTAATCGGTTTATTTAACTAAACACTAGGAAACTACCGAGAAAAAACTCTGCTTTCCCTAACGCGTCCTCGTAAAACGAGAGAAACCCCCAAAACGGACAGACCCGACGCAATCGCTAGTAACCACCCAGGATTACTACCGGTAGCTGGAAGCGCCGGCTTCATGGTGCCTGGACGCTTTTCAGTTGGCTTTGACATTCCAGGTTTATTTGCACCCGCAGCAGTACCCGGCTTTTGCGGTTTTACAGTTTTATCCGGTGAAGACGGTGAGGGAGTCGAGGTCGCGGGCGGATTGACGGAACCACCCGGCTGGGAAGGATTTGGATTCTCCGGCTTGGGGGCAGCTTTCTGCGCCCATTTCGCATATACCGTCATATCCGTGCCTAGAGTAACCTGGGAAACCTTTTTAGTGAGACCTTGGTCAAGATACCAACCCTCGAAAGTAAAGCCCTCTTTAGTGGGGATATAGTTCTCGTCCTCTAAATCAACAACTGTGTTCTCTGGTTTAGTTACGGATTTAATTTTACTGCCACCATTGGACTCAAAAGTGAGAGTATGATTTGCGACAAGTGGGGGAAGATTAAAAGTTGCCTCGTGTTTGCCGGCATCATATTCGACAGCAGACCCCGCTCCCATGAGGGTAATTTTCTCCTTCGTTAAGCCATCAAAGTCATAATCGGTTTTAGCAGAAAAAGCTATCTTTATACGATATTTAAACTCATTGCTAAAAGTTCCCGAAGCCGCAGACCACGAAGTGCTGTTCTTGTCTTGCTGCTCCAGTTTCCAAGACTCAGCGAACACGTTACTGGTTTGTCCACTTATCTGTATTGAGGTTACTTTGTTGCCGAACTTATATTGTGGCACGCTAAAAGAAACCTCTGTTATATGCTTATCAGCTTGATTATCTACCGGAGCCGCCCAAGCTAATTGCGTAAAGCTAAGCCCTATAACCGCTGGAAGAACTAAGAATGCGGACAGCAGCACAGACAGCAACCGCCCAGATACTTTGGTTTTTTGCATCTTTCTCCTTGAAGTGATTTGTAATTACTATTTTAAGATTTTAGGTAAGACTAACTGAATGCTTAATCTACTTATCTCGGCTTAACATTGTCAATTATTAACCTTAAGATAAGCTAGAAAACCCGCGTGGCTCCTTTGAACCGGACAAGCTCACATTTACGTATTAGCGCGAAATGGTGACCTTGCGAACCAATCCTAATACCAGTTTCGCCACTAAAGGCACATAACCTGCACTATCATCAATGACTTGCGCCGCATATAGCCGGGTCACTCGCTAGAGGTATCGCTAGAGAGATCAAAAATCTCGAACAGTAAATCCCCCATATCCACTTGAGTTCCCTCGGAAGTGAGATTCTCCAAATCCTCTGGGGTTGAATCCAAAACCACCACTGGACATAACGAAGAATGCTTAGCTTTCTCAATCTGGGTAACCGAAAAAGTTGTTACCGGATCGCCAACATTTAGTTTCTCATTTTCGATGGCATGACAAGTAAAACCTTCACCGCGCATTTTGACAGTATCGACCCCTAAATGAACAAGCACTATCTGTTCCCCACTGGAAACCATAAAAGCGTGTGGGAACAGTTTAATGAGCCTACCGGAGACGGGAGACACGGCAGTAATCTCGGTTGCCCCCGGATTGGGTTTCACCGCAACCCCAGCACCAACAATCATGCCGGAGAAAACCAAATCCGGTACTTGACTTAAACCAACGACACGTCCCGGAATCGGCGAACATATCTGTAAGGACTCTCCCGTCATTGCTTCACCCCGAATCCAGACCAATACTAACTTCTCTAACTAGCCTAGTCCGCCCTAGCCCTCGAGAAAAGCCAATTATTTCCCGAGGGAAAGGACGAAACCTACCTTAAAAGCGAAGCTAAACACCCCTTGACGGTCTACCTAGTAAATATCTAACTACCAGGCAGGCAACCATGAGAGCTGTCTTAGCTACGTTTTTGCGCGCGACGCTTCACCGTCACCCCGCAAGCGCCCAACAGTAGCGATACCATTACCATTTCCGGCACTCCAGCACCGGTTTGACCTAGCCCCTGTCTTCTAACCCTTGGGGCAGATTCCTTACCCTTGTCTGACGGTTTGTTCCCTGTTTGAGATGGAGAGCTGCTTTCCGAAGGACGAGGATTTGGCTGCTTGGAATTAGGGTTGGGGTTTTGGGGACTAGGGTTTCCCTCCCCTCCCGGATTCGGATTAGGATTAGGTTCACTCCCTGGATTCGCCTCTCCTCCCGGATTCGGGTTCGGCTCAACCCCAGGATTCGGATTTGGATTAGGATTTGGTTCCGGTTCCGGCTCTGGCTGTGGATTTGGATTTGGGTTCGGGTCTGGTTCTGGCTCCGGTTCCGGATTTGGTTCCGGCTCAGGCGCCGCCGCCTCCCTAAGCAACAAAATGCTTAAAGGTGGAACCGTTACCTTACCGTTTGAAGTGAGAGCAACCGGGTTCTGATAAACATCCAACCCCTTAATCATCACCTCATATTCTCCAGCTGGCAAAGGCGCCTCCCAAGCCTGGTTTCCAGCATTCACAAAAGCGAACGCATCGGCATTATCTTTACCGCTTTTAGTTTTTACCGGGAAAGCACTCTTTACGGTATACCCCACATGATTAGTAGCGATGCTTTCTTCACCAGGAATAATTTCATGCGTGTACTTCTGGTTTACAGCTTCGTAACTGCCCTGGCGCATAAAGTCATATTGCTTACGGAACTTGTTTAAATCCCGGAAGAACTTTACTTCCTTTTCATATTGCTTAGCCCGGTCATAGTCGAAAACATTAACCGAGTCCGGGGATTTATAGGAATTATGATCTCCCGCTTTAGTTCGTAAAAACTCCTGTCCTGCATGGATAAATACCGCCCCATTAGCTAAATACTGAGTACCGGTTCCTAGGGCGTGCCGCTGAGCTAGCTCACTGTCAGAGGTCGTTGCTGGCAAACTACCTTTCAATTTATCGAACATAGTGTAGTTGTCATGGGCTTCGTTATATACCACCGATTGATTCGGACTCAGGTAGTCTCGAACATATTGCGCGCCCTTGATATTGTTTAACAAATCCCACGAGCGTTGCACCTGATTTGCACCACTAATAAATCCCTTGTGCTTAAGCTCGAAGTTATCGCCTTTTACGGTGTCACGATACTGGTCATTAAAAAATGATATTCCGGGTAACTTCTTGGCATTTTCCTGATTAGCTGCTGCTACCCCTGCGGGATGGTTACCCATCTTCCAGCCTTCGCCAAGAATCACAATCGAAGGATCAATCTTATTGAGAGCTTCCCGTACCGCTTTCATAGTTTCCACGTCATGAATCCCCATAAGATCGAAACGGAAACCATCAATATCGTAGTTCTTTGCCCAATAGGTAACTGAATCAACAATATATTTACGCATCATCAGTTGCTCAGATGCAGTTTCATTCCCAACTCCGGTGCCATCTTGGAACTTACAGTTAGCATCCATCCGGAAATAATAGTTAGGAACAGTTTGCTGCAATGGGGACATTTCCGGTTTATGTACATGGTTATAAACCACATCCATAATCACCCGCATATCGTTAGCATGCATCGTCTCCACCATGGACTTTAGCTCCAAGATACGCGAGGTAGGATCGGCCGGCTTGGTTGCATACGACCCTTCCGGAACGTTGTAGTTTTGAGGATCATACCCCCAGTTATATTGGGAATTAAACGAAAGGTCACCCTGCTCATCTACGGAACCGAAATCAAAAACCGGTAACAATTGAACGTGGGTAATACCTAAAGATTTTAGATAATCCAGTCCAGAAAGATTGCCGACCTTGGTTTTAGTGCCCGCTTCGGTTAGCCCCAAAAACTTTCCTTTATTGGTAATGCCGTTATCCGGGCCGATGGTTAAATCACGCACATGGGCTTCATAAATAATCGCATCTTTCATCGAGGTAAATGCGGGCATACGTTTACCGTCCCAGTTACGGGGGACAGTTTTTTCTGGGTCTATCACCACGGTGCGAGTACTATTTGCGGTAACTGCCCGAGCATAGGGGTCAATCGCTTCGTTAATTTTTCCGCCGTCAAAATGGAGACGATAACGATATTGCACACCCTTTTGGTCACCATTAAAAGTAATTTCCCAGGTTCCCTTTTCCCCTTTGGTCATGGCAGTAACTTTTCCGTCCTGGGAATAATTTACGAACTCAACCGCTTGGGCAGTGGGAGCCCACAGCCTAAAAGTGGTTTTTTCGGGGCTGTAAATCGCCCCTAACTCGCCCTCGTAATAGTACTTTTTATTGAATTCGGCAGAATGTAATTCTGTACAGTTATTTGTCGAATCTGGTTTGGGGATATCGGCTTGCGAATAATAGACTTTGGGGTCACCTTGGACAATCCAAACTTCCGCTTTACCCTGGGGGAACTTGGTAATAAAGAGGTCGTCAGGAGTGTTTTTCTCTGCCCATTCGTTTCCTGATTCCGAACGGCGTACAATCAGACCAACTTTTTCAATCCCATTTACATCTTTATGAGTAATCGTGGCGGTATGATTTCCATCGAAATTAACCCGGCTACCGTCTTTTCCGGGAACCCAAGTCCACACATTCCAGTTGTCATACTTATTGTCAGAGCGTAGATAGTGGACGGTAACAGTAACCTCTTTCGGGAGGGTATTCGGGTTTTCGGCAGGTTTTAGCTTGAAGCTGCTGTCTGTTTTTATCTCAATGCCACCGGGAACCGGGATATCTTTCAAATCAGAAGTCTGCCAAGCCCATTCCTTGGTCGCGGTTGAGCGACGCACAATTAGATTTACTTTCTTATTTGGCGCAGGTAGCGTCACTTCGGCGGTCAACCTGCCAGCTGCGTCCTTCCCAGTGAAAGGGGTGGAGTATCCGGCGGCTCCATCGGTCCACACCCACAGGTTATATTCCGATTCTGGCACACTAGGGTCAGGGGTGAAGCTAACTGCTAATTTGCAGTCCCGAACCGCTTTGAAAACATCACCTGGTTTGTAACTGTAGCTGCATACATCCCACTTTGTGTAAAGAGAATTACCGGGTTTTACACCGGAATAGGCAGGAGACTCCCACACCCGGTTTTCGCTCTGTCCCGGTTGTAAAGAGGTGGTGTCTGTGCGGTAAACCCGGAAATTCATAGGGTTGCCCGCTGCCAAAATATTGGTATTCAAATATCCGTCAGCTTGCTGACCGGAAAACATTTGAGTTTGTTTGGGCTGCCCGTCAGCCCAGTATTCAACGCGATAGACAGTCAAGGGTTTTTCAACCGTTGGGTCTGGTTTGAAGTTCAGATACATCACCTGATTATTGGAGCCAGCATGAGCTAGCGGGGTAACGCTACCTGCTATTACCAACAGAAAGGCAATAAAAAACCCAAATACTTTTCTACTTACTATTGATTTCACTGGTCCTCCTCGACCAATAGCGAATGTGGCGACCTCGCCGGAAACGTTTCCGAAACCATGATAGCCCACTCCAAATAAGATATGAAGATTGCTAAAATGCGAGCTTCCTCACGAAGCAGCTCTTCCACGAGCGGAGTTCCGAACCGTCCTAGCTATAAGTACCCCACCGGGCAGATAGCTTTCCCTTAAAAGGAAGTTCTCTCTGGCACGCAGACACGCTATTTTCACGAGTGAGTAACTGCTTTAAGCCCCCCAAGAACCCGACAGCTCAACCGGGAATAAGCTACCAGTGCACCTTTAAACGCATAAAAACACAGCAACTTATCGCATTTAACCAATAGGTTCTTCGAAGAAATCTTCATCGATACTGTAAAGAGTGAACTGCTTTGCCGGGTGGACTGCCACTCCGTAATTAAGCATCAACTCGGTGAGTTTAACCCCATTAATCAGAATGATTTTCCCATGTCGATAGTTTTTTGCGGTAGTAACGGCGCGAGGCTGAAAGTCCGAGGTAGTAATAAACACCCCTAAGTTGGCACCACGTGAATCCAAAGAACCGATAAAATTACGGATTTCCGGATCTCCAACTTTATTGGTATCTGCATAACGTTTTGCCTGGATATAGATATTGGTTAGCCCCAATGCGTCCTGGCGAATAATCCCATCAATACCTCCATCACCAGAGCGACCAACATGCTGTTTAGCCCCGTAGTCACCACCGTATCCCATAGCCCATAACAAATCGATAACCGCTTTCTCGAAAAACTCAGGCGAGGAATCTTGCAGATATTTCCGAAGCTCAGTTTCTACTTGCGCATTAAAATCACGCTCGGCATTACTCATTACTTCAATCGGATTACTGCTAGGCTCAGTCTCTACTTCCGCCTCGCCACTTTTCGTCTTACGCTGAGCAATCTCTAGCTGATATTTGACCCATACTTCCCATTCGAGCATATCTTCATCGGTATAGATGGAAAGATTACGCTCGGCAACCTGGAGCCCGGCATCGGTAATCTGGCAATATCCCCGTCGAGGGCGAGTTATCAAACCCGCATAAAAAAGACCAGAACATGCCCAGTTAATGCGATTTTGATAACGAGGTTGCCCGGAGGGAATAAGCTCCTCGCTCACCTGCTCACTTAACCTCATAGAGTCAGCGACAAGTTCGCAGATTTCGCGCACGTGTCGCACCTGACCGTCCTGCAGAACTCGAAGAACTACGGGTCTAAACTCGTCAATAGTTGGGATATTATCTTTACTCATTTTTTACGCCTACCTGGTAATCTTCTGCCATCAAATCGATATTACCCAGCTTTTGCCTTAAGGCGGCGCAGATTAATCTAGATTGGTGGCGGCTGCCAACATTTTTTCCACTGCAGGGCGATATTTTCCGTCTGCGTTCCGGATTTCTCCGCTATCTGCTAGGTAGGTTTTCAAGAATTTTTCTAGAGGACGCGCCAAAACCTGCCCGACAAGGCTGCCGGTACTAGCCTCGATCCCGGCGTGGGCACCTCCTCC